>RCMY010008721.1_pt1 | contig 10776 bp, 5 predicted proteins | sample 2041341 | NCBI WGS metagenome assembly RCMY01 (sample SAMN09708234, study PRJNA481090) | Marine sediment metagenome, whole genome shotgun sequencing project.
GAATGTACCTTCGGATTGCCCGCATTCAAATGGACGCCACAAAAAGATGTTTTTGAGGATATAAATGGATGGTGGGCCGAAAATCAAGCCGAGAAAAAGACTTCGGTGCTCTTTGGATATTCTTTGGGTAAAGCCCAACGACTACTGAAATATTTGGATACGGATATCGGAAAAATTTATACCCACGGGGCCATAGAGAACATGACGGAAGTACTCCGCCCCTTGGTCGACTTTCCTAAAACCACGCTAATTACCAAAGACACCAAAAAAGAGGAACTTTTGGGCAACATCGTTCTTGCGCCGCCCAGCGCGCACGGCAGTCCCTGGATACGGAAGATGGTGCCCTATGTCACCGCTTCCGCAAGTGGATGGATGACCTTTCGGGGGGCTCGCCGCCGCCGGGCCATTGACAAAGGCTTTGTTTTAAGCGATCACTGCGATTGGGATGGGCTTCTGGAGAGCATCAAGGCGACAGGCGCCGAAAAAGTCATCTGCACCCATGGGTATTCGGATATTTTTTCAAGGTATTTGCGGGAGCAAGGATACGACGCGCGGACGGAAGAAACGCAGTATGGAGAGGAAGAGGATGCGGGGTCGAAGGAAACTACAACACCATGAAGCATTTTGCACAACTCATAAAAACGCTTGACAGCACGAACAAGACTAATATCAAAGTACAGGCACTAGCGGATTATTTCAAAATCGCCGGTGCCACCGATAAGGTCTGGACTATCGCCATTCTATCGCACCGTCGCCCGCCAAGGCCTGTGAACACGACCTTGTTGCGTGCGTGGGCATCCGAATTATCGAATATTCCCCTGTGGCTTTTTGAAGAGAGCTATCATATTGTGGGCGATCTTGCGGAGACCATTGCACTGGTCATCCCCTCGAATCCTACATCCACAGAAAAAAGCCTCACTCAATTTATGGAGGAAATGATCGCCCTCAAGAAAAAAACCGATGACGAGAAAAAAGCCTACCTCTACGACAACTGGAAGGTTCTCGATTATTACGAACGCTTCGTTTTCACCAAACTGATTACCGGTAGTTTTCGCATCGGGGTCAGCCAAAAACTGATGACGCGCGCCTTGGCAAAAGCTACCGAAATCGATGAAGATATTCTCGCCTACAAACTGATGGGCAATTGGAATCCCGATAAAATTTCCTTTCAGGAACTGATTTTGGAGGAAAACGAGAGCGATTACCTGTCCAAACCCTATCCATTTTATTTGGCTTATGCCATCGAAGGCGTCGTGGATGATTTGGGGGATGTCAACGATTGGTCCGCCGAGCATAAATGGGATGGTATCCGCTCACAGGTCATTCTTAGAAACGATGAGATTTTTGTTTGGAGCCGTGGGGAGGAGCTGGTGACGGACAAATATCCGGAATTCCATGAATTTATTGGTGTTATCCCCAATGGTACGGTCATCGACGGTGAAATCTTGCCCTATCCGAAAGGGGAAATCGGGACTTTTAATGATTTGCAGAAACGTATCGGCCGGAAATCGGTTTCTAAAAACTTGTTGCAAAAAGTGCCAGTAATCCTAAAAGCCTACGATTTGTTGGAATGGGAAGGGGAAGATATTCGGGAGATGGCATTTATTGAACGGAAGAAATTGTTAGAAAAGCTATTTCATTCGGTCTCCGAGAGGAGCTGCGATGCTATCACTTCGAGCACTCTTGAAGCTACTGGAGAGAAGCCCGTGCCGAGCGCCTCCACTGCACTCGGCGAAGGCACGGCCAAGGTGCCCCTTCATCTCTCGGAAACCATCCATTTTACATCATGGGAAGGAGCCGCCAAAGAGCGCGAACGTTCAAGGGAAGTCCACAGCGAAGGCCTGATGCTAAAGCGAAAGGATTCCCCCTATCTCGTGGGCCGAAAAAAAGGCGATTGGTGGAAATGGAAAGTAGATCCCCTCACCATCGACGCCGTACTCACCTACGCTATGCGCGGCCACGGAAGGCGCAGCAACCTCTTCACCGACTATACCTTTGCCCTATGGCAACAAAACGAAGACGGCGAAAAAGAACTGGTTACGTTCGCCAAGGCCTACTCCGGACTCACCGACGCCGAGTTCCGTAAAGTGGACAATTGGATCAAAAAGAATACTTTAGAGCGGTTTGGTCCTGTGCGATCGGTGACGCCCCATCATGTTTTTGAAATAGCCTTTGAAGGTATCGCCTTTTCAAAACGACATAAAAGCGGTGTGGCTACACGGTTTCCAAGGATATTGCGGTGGCGGCAGGACAAGAAAATCGAGGACGCAAACAATATTCAGGATTTGAAAGATATGATTGTGTGAAAGCGGTAAGAAAAGGAAAATAATCAATAGTCAAGCGATGCGCTGGCTCCTTCCTCAAGCAGGGGAAGGAACTGAAACCACGTATGAACAGAGACCAACTTTACCATATCGCCGAAAACTGGTTCCAACAGCAAGACTGGAAACCTTTCAAGTTCCAAAAAGATACTTGGAAGGCTTTCTTGCAGGGCAAACACGGGCTACTGAACGCGCCTACTGGCAGTGGTAAAACCTATGCGCTGTGGTTTCCGATCGTATTGAACTACATAAAAAGCAATCCTGAATATAAAACCAAACATAAGAAGGGATTAAAGGCAGTCTGGATTACGCCCCTACGCGCCCTATCCCAAGAGATCCGACAATCCGCAGAACGGGTCACGGCAGATTTAGGTACGCAAATGACCGTAGGCATTCGAACGGGGGATACGTCTACGAAAGAAAGGGCACGTATGAAAAAGCAGATGCCCGATCTGCTCATTACCACGCCTGAAAGCCTGCAACTGCTGCTGGCCTCCAAAGGTTATGACAAAACATTTAAGGATTGCTCCGCCATCGTGGTAGATGAGTGGCACGAACTGCTGGGCACCAAACGCGGCATTCAGATGGAACTGGCTTTGTCCCGATTGAAAACAGTTTCAAAAAATCTTCGTATTTGGGGCATTTCCGCCACTATCGGCAATCTGGAACAGGCGCGGGAAGTACTTTTGGGGCCCGGAACCCCTGCCTTTGAAAATTCCGTAATGATCAAGGCAAACCTCAAGAAAAAAATTACGGTCAGGAGTATCATTCCCGAAAAAATGGAAACCTTCCCGTGGCGGGGGCATTTGGGATTGCATTTGTTGGAATACGTGGTGCCGATCATCAACAATAGCAAAACCACCTTACTCTTTACCAACACGCGCAGCCAATGCGAGATATGGTTCCAAAAAATACTGGAAAAACATCCCGAATATGCCGGGGACATCGCGATGCACCACGGTAGCATCAATAAAGAAACCCGCAATTGGGTGGAACAGGCCATCCGAAACGAAAGTCTGAAAGCGGTGGTTTGCACTTCGAGCTTAGACTTAGGAGTCGATTTTGCCCCCGTCGAAACCGTGGTACAGATCGGTGGCCCGAAAGGGGTGGCCCGTTTTCTTCAGCGCGCCGGCCGAAGCGGACACCGTCCGGGAAAGGAAAGTGTCATCTATTTTCTTCCCACCCACGCCATCGAACTTATAGAGGCATCCGCACTGCAAAAAGCGGTAAAACAGAACACCGTAGAAGATCGCCTTCCCTACCTCAACAGCTTCGATGTTTTGCTCCAATATCTGACCACACTGGCCGTTTCCGACGGATTCTATCCACACGACATCTTCCACGAAATCAAACAGACCTTCTGCTATCAGGCCATCTCGGAAGACCAATGGCAATGGCTACTGAACTTTTTGGTCATGGGCAGTCAAAGCCTGCAAACCTATGATGAATACAAAAAAGTGGAAGTCGAGGACGATGGCAAATTCAAGGTCAACAATCGCGGAATCGCCATGCGCCATCGGTTTCAGATCGGCACCATCGTGGGCGATGCCAACCTATCCGTTCGCTATCAAAAAGGAGGATATATCGGCAGTATCGAAGAGTTTTTCGTCTCCAAATTGAACCGGGGCGACGTGTTCACCTTTGCCGGGCGCAACCTTGAATTCATCCGCATCAAGGAAATGCAGGTGCACGTCAAGAAATCTTCCAAAAAAACAAACAAAGTACCCAGTTGGATGGGCGGGCGACTATCCCTTTCCGCCCAAATGTCGGAACTACTTCGCGAAGAGCTCTACACGGCCAAATTGGACAAAAGCCAGCAATCCGTAGAAATACGTTCACTATCCCATTTATTCCAAAGACAACGCAAAGAAAGTATCGTACCCTCACCCGACGAGCTGCTCCTCGAAACTTTCAAGACCCGAGACGGTTACCATCATATGATCTACCCTTTCGAGGGCCGCTTTGTACACGAAGCCATGGGCAGCCTGTTGGGCTATCGCATCAGCCTCCTGTCACCGATTACCTTCTCGCTAGCCTTCAACGACTACGGTTTCGAACTGCTATCCGATCAGGAAATCGACATCCAACAGGTATTGGACAACAATCTTTTCACGACGGATTACATGCTCGACGACCTTCAAAAAAGCCTGAATTCCACAGAAATGGCCCGCCGAAAGTTCCGTGACATTGCGGTCATCAGCGGCATGGTCTTTACCGGTTACCCCAACAAGGGCATTAAAATGAAGCACCTACAAAGCAACTCGCAACTGCTGTTCGATGTTTTTCGGGATTATGAACCTGACAACCTACTCTATCAACAGGCCTTTCGTGAAACCTTCGAACATCAGCTTGAGGAAGGCCGTTTGCGATTGGCATTGGAACGCATTGCCACCCAAGAAATCGTTTGGAAGCCCTGTGAAAAACCGACGCCTTTTTCCTTCCCGTTGATTACAGACCGCATGAGCCGTGAAAAGCTTTCGAGCGAAAAATTGGAGGATAGAATCAAAAGGATGTCGGCGATTTTGATGAAAAAGTAGTGGTTTAGACCAAACAGGTTTTGCATACCCATTGGATTTAATTTGACCGAAAGGGGTTATTTTTGCCTAATGAATACGGCAGTCATCCTCATCAAAAATCAAAATTTCATAATGCACCCTTTGGGAGTATTATTTTGGGAAGAAAAATCAATGCTTCTTATCAGCGACGTTCACCTGGGCAAGGTTTCCCATTTCCGGAAGTTCGGAGCGGCGGTGCCACAAAAAGCGGTTCAAAAGAATTTTGATCTGATGGATGAAGCCATCGCTTTCTTCAAACCGGAACACCTGATTTTTATGGGTGACCTATTTCATTCCTCTTTAAATAAAGAATGGCAATTGTTCGAAAAGTGGACTGCCACGGTCGATTCTAATATTATTTTGGTGGTCGGAAACCACGATATTATTTCTCCTGTTACATATGAAGACTTGGGAATTCAGGTAGTCTCCGAAATTCAATTGGAGGGGTTTTTGTTGACCCACCACCCCGAAGAGAGAGAAGATTTCTTCAATTTTTGCGGCCATGTGCACCCATCCATACGTATGGTAGGACTAGGAAGGCAATCTGCACGCCTACGCTGTTTTTTTAAATCGGAAAACCAACTCTTACTTCCGGCCTTTGGTGAATTTACGGGATCACACACACTGGAACCAGTGGAAGGCTGTGAAGTTTTTGCGCTTTTGGGCGACACGGTACTTCCTGTTCCGATAACCGTGAAAAAACATAAAAGTCGATATTCGAAATAGTCCAGTTTAAAAGCAAATCGTATCCTCCTAAACGTTTATAATCCTTATTTTTACTAAAATGCATATATGAAAAAGACACTCGCCCTATAGAACCTCTTTTCCGTAGTTTTGGTTATCGTCGTAAACTATGTCTCACAGGCAATCCGTATCAACGAAACTACGATAGGCGAGGTCAGCAACAAATACTTTAACCTGTTTACGCCTGCAGGCTACGCCTTCGCTATTTGGGGGCTCATATTTCTAGCATTGTTGGCCTACGGTATATTTCAAGTACGCCGAGCCTTCTTCAGTGACAAACAAAGCGATTTTATCGAACAGACCGGCTACTGGTTTTTGATTGCCAACCTATTGAACAGCGCTTGGGTATTCGCTTTCGCCTATGAATATACAGGACTTTCCGTTTTGATAATGCTGGGAATTCTAGGTTCGTTGATCAAGATTATCTTGAATACCAATATGGAGCGATGGGACGCCCCTATCGGAATTATCGCATTTGTTTGGTGGCCGATCTGCCTGTACAGCGGATGGATTGCAGTAGCGACCATCGCCAATGTAGCGGCATATCTGGCCAAAATCGGTTGGGACGGAGGTTTTCTTTCGGAGTCCGCTTGGACGATAGTTATGATTCTAATTGCGACAGCTTTGAACCTCGTTATGATTAAAACCCGCAACATGCGCGAGTTTGCCGCGGTCGGGGTTTGGGCATTGTTCGCGATTTACATCCGTCATAAAGATGATATGGAAACCATCGCCTATACGGCCTTGGCCGGAAGCATTGTGCTGTTCATTGCAATGGCCGTTCATGGCTATCAAAATCGTAAGACCAACCCCGCTTTTAAACTTATGGAAAGACTTCGGGGTAGTTAGCAATCGCAGTTGGCAGCACCTAGTTCAAAGTTTGAACTTCTTTAATGGTAAGGGAAATCAACAACCATACTGAACCTTGAATCTAACCGCCTACTGAGACTGCACACTGACAATTAAACCATGCTCTTCACATCGTTCGCCCAAGACGGGTAGGTGAAAATGGTTCGTTTGATGTCTCTCGCTGTCATCTTTGTATTGATAGCCATGGCAAAAAGGTTGATAGTTTCCGCCGCCTCGGGTCCTATGATATGAGCACCGACAATCTCTTCGGTACGCTCGTTCAAAAGGATTTTGTAAGCGTAAACGGGGGCGTTAATACGCTTGGCATTGAACCAGTTCGGAACTGAACCCTGCTTTACAACGACGTTCTTATATCGATCTTTAGCTTCGTCTTCCGAATATCCCACGCTGGCCATATTCGGCAAGGTGAATACTACGGACGGAATAACCGGCGTATCCAATTTCTTTTTATTGCCTTTGACAATATTTTCACCGACCACATGGCCTTGACGTCCGGATAGTGGAGTCAAAGGTAAATCTTGATCGCTCACATCACCGCAGGCATAGACATTCGAGTTGGATTTACTTTGGAGATAGGCATCCGTTTCTATGCCCTTTTCATCGAAAGATACATTGCCTTTTTCAAGATCCAAGTCTGATATAGAAGGAATTCTTCCCGCCGTATTGAACATCATATGCGCTTTTAGAGATGCTATTTTACCTCCCTTTTTATAGGATATTTTATACTTCTTCTTGGTCTTTTTGAGGGATTTGACATCCGCCTTGAAAATGAATGCTATACCCAGTTTTTTGGAATATTCCGTGAGTTCCTTGACCAGTTCCACATCGAAAGGCCCCAACGGGCGATCGGCAAAGTCGATGACCGTGACTTTAGAACCGCTTCGGGCGGCCATGTGCGCGAATTCCATCCCAATATAGCCCGCACCTATAAAAAGGATGCTTTTTGGCAACTTTTTAAGGTTCAAAAAATCGTCGCTCTGCTTTAAATATTTGGCTCCTTCGAACGGTAACGGCCGTGGCTCATAACCGGTTGCGATGACAATTTTATCAGCATGAACGGTCTTTCCTTCAACGGAAAGCGTGTTTTCACCCAAAAATTTAGTGGATTGATGGTACATCTTCATCCCCAATTTTTCAAAATTCTCTTCGGTTTTCTTTGGAACGGCACTGGTAAATTTCTTTTTGAACTTTTGCAACTTTTTCCATTTGATCTTGGGCATCGATTTCAAGCCTTTACCCTGCAAATGCTTCGCCTTCTCCCATGCCTCGGTTGCCCCGAGCAGTACTTTTTTGGGATCACAGCCACGATTCGCGCATACACCGCCGTATTCGCGCCTGTCCGCAATCGCCACTTTGAGTCCTGCCGCTACGCAGGCTTTCGCCGCGGTCTGTCCTGCGATCCCGCTTCCAATTACAAATACGTCGAATTTCTTGCCTACTTTTTCATCATTTTCCATATATCGATTTAATTTCTAGCCCCGTTTTCCCCTACGCCGCCTAGTTTAGGTCTACAAGTTGCGGTTTTTTTAGGATAAAAGTTAATCCAAATTGGATTAAATTGGATGCTATGCATTCAACACGACTTACTATCTTTGCACTTTCTAAAAAAGTAAATTGACCCATTCTTCGATTACCCAATTGTTCGCACAGTCTCCGCAAAGCCGGAAACTGCGGGAGGCTATTGCCAACAATGTCACTTCGAGCAATGCGACTTCGCTCGGCACAGGGGCCGTCGAGAAGCCTTCCCATACCAGAACGATTTACATAAAAGGACTTACCGGTTCGTCGTTATCCTTTGTTCTTTCAGATAATTTTCAACATTCGAATGCGCCCTTTCTCTTGATTTTCAATGACAAGGAAGAAGCCGCCTATTATCTCAATGACTTAGAACAGCTGATCGGCGAAAAGGATGTACTTTTCTATCCCGGAAGCTATCGCAGGCCCTACCAGATCGAAGAGACTGATAACGCCAATGTGCTGCTGCGCGCCGAGGTGCTGAACCGTATCAATTCCCGCAAAAAACCGGCGGTTATCGTCACCTATCCCGATGCGCTTTTTGAAAAGGTCGTCACCCGGAAGGAATTGGACAAGAACACCCTGAAAATAAAAGTGGAAGATTCGCTTTCCTTGGATTTTCTGAACGAGGTACTTTTCGAATACCAGTTCAAACGAGTCGATTTTGTTACCGAACCCGGCGAGTTTTCCGTACGCGGGGGCATAGTCGACGTATTTTCCTTTTCGCACGACAAACCATATCGTATCGAATTTTTCGGGGATGAAGTAGAAAGTATTCGCACCTTCGACGTCGAGACCCAGCTTTCTACGGAAAAGGTCAAGAAAATCACCATCGTTCCCAATGTGGCGGACAAACTCATCCAAGAAAAACGCGAAAGTTTTTTACAATACATATCCTCTGAAACTATAGTATTCGCGAAGAACCTAGACTTTATTTTTGACCGTTTGGATGATTTCTATGGTAAGGCCATCGCCGCTTTCGCGAAATTATCCGAAGACATCAAACACGCCGAGCCAGAGGAACTTTTCATGAATTCCAAAGGTTTTAGGATGCAGTTGGAGGGGTTTGGAATAATAACAACAACCGGGGCTTCGACAAACCAAAATATCTCGACTGTGCACGATGTCACATCGGATGTCATATCGAGCGCTCCCGATACTTCGGGAGAGATACAATCAACCACAATAGCCTTCAAAACCAAACCCCAACCGTCTTTTAACAAAAAGTTCGACCTGTTGATCGAAAACCTCAACGGCCATAAAGACCAAGGCTACACCAACTATATCTTTTGTGCCAGCGAAACCCAGGCCAAACGGTTTCATGCCATTTTTGAGGATGCGAACGAACAGGTTCACTATCAAACCATCGTTTTCCCCCTATACCAAGGCTTTATAGATGACGGACTGAAAATCGTCTGCTATACCGATCACCAGATTTTCGAGCGGTATCATAAATTTTATTTGAAGAACGGTTACGCCAAAAAGCAGGCCATCACCTTAAAGGAACTCAACAAACTGGAGGTCGGCGATTATGTGACCCATATCGACCATGGTATCGGCAAATTCGGAGGCTTGCAAAAGATCGATGTTGAAGGCAAAAAGCAGGAAGCCATCAAACTGATGTACGGCGAGCGGGATATTCTCTATGTAAGCATCCATTCCCTGCATAAAATATCCAAATTCAACGGCAAGGACGGTGCACCGCCCAAAATTTACAAACTAGGTTCCGCCGCTTGGAAAAAACTGAAACAAAAGACCAAGACCCGCGTCAAAAAAATCGCTTTCGACCTTATCAAAGTCTATGCAAAACGGCGGTTGGACAAAGGCTTTCAATACGGACCCGATAGCTATCTGCAAAACGAACTAGAAGCTTCTTTTATATACGAAGACACACCCGATCAGGGCAAGGCCACCGAAGATGTAAAACGGGACATGGAAAGTGAGCGCCCCATGGACCGCCTCATCTGCGGCGACGTAGGCTTCGGAAAAACCGAGGTAGCCATCAGGGCCGCTTTTAAGGCCATAGACAATGGCAAACAGGTCGCCGTCTTGGTGCCTACCACCATTTTGGCCTTTCAGCACGACCGGACCTTTAAGGAACGTTTGGCCGATATGCCCGTTACCGTCGATTACCTCAACCGCTTTCGCACTACCAAAGAGCGCCGCGAAACCTTAGAAAATCTAGCTTCCGGAAAAGTCGATATCATCATCGGCACCCACCAGCTCGTTAACAAAAAAGTAAAGTTCAAAGACCTTGGCCTCCTCATTGTGGACGAGGAACAAAAATTTGGGGTTTCAGTAAAAGACAAACTAAAGGCCATCAAAGAAAATGTTGACGTGTTGACCCTAACCGCCACACCCATTCCGAGAACCTTACAGTTCAGTTTGATGGCAGCGCGGGATTTATCCGTTATCAACACTCCGCCCCCAAATCGGTATCCCATCGAGAGCCGGGTCATCGGTTTCTCCGAAGAAATTATCCGTGATGCCATCAGCTATGAGATTCAACGTGGCGGACAAATATTCTTTATCCATAACCGCATCGAAAACATTAAGGAAGTCGCTGGAATGATTCAACGCCTGGTACCCGATGCCAAAGTCGGCATCGGCCACGGACAGATGGAAGGCAAGAAATTGGAAACCTTGATGCTCAGCTTTATGAACGGGGAATTCGACGTTCTCGTTTCCACCACCATCGTAGAAAGCGGACTCGACGTCACCAATGCCAACACCATCTTCATCAACAACGCCAACAATTTCGGACTGAGCGA
>RCMY010005479.1_pt1 | contig 10774 bp, 6 predicted proteins | sample 2041341 | NCBI WGS metagenome assembly RCMY01 (sample SAMN09708234, study PRJNA481090) | Marine sediment metagenome, whole genome shotgun sequencing project.
AGCTAGAATACTTAATGTTGGTATGGCAATCGAGCTCATGAAGCCATTAGGTGATCATCGTCCTATTTTATCTCCTTAACTTAGTAACAAGCTCATCCAATCCTAAAATTTGAATTGACCCCTTTGAGTTGAAAAGGTTTATGGGGGTTATTTTATGAAGTATGATATTAACTTCAAAATAGTAGTCATAGGTAATTATCAACAAATTCATTCACGTAAATCCATAGCAAATAGCTTTATGGCTGATAATAAATGTTTTGTGATTTTAAGTAATAAATGCCGATATTGAGATGTACCGAAACAAAGATAAGCTCAACATAGCAATGATTACAGAGTTCACTGCAGTCTGTCCAATTTGCTCTGGAGTGATCGAGCGTGCTAATGGTAAGCCAGATCAAAAGGCACCGCTAGTAGGGCGCTGCAAGGAAGCGCCTCATGCACATGTATATAGCTTTGATCGAATGACGATGAAGGGTTACTTTCTAGGTGTGCCAAACTAATTGATAAATATGGAGAATTTAGTACTAAGATGTATTGTTAGTACATTAGAAACGAACTAATAAAAGTTTAATAAGACACTATAAGCGACAGTAGCTGTCGCTTCCTATCGCCTCTACTGATCAATATCAAAATTTTGTTTGTATAATAGCTATGAACCAAATACATTTTTACAAATGAATATAGAGGAGACGTTATGAAATACAAACAAAAATCCTTTCGGAAAATCCCTGAGAGTTTTTTGCAACTGAAGGGTAAGTATTTAATTGGTAAGAATCTTGAAGAGTTTGCAGAAGCTAAACTGATAGAAATATCAGGCAAAGCTTCATGGAAAGATGGAGAAGCATTCTTACCTAGTGGAATTGGTAAAATCTCTAGATTTAACGCTGATGGTAGAATAATAAAAAGAAAAGATTTACCTAAAGTGACTGATTCTCAAGAATTAAATTATAAACGTTCAGAGCTTCACGGACGAGATAGAGTAGAAGTAGAAGGTTCAACTTGGCGTTACTACCAAAGATTTGTAAGAGAAGGGGTTCCTGCTCCGAACGTACACGTTAAATGCATCGTGAGTAACGATGAAAAGTTCTTGGTGATCGAGTGCGATAGTGCGGATGATGAAGAGCTATTGCTGCATAAGATCAACTTAGCTTTAGAAATTTTTGAATCTGAGTTTGAGCTGCACGTATCTGCTAAAGATGGATTCGTTAAAATACCTACTAAATTTAAATTCGTACACTGGGAAATATTGCCTTCTGGTGAAAAGACGCAGGAAGAAGTTATTACCTTAATCAAAAACACTGTCTCATCAGAGCTTAAAAAGACTATGAAGCCTGTCGTAGAAAAGCGTCTGTCAACCATTGCTAATTATGAGCCTGACAATATTGCTATAGGAATTGGCGGCTACAAAGGCTATATCGTCTACAATTTCCCTGAAAAGAAGATATCAGTACTAGAGTGTGACAATATCAATAATGCCACCTATGTATTTGATCTAGACAGCTGGGAAGATTTATCCAAGTTAAGTAAGACTGAGATTATCGAAAGTAATCTTGCTCAGCAGCGCATTATCCATGATAAGAGTTGGACATCCGCTATTTCTGATCTACTTAGTGAATAATAGATTTTAGCTCACTATAAAAAAGCTGTCTTTTGCATGAGCAGAAGACAGCTTTTATGTGTAGAAGTATTTTTTTAACAATAACTAATAATTTTAAGCCAACGCCTGCTCAACCAGCGCATCAGTAAGCTGAACCTGAGTTACTTGCGACTGCTGTAGATTAGCTTTTAGCTGATCACAAATTTGCATAAGCTCATCAAGTTTGGTCATAATACGTTGTTGTTCACTAATCGGAGGTAAAACTACAAGGCATCTTCTTAGCTGAGTTTTATTTATTGATGCTAGGTTAGTAGTCTGTTTACTTGATCCTGCAAAGTAGCTTCGAGCATATGGAGCGTTTAAATATGCTTCAAGCCATAATTCATTTTGTATTTCAAGAAAGATACGAGCTTTAAATATATGATTTTGATGAGCAACATAGGGTAACTCATTATTCCAAATAGCAGTCCTACCTACTTTGTCCCAATCACCACCTTCTGTAATCAGTAGGTCTCTAGATAAAACTTCATACTTATCTACTTCTTCTACAGGTATTTGTACTAATTGCATACTATCAAGTAGCAAGTGCCCACGCTGTACATTTGCAACACGAAGGTAAGGCACAGCTATCAATTCTCGGCCAGTTAATTTACGTCCTTTTGTAATACCGCTCTGTATAATTACAACATCTTCAAGCTTTACCCATTCCCATCCATTCGGAATATCAAATAGTTTTTCATCTTTGCTGATAGAAGGTAGTGGCTTCTCTTTCTTAATCTTCTTCTCTTTAACTAAACGCTCTTTTTCCTGAGCAATCTTTTCTAACAAAACCGAAGCAGGCTCATCATTTGGATCTTGTGGTACGAGCTTACCCATAACTGCTAGTTGTAATACCGTTTGTTTAAGCGCTTCAATACTCTGCTCAGTGGTAAATAGGCTATCGAAATTCTCAGACAATCTAGCCCAGTTTTGCGCTAGCTCATTGACATCAGCGCTATCAGTGAGAGTAGTTAGTAGCACTTCTACCAAGGTTGCATGAGCGTCAATACTGGCTTCGGTCTGTTGCTCTAGGTCGTCACATAACAGCATGAGCTCATCAACTTTGGCTACGATGCGATGTTGTTCGTTAGTGGGAGGTAGATGGATTAATCCGTTAAAAAATTGCTTATCATTTATAGCTGGGTAAGCAATACCCGTCTGACAGCTCTCTACATAACTTACAAAGCTAGGAGATCTCAGATATCGATAGACAAAGCTACTAGAAACACCTTCTAATGGATGGATGATAGCAAATGCAGTACTTGCTATTGGTTCTGGAAAGAAATCTTTATCAACAACTGCAATATTTAATAGGTAAGGGCGAACTGTTGAATAAATGACCGTTCCTTTCTTAACTAGCTTTCTAGCACGTGAAGGAGCTTCTTCAGTACTGACTACTTTTGCACCTTCTATTAAACCAAGTTCTTTATTGACTGATCCTACATCGATATATGTAAAATCTACGTCTGGTTTTTTTTGTCCCCAGTCATGACCGATATCTTGTAATCGACACCAAGTCCAACCTTGAGAAACATCAAAAAGCTTTTCATCTTCACTAATCTCAGCAAGCGGTTTAGATTTTTTAATTTTACCTTCTTTAACCAACTGAGCCTTTTCAGCTGCTATTTTCTCTAGCAACATCGATGCTGGTTCGTCATTAGGATCTTGTGGCACTAGCTTGCCACGTACAGCGAGCTCTAAAATTAGCTCACGTAATTTAGTAATGCCGTATAGCTCATATTTTTTATTGCTACCACGTCCAGAGGTAGACTTAGCCAATATAGCGCTAGTCCAGATATCGATATGGTCAGTGATTAAGGGATTAATAGTTAAGGTATCGCTTTGGCTCATCATCATTCACCCTTTACCGTATCGTTTGATAATGCTGTGCTTAGCACGTCCTTAAGCTGATCTCGTAGTTCATTGATGCTTTGTAGTTGCTCGGCATAACTAGCCAGCAACTCATTAGGATCATGACTAATAGTCTCACCCACGTGCGGATTTTTTATATCGAGATTAAAAGCTGCATAAAAAATACTGTCGCCCGCTTGCTGGCTATTATTCGCATCACGGCGTAGGCCATCTATTTTAGTTTCTAGTGCTGTGAGTTTCTCTTCAAGCTCAGCCTTTGACTCATTGGTAGCCGCTTTTAATTCAGCTTTTAAGGCTTTGAGGGTAGGCTCTAAATGATAGATCTCATCTAGTAGTGCCGTCGCCTTATCCCAATGGGGCTGAGCGTTATTTTCAGCAGTTGCTCTTGTCGCAGCGAAATCTACCTTCCATGCTTGCTCGTTCTCCACACGACTGGCAAAACCGTCTTCCTCATTTCCCCACCAATCAATCTCAGTTTGAAACTCTTCAAACTTCATCGGCTTAGTTTTACTGTAGTTTTTTACGCCATCAGGATAGGGATGCTCATAAAACCAAATGTCTTTTGTAGGCGTGCCTTTAGTAAAGAACAGCAGGTTAGTCTTAATACCGGTATACGGATTAAACACGCCATTAGGCAAGCGGATAATGGTGTGTAGGTTGCATTCTTCAGTGAGCATTTTTTTGAGCTTACTTTTAACGCCTTCACCAAATAAAGTACCATCAGGCAGTACGACGGCGGCACGGCCCTTATCTTTTAATATCTCAACGATCAGCTGTAAGAACAGATCAGCAGTTTCACGAGTTTGTAGTTCCGATGGGAAGTTCTTTTCGATACCTTGTTCTTCAGTACCACCAAAAGGTGGATTACTGACGATGACATCGACATCGTTATCCCAGCTTGATATATGCTTGTTGAGCGTGTTGTCATGGCGAATCTGTACCGGTACTTCGATACCATGCAGCATCATATTTGTCGTACAAAGCAAATGCGGTAACTGTTTCTTTTCAAAACCAAAAATTTGCTGTTGTAGCACTTGATGGTCTGTCGTTGATTCGACATAGTTGTTTTTGACATGCTCAAATGAACAAGTCAAAAACCCACCGGTGCCGCAAGCTGGATCCATGATCTTCTCACCGAGTTTTGGGTCAACGCGATTAACGATAAAGCTTGTTACCGCGCGCGGCGTATAAAACTCTCCAGCATTACCAGCGCTTTGTAAATCACGTAGCAGTTGCTCATAGATATCACCGAACAGATGGCGCTCGCTAGATTTATTAAAGTCAATCTCATTAAGCTTATTGATAACTTGGCGTAGTAATGTGCCGTTCTTCATATAGTTATAAGCGTCACTAAGACCTTGCTTGACTACAAATCCACGTGGATTGGTGTCTCTTGGAGCTATAAAATCTTTAAGCTCGCCGAAAATACCATCATTGACGAAATTAAGTAATTCATCACCTGTCTTACCTTGCGCATCACCTATTTTACCTTGCGCATCACCCGCCCAATTTCGCCAAAGGTAATCGGTAGGGATAGGTGCTATGTATTCTTTATCTTCAAAATCCAGTTCTTCTTCAAGTGCTTTTTCTTGAGCGTCAAACACTTTTAAAAATAACAACCAAGATAGTTGACTAAGCCTTTGGGCATCACCATCTACGCCAGCATCTTGACGCATGATATCTTGAATAGACTTAATAACGGAACTGATCGACATGTAGACTCACTTTTAACTAATTATGGAAATAAAACAAACCCCTTAAAGGAGCTATAACATTTAAATACGAATATAACGCTTATGCTTGCTTGGCTGGTAGACGGTAGATTTCAGCTTCCAAATCACGAATGGCTTGCTGATAGCCTTCTTTGTTGCCAAAGTTATCTTTTACTATTTCCATAGGACTACCAAGCTTATTTAGCGGCTGTAACTTTAGGACATTAAGACTTTCGATTTCCTTTATCCCTTCATCAGCATACTTATCAAGTAGGATATTAAGCACCTTTTGCGCAGAGTCTGAATACTTAGTAAAGTAATTACGCTTTTTGACTTGGTTAGCGCGTTCATGACGGGTTAGAGGGGGCTGATCATATACCACATGGCAAATCAAATCAAAAGGATCCATATCCTGTCCGATCTCTTCTTTCAACGCTTCCCAAATAATACCGACATTAGCCAGCTCATCAATGATAGTCTGCTTGCGCTCAGCTTCATTCCAACGTTTGGTAAACGCATCTAAACTTACATACTGTTTATTAAAAGTTTTACGGGTGTAGTCTTGAAAAGATTCAGTAGTCAGCTTGCCATCAGCTCCATAATACTGGACACGCTGTGCGATAATTTGAAAAGGCACACCTTTCACGAAGTATTTTTTTCGAGGCTCATTAACGCCACCGCCAGTATCATCATCGTCTTCTGTGGGCGTCAGAGAAGGGCCTCCTATAATAGGGTCGTCACTTTCGTCTTCTTCGATTGGTGTAGTACAGTCTTCGTCAGTCAAATCAGTGTCATTATCCGTTTCACCATTGATAATTTCCTCTAGCGCTTCACCTTCTTCGTTAATCTCAGTCGGTGTAACCTCCATAACACGTACAGGGTTGCCGTCAAACTCTTTATCTGAAAATAATTCAGTCGCTTTTTTGAAGTCGATAATAGTAAACCAGAGCTTACTGTACTTCTCATTGATGCGCGTACCACGACCGATGATTTGTTTAAACTTAGTCATGGACTGAATATTCTGATCTAATACGATGACCTTACAGGTTTGTGCATCGACACCCGTTGACATGAGCTCTGAGGTTGTAACAATTACTGGATAGGCCTTTTTGGGATTGATAAAGTTATCAAGCTGCGCTTTGCCTAACTTATCATCCCCTGTAATTTTCATGATGTATTTATCGTTTTTTTTGACTTGTTCCGGATTGCAATTGATTAGAGCACGGCGCATACGGTCAGCATGGTTGATGTCGTTACAGAACACGATGGTCTTTGCCATAGGGTCAGTGCTTTCCAGATAGCTAGTAATCGTTTTTGCGACCAATTCTGTGCGTTCATCTATCGCTAGTCTACGGTCAAAATCTTTTTGATTATAAATACGGTCATCTATTAGCTCACCATATTTATCTCTTTGACCATCCGTTGGACGCCAGCCTTGCAAGTCGATATCCATATCGACTCGAATGACTTTGTAAGGTGCTAAGAAACCATCACCAATTCCTTGCTTAAGAGAATAGGTATAAATAGGGTCACCGAAGTAATTAGAGTTGGAGACTTCCTCAGTTTCTTTAGGAGTCGCCGTTAGTCCTATATGCGTAGCACTACTGAAGTAGTCTAGAATCTCACGCCATGCGCTATCTTCAGCTGCGCTACCACGGTGACACTCGTCAATAACAACCAAATCAAAAAAGTCAGGTGCAACTTGCTTGAAGGCTTTTTGCTCTTCTTCTGGGCCAGTTAGTGCTTGATACAATCCTAGATGAATCTCAAAAGCGGGATCGACGATTCTGTTCTCGATCTTAGTCATCGCATTACCGAAAGGTTGAAAATCATTAATACGCGATTGATCCACTAAAATGTTTCGATCAGCTAAGAATAAAATACGTTTCTTCTGTCTTGATTTCCATAGACGCCAAATGATTTGAAATGCTGTGTAGGTTTTACCTGTTCCCGTTGCCATAACTAATAAAACACGCTTTTGGTTACGAGATATGGCCTCTATAGTCTTATTAATAGCTTTAAGCTGATAGTAACGTGGTACTTTGCCGCTACCATCGTCGTGATAATCCTGCGTAATAATAGGTAGTTGCTCTTGGGTATACTTTTTCCAACGACAATATTTATCCCATAGCTGCGTAGGTGATGGAAACTCTGCGAGCGAAATCTCAGTTTCAAGAAGCTCGCCTTTAGCTGTATCACTAGTTTTGTCATGAAAAACAAAGCCATTACCAGTTGCTGAAAATATAAATGGCACTTCAAGTAATTCAGCATAATCAAGGGCTTGTTGCATACCATTGCCAACTTCAAATTTGTTCTTCTTAGCTTCAACTACGGCAAGTGGTAAATTCGGCTTATGATATAGAACGATATCTGGAGATTTTACTGGTGTGCGAACAGCCATTTGGCCTTGAACTCTTACTCTACCGTCTCGCAATGGAACTTGTTCACGAATTTGAGTCATGCTATTCCAGCCTGCCTGAATGATAGCGGGCATAATGAACTTACTAACAACATCGGTCTCACCGAAATATAAACTATTTGTGCTACTCATTTTAGTCGTATCCTTAAAGGTAGTTTGATAGCTGGAAGCATTGTTTGAATTATTTTAATACATACTTTCCAATAAAAAGTAAACAGTAGTATAGTATCTATCTAAACCAGATAAGTCAGCTAAAACTTCTTTAGCTAGCTATTCTTCGCAAAATATATGAATTATAAAAGTACAAGGGAACATCGACAACTATGAAAGCAACAGAAGCTAAACTACTCGATTTTTTAAAGAAATCACCACAATTTATCATTCCTATATATCAGCGCACTTACTCTTGGACTGAGCAACAGTGCCGCCAGTTGTGGGATGATATCATGCGAGCAGGCAGTAACGATGCTGTTGGCGCTCATTTCATTGGCTCTGTAGTTTATATCGAAAAGGGCTTATATCAAGTTTCTAGTCAATCGCCTTTACTAGTGATAGACGGTCAGCAGCGATTAACCACGGCTATGCTTCTTTTAGAGGCTTTATCTCGTCACCTTGGCGATACTGAACCTGTTGAAGGATTCTCAGCTAAAAAACTTCGTAACTACTATTTGCTAAATCCATTAGAAGATGGTGAGAGTGCATACAAACTAATTTTAACGCAAACCGACAAAGACAGTTTCTTATCTTTAGTCACACAAAAGTCACTTCCACAGAATTTTTCTTTACGGATCAAAGAGAACTTTGACTTCTTTGATACACAGCTAGCTAGACTAAATGGCAATCTAGATCAGCTCTGCCGTGGTTTAGCTAAGGTAATTATTGTTGATATTGCTCTGAGTCGAGATCAAGATAATCCACAGTTGATTTTTGAAAGTATGAACTCTACTGGTAAAGCACTTAGCCAAGCCGATTTAATTCGCAACTTCGTATTGATGGGTTTAGAGCCAGATCATCAAGCAGATCTTTATTATGATCATTGGAGACCTATGGAGGTCGAGTTTGGACAGGAGAGTTATGGTGACTACTTCGATAGCTTTATGCGTCACTATCTCACAGTAAAAACTGGTGATATTCCTAGGATCGATGGTGTATACGAAGCCTTCAAGCAACATGCTCAAAAGCTTGAAGGACAAGGTATAACTGTAGATCAACTGGTTGCCGATATTCACTCTTTTGCTAAGTACTTCTGTGCAATGGCATTGGGCAAAGAAACTGATAAGCAGCTAGCAGTGGCATTTAAAGATTTGCGTGAGCTAAAAGTTGATGTGGCTTATCCTTTCTTACTTGAGCTCTATCATGACTACAGTCTAGGAAAGCTTAGCAAAGATGACTTTTTCGAGGCAGTCCGTTTACTTGAATCGTACGTCTTTCGTCGTGCGGTATGTGCAATTCCTACGAACTCTTTGAATAAAACCTTTGCAACTTTTCATAAAGCGCTTGATAAAGATCGTTATTTAGAGAGTATCCAAGCTCACTTGATCGGATTACGTTCCTACAAAAGATTTCCAAATGACGATGAGTTCAAGCGTGAACTCGTTATTCGTGACTTATACAATTTCCGTAGTCGTAGTTACTGGTTACGTCGTTTTGAGAATTTTGAGCGTAAAGAGCATGTTTTAGTGGATGAATATACGATAGAGCATATCATGCCTCAGAATGAACGGCTTTCAAAGCAATGGCAAGAAGAGCTTGGTACTGACTGGCAACAGGTGCATGCAACCTATTTGCACACACTTGGTAACCTGACACTAACTGGTTATAACTCTGAGTACAGTGACCGCCCATTTATCGAAAAGCGAGATATGACAGGTGGCTTTAAAAGTAGTCCACTTATACTTAACGAAGATCTAAGAAATTCTAGTGTATGGAATGAAGATAAAATTAATGCAAGAGCCAAAAAGCTTTCTGATCGCGCTATTGCAGTATGGATGGCACCTCATTTACCAGAAAGTATATTACAGGCTTACATTGACATACCTTTGCAGAATGAAGGTTACACGCTGTCAGATCATATACATCTTGCTGAAGATGCGCCAATGCATGATCTCTTTCAGCAATTGCGTAAAGAAATTATGGCTCTTGATCCCAGTGTTACTGAGGACATATTAAAGCTATATGTCGCATTCAAGGCAGAGACTAATTTCGTTGATGTAGTGCCATTAAAAAGCAAATTGAGGTTATCTATTAACTTACGTTTTCATGAGCTAAATGATCCTAAAGGAATGGCTAGAGATGTTAGCAGTCTTGGTCGCTGGGGTAATGGTGATGCTGAGATTGGGCTGAGCGATATTTCTGATCTCCCCTATGTAATGGGGCTTATTAGACAGAGCTTAGAAAAGCAGATGGGTGAGGGCGTATAGCTCACTACAGTAATCCTGTTAGACTTAAACGGTAATACAAACAGCTTTCTTGTACACAATAGTTATCTTGAATTGTGTTTGATGAAAAATCGGTTTTTGAAGATAGTATGTGTCTATAAGACGATTACTTTTTAAATACGACTTACTAATTTAATAGCTAGGAAAGCCTAATATGAACATGTGTGAAAAACATAAAGAGGTCGAAAGACAAGTAATAGAATTTACTGAAAATGTTAGACACGTGGGTGAAGAATCTATTACCGACTATTTATTTTGGAAGTGGGCAGATATTAATAAGTGCTTCCAACATTTAGATTTCAGACACTATACTAAAGATCAGGAGAGCAAGATATCAGGTGCTGACTTTAGAATGGAGATTTGGCTAGTAGGTAAAACTCAAAGCCTACCTTTGTTGTTCCAAGCTAAAAAAATTCGTGAAGAGAACAATAGGTATGTATCAGCTATAAATTATCCGAACCAATCGAAAGGACAAATTACTAAATTATTAGTTCACGCTAACATGACTAGAAAAGTGCCTTTATATATTTTCTACAGTGCTTCTTCTACAGACAAGGTTAACATTTTTTCAAGTAAGCTTTTCAAGGATTCTGGTGTATTTATAGCCCACGCTAAAAATGTGAATAAACTTGCACCGCAGAAGCCATATGCGAAGTTATCAAAGACTAAACTACTCTCTAAAAGTATCCACTTTCAT
>RCMY010005480.1_pt1 | contig 10773 bp, 8 predicted proteins | sample 2041341 | NCBI WGS metagenome assembly RCMY01 (sample SAMN09708234, study PRJNA481090) | Marine sediment metagenome, whole genome shotgun sequencing project.
GGTGGCCGAGTTCGCCGAGTTCGTCGACGCCGGCGGCTACGAAAACGATTTGCTGTGGTCCGCCGGCGGACGCCGTTGGCGGGCCGACGTCCACCCCGAGCACCCCGTCTACTGGAAAATGTCGGGCGACGGATGGCTCATGCGCACCGTCGCCGATTGGCAGCCGGTCGAGACCCACGCCGATCATCCGATGATCCATGTCTCATGGTGGGAAGCCGAGGCCTTCAGCAACTGGGCCGGCCGCCGACTGCCCACCGAAGCCGAGTGGGAGTTCGCCGCCACGACCGACGCCGCCGGAAACCGGGAGCCGTGGTTTCCGTGGGGGAACCGCGATCCGCACCCGAACGAAGCGAACCTGGACAACGCCATCGGCGCGACCGTCCCTGTCACCGCGTTCGAAGCCGGCGACGGACCGTGGGGCCATCGCCAACTCATCGGCAACGTCTGGGAATGGACCAGCACCACCTTCGAGCCGTACCCCCACTTCGAGCCCGATGCCTACCGCGACAACTCCGAACCCTGGTTCGGCACCCGCAAGGTGTTGCGCGGCGGATCGTTTGCCACCCAAAACCGGTATGTGCGCTCGACCTTCCGCAACTTCTTCACGCCCGACCGTCGCGACGTCTTCGCCGGCTTTCGCACCTGCCAACGCTGATGGCACGCATCGTCATCGTGGCACCGGTTCGACCGGGTATGAACTCCGGCAACGACGTCACCGCCGGTCGATGGGCGGACCATCTCCGAGCCCTCGATCATCAGGTCGAGGTGGTCTCCGTCGACGAACTCGCCCCCTCCCTCACCGGGCCGACCCAAGCGGCGCTCAGCAAGGCCGACGTGTTGATCGCGTTACATGCGCGCCGGTGTTCGACGGTTGTCGATTGGTGGACCCACCACCGGCCGGAGCAGCCACTGATCGTGGGACTCGCCGGCACCGACCTGTACGCCGACATGCCCGACGACCTCGACGCCATGCGGACGGTGGCGGCCGCCGACGCACTGATCGTGCTGCAATCCGCGGCGGTCGACCGGCTGGCCGGGTTCGATCCACGATGGGGGGCCAAGGCCCATGTGATTCATCAGTCGGTGGGCCATCAGTCGGACGGCAACGTGCCCGAACGCACGCCGCAGCCGGACGAGATTCGCGTCGTGGTTCTCGCGCACCTGCGCTCGGTGAAAGACCCGCTGTTGGCGGGCCGCGCGGCACAGCTATTGCCCGCCACCAGCCGCATCGCCGTGCATCATGCCGGGCGGGCGCACGATGCCACCTGGGCCGAGGCCGCGACCGAGCTGAGTCGCGACAACCCTCGGTACACGTGGCACGACGAACTCGCACCCGACGCAGCAATGCAGCTCCTCGCAACCGCCCACTACCTGGCCTGCACGTCCCGGTCGGAAGGCGGAGCAAACGTCGTCACCGAGGCCATCGCCATGGGCGTTCCCGTGATCGGTACCGATATCGAAGGCAACACCGGCCTCCTCGGGGCGGACTATCCCGCACTGGTCCCGGTCGGCGACGAGCAGGCCCTGAGCGCGCTGTTGCATCGGCTCGAAACCGACAGCAACTTCGTCGCCGAACTCCAACGCCGAACAGATGACCTCGCGCCGATGACACTGCCACAGGCCGAACGCGACAAGATCTCCGCCTTGCTCGACTCCATCGGGGTCTGAACCGGCGTCAGCGCAGGCTGCGCCGAATGGCGGCCGACACGACATCGACGGCGACCGTGACAACGAGCAACGCCAAGATCGTTGCCAGGATGCCGTCGTAGTCGAACGATGACGTTTGTTCGTCGAGACGACGACCGAGACCCGCCGCGCCGACGACACCGACGATGACGGTCTCCCGGATGGCAACCTCCCACCGATACAGACCAAGCGCGACGAATCGACCCGATACCGCAGGAACCGTCGCATACGTGATGGCACCGGGCGCGGTCGCGCCGGTGGCCGCAAGCACCTGCGCCGGACGCGGGTCGGCGTTCTCGAGCACCTCCGACTGCAATCGCCCGAGGATTCCTGCGTTGTAGATGGCAAGGGCAACCGCGCCCGGCCACAGCCCCGGAAACAGGACGAAGACCACGACGAACGCCCAGACCGGCGGGGGGACAGATCGGCTGATCAACATCACGAACCGAAGTGAGCCCGACGCCACCGACCGCGCCCGATTCGCCCGGCCCCGTGCCGGACGCCTGGCCAGGAATGCGAGCGGCGAAGCGAGCAACCACGCCAAGGCGATCGCCAACACGGCGAGCGCGACGGTGTCCAACGAATCGCTGATCAGCGCTCCCCAGCCCCCAACACCGACCTGGGGAGGCCAGGCATCGACGACGAGCTCTCTCCCCAGCAGGCGCGCTCGGGGCGCCCACAAGGTGGTGATATCGACCCCGAGGCGCCAGACCGCTATCGGGACACCGAGTGCGCACACCGAGGCGCTCAGCCACAGGAACCGGTCGCGTTTGGGACCGGCCTCGGTGGGAGGTGTGGGGGCAGCACCGACGGCGGTCGGGGTCGCATGCATCTCGATCGCGGCGGCGTTGTGTCGCTTCCGCACCGCGGAAGACCATCGGTCCGCAATCCCCGACAACAAAATGAGGGCCCACAACAGGGTCCACATCTCGTTGTAGCGAAGCGACTGAAACGACAGTGCCAGCTGGAACCCCAGGCCGCCGGCGCCGACGATCCCGAGCACCGCCGCGCTCCGCAGACTGCATTCGAAGCGGTAGAACCCGTACGACACCAGGTCGCTCGTGGCCCGAGGCACCGTGGCAAACAGCATCGCCTGCAGCCGCCCGGCCCCCGAAGCGCGCAGTGCCAACTCGGCGTCCTGCGGAACCTCATCGAGGAGTTCGGAGAACACCTTGGCCGTGACCGCCCCGAACGGGATGCCGATCGCCAGTATCGCCACCAGCGGGTTGAGGCCGAGAACATTGACGAGGATCAGCCCGAACACGACCTCATGCATCGACCGGGGGATCGCGAAGAACACACGACTCCCGAACCAGCCGATGCGGCCCCGCGCCATGGGTCCCGCCAAAGGTTGCCAAATTCGTTCGGTCGACAACACGCCGCCGACCACGCCGATCACCAGTGCGAGCGCGGTTCCGACCAAGGCGTACCCGACCGTCACGGCCGACTCTCGGGCCGTGAGTTTCAGCATCGATGCGCTGAGGTCGGGCTGCACCATGGCGACGAAGAAGCGCTGCACCTGCGACCAGCCACGGGTGTTGATCACGTCGGTCGGGTTGGCGCCGGCCTTCCACACCGACCACGCCACAACGCCGAGGACGGTCGCGATCCACCAGCGGCGATCCCAGCGGGCCGAGCGACGGGGTAGCACCAACGATGACCGCTCGGGGTCAACCGTTGACGAGGGGGTCACGACGGTGCAGCCGGGTCGCTGCCCTCGAGCGCGTACAGCGCGTCGAGAAGGCCAGTCGTGACCTGCTCGGGCGGAAGGTCGAACACCAGCCGACCCTCCCGCAGTGCCACGATGCGATCACAGTGACGAAGCGCGAGCGGGGCATCGTGCATGCTGGCGATCAGGGAACGGCCGGGCGTCGAGGACGCAGTTGCCAACGTGCCCATGACCGCGTCTGATCGCGCCGGGTCGAGGGCGCTGACCGGTTCGTCAGCCAGCAACAGGTCGGGGCCCTGGAACAACGCTCTCGCGATCGCCGTGCGCTGCTGCTGTCCGCCGGAAAGTTGATCGGCGCGCTCCCAGATCTTGTCGGCTATTCCGACCTCGTCGAGGGCCGCGCCGATCTCGTCGATCGGACCCGGCCTCACCAACGACCGCACCGCCTGCATCCAACTCCAGCGCCCCAACCGCCCGGCGGCCACGTTGCTCGCAACCCGCAACGGCCCGACGAGGGCGTAATCCTGTGTGACGATGCCGACCCGCCGCCGCTCGGCCCGATGGGCACGGCGGCCGAGGTGCCCCGTGTCGACGCCGAACAACGCAACGCTGCCGTCCGACGGCAACGTGAGCCCAGCGGCAAGACGAAGCACCGTGGACTTGCCGGCTCCGGAGGGTCCAATCAGCGCGACCCGTTCACCGGCGTCGATCGTCAGCGAGAGCTCGTCGACCGCTGGCGCGTCACCGTTCGCATACCGTACGGTGACCCGCTCCAAGGACAACATGGCGCTCTCGGCGACGGACGGAGTGGTCGAGACCGAACCGTCGATCGGCTCGGCCCGGACCAGCTCGGTCAGCCGTCGATCTTGCCGATCTCGCGGCCGACGGCCTCGATGCTGGCGTAGTTCTCGTTGGCGGTGTCGATGAACGAGGCCGCACCGAAGAACTCCAGAATCGCAGCCTGGTCGGGGTCGGCGACATCGAGACCCTTGAGGGCCTCGACGATCTTTGCTTTCAGATCGTCGCCCAGATCAGGGCGAGCCACCCAGTGGTAGTCGTAGTAGGTGGGAGTCTCGAAGAGGAGTTGGACTTTTTCGAGGTCGACTTCGCCGGCGTCAACACGCGCCTTCCAGACCTGCGAGTTGAGGGCACCGACCTCGAAGGTTCCCGCTTCGACGAGCTCGATGGTCGCGTCGTGCGAGCCACTGAATCCGGGTTCGCCGTTGAGATCGGCCAGCGCCACGCCGGCATCGCTCAGGAATGACTGCGGCATCAATCGGCCCGACGTACTCGAGTCGGAACCGAAGGTCAGGGTGCGACCGGCGATGACGCTCAGACCAGCGACATCGGAGATCGGCTCGAGGCCGGTATCGGTGCCGGCGATGAAGACCGATGTGAAGTTCTCGTCGATGTCGCGTTGGGCGATGGCTTCGGCACCGTCGACCTGGAGGCGAGCCTGCACGCCCGTGAGACCACCAAACCACACCAGATCGAGATCGCCGACACGAAACGCCGTCACCGCGGCGTCGTATTCGGTGACCGGCTTGAACTCGACGTCGATGCCGAGCTCGGCGCTCAGGTAATCGGCGACCAAACCGTAGTTGCGAGCGAGTACCTCGGGGTCTTGGTCGGGGATTGCGCCGATGACCAGTGGCCCCTCGAATGCGGCATCGCCGTCGGCAGCATCGGCATCACCGCTGGAATCAGCTCCGCCGTCGGCGGGCGCAGCAGCGTCGGAGCCACACGCGGCGGCCAGCATCGTGCAGACGAACAAGAGGGCAAAGAGTCTGCGCATTTTCGGGGATCCTCCTACGGGAACCAAAAAGGTCAGCGGTCAGAATACCGAACGCCCCTCGCGTAACTACGGCCACGTCCGAAGCATTCCTGCTCATCACGCTTCGTCGAGCTCTACTCGGTGGGGCTGGTGATCTCCTGCGGCACCGAAAAATACTCCTCGTAGGGCGCCGTTCGGCGGCGAGCCTCGACAAGATCGAGACCCGTGTCGGCAAACGTATAGGTGTGGGTGCCGTGCTTGTCGCGGGGATTGTCGGCCAGGAATTGCCGCATGGCCGCTTCGGCCTCGGCGGTGAACGAACGGCCGAGCTGCTCGTAGATCTGGCCGATCGTCCCGAACGTGTCCGTCATCAGGTCGGCGAACGCGACGTCGATCGCTTGGCCCGCCGGCACGGTTCCGTCGCGGCGGGCGGCAACCGAGCGATCGTTGCCGTCGACCAGATAGTCGATCCACTCCTGTGCGATCGACGGGAGATCCGGCGAGTCGGTGGCCATCTTGTGCAGCACCGACATCAGCGACGACACCGACGCGACCACCTTCAGCGGGTCGCGATGGGTGTGGATGATGGTGGCATCGGGATAGGCGGCGAACATCTCGGCGAGATGCCATTGGTGCCCCGGTGTCTTCAGCACCCATCGCTCGGCGCCATGTTCGGACTGCAGCACCTGCAGAAATTGCTCGTGATACCGGTAGGCCGAGGTGAGGTCGGCTTCGTACAACAACCACGAGGTGTAGCTGGGCGAGCGAAACACGGTGGGCCACAGGAGGCTCTTGAAGTCGCCCGCGGTGATGGTGACGCATTCCTGGCCCCGCAACGCACCACTCGGATGGATGGCCTGGAAGCCGGGAATGATCGCCTCGCTCATGCCCGTGGCCGCTTCGGACACCGCGATTCTCGGGTCGGTCGCGTACGTGTCGGTCCGGGGCGGCGGGATGGGGTCGGACACCTCCCAGGTGAGCGGCGCCCGGAACGCGGGGTCTTGCGCGAGCAGGTCGAACAGGATCGTCGTGCCGGTACGGGGCTGACCCAAGATCACGATCGGCGCGGCGACCGGCGACTCGCTGACCTCGGGGTGCGTGTGGTGCCAATCGATGATTCGAAGGCGGGTGGTCAACGACGAGGTGATCTGTGACTCGGCGACCGCAAACCCGAGTTCGTTCAGGTCGGCCTCGTTCAGCAGCGAGAACAACAACCGATCCAGACCCTCCTGCCAACCATCGCCCCCAAAGTCGTCCAACCCCGTCGCAGCCCTCGCGGCCGACACCAGAGCGGGTCGTTGAAGGACAGGGTGCGCAGAAGTCATGCCCTTGATCTTGCCCGCTGCGAGCTCAGCGGCCAAGACTGCACAACAGACTGTCACCCAGGGGGACCCATGACCGACGCTCACGCCGGCGCACCATCGACCGCAGCCGCGAAAACCACTGCGGTCTTCAACGACCTCATTGCGGCCCTCAGCGAGATTCGCGACGGGTACGTCCTCAACGAAGAGCGTTTCACCGATCCGCTCGACATCGTCGAGGGCTACCGCTACGTCGGGCAGGTGTTGTCCGGGGCCTCGGAGATGTTCTTCGAGGCCGACACCGACAATCCGAGGTTCATCTCGATCGTCACTCCCGAACGAAAGCTTCAAGGAGACAATCCCGACGCGATCTACCACTACTGCCGGGTGCGCGGCGATCTGTCCTACCGAGTGTTCGGCACGATTGAGCAGCAGTGCTACACGTCGTTCACGGTTCATGGGAAGGCCGACGACGGCGCGATGGCCGGACCGCTACTCGGCGATGTGAACGACCGCGACTTCGACGTGGCCGACGACGGTGGCTACGAAGTGGTTTTCAGTGCCGCCGAGCAGCCCGGCAACTGGGTGAAGCTGCACCCCGACGCGCACACGATCATCGTGCGCAGCTATTTCCAGCTTCCGATTTCGGCCCAAAACGACTCGAACGTCAACGTCCGGATCGATATCGAGACCCTCGACGACCTCCCGGCGCCGCCGCCGCTCGACGACGCCACGCTGGCAACCCGTATGGCCGAAGGCGTGGCGTTTCTGCGCCAGGCGACCGTCGGCCAGAACCTGCCCGGCGCTCCTTCGGGGGTGCCGTTCGTCAGCGACACTCCCAACGATGTGGCGAAGCCCTTCAGCTTCCGGGACTCCGGGTTGCCGGTCCCCGGCGCGGCCGACATCTTCTATTCGATGGGTCGCTGGGATCTCGCTCCCGGCGAGGCGATGATCATGACCGGCACGTTGCCGAAGGCTCCCTTTGCCAACGTCATGCTGTGGAACAGCCACATGCAAACGCTCGAATACCGGGACCGTCAGTCGTCGTTGAACCTCGAGCAGATCCAACTCGAGGCCGACGGGTCGTACAAGATCATCGTCGCCGATCAGGACCCCGGACATCCCAATTGGCTCGACACCGGCGGGCACGCCAAAGGCACCATCTTCTGGCGCTTCCTGCTCCCCGAAGAGGATCCTCAGAAGCCGAATTGCAGCGTCGTGCCGACACCGGCGCAGCCCTAGCCCTCACCCTCGCTCTGCGGTCACCGCGGCCATCCCTGTCACGCAGCGTGGGCAAATCGGCCCAATTTTGGGCACTTCACCACTTTGCGCGGTACTTTCGTGGTTCGTCGCGGGGCCTTTGCATGCGGTTGCATCTGGAACGTCGCTCGCGAGCGAAGGGTGAACTGTGCAAACTCGATTGATCAATGCGGCCGACTGTGCCGCGCTGTTGGACGCCGTGGGGCGACATCGCCTCATGGACCTCATGATCGAACGACTTCGGGCTCGATGTGCCAACCATGACGACGACTTGGTCGACGCGCGCGCTCGGGATGGCTTTCGTTACGACAAACCGGCGCTCGGCCTCATCGAGTGGATGCCCACCCACGAGGTCGGTGGCCCCGTCGTGATCAAGATGGTCGGGTACCACCCGACCAATCCCATCCAACGATCGATCCCCAGTGTCATTGCCACATCCTCCATGTGGGATACCGAAACCGGCCACCTCATCGCGATCGCCGATGCCACGATGATGACCGCCGTTCGCACCGGCGCAGCGTCGGCCATCGCCACCGACGTCCTCGCCATCGATGCCCCCATCACCATCGGGTTGGTCGGTCTGGGCGCGCAGGCGGTCACGCAGCTGCACGCCATCTCTCGGGTCAGACAAATCGATCGCGTGATCGGGTTTGATCCGTCCGAACCGGCGTCGAGCACCTTCGCCGAACGAGCCGCGTTCATCGACGTGCCGATCGAGATCGTGGACGACAGCCGTCTCGCTGATCTCGTCGCGGCCGCAGATGTCCTCGTCACGGCCACCAGCATCGACATCGGGGCCGGCCCCGTCATCCCCGACGTCGCCGTGCGACCGCACCTGCACATCAATGCGGTCGGCGCCGACTTTCCGGGCAAGCTCGAACTCCCCGCCGCCCTCCTCGCCAACGCCACCGTGTTCCCCGACACGCTCGAGCAGTGCGTCCTCGAAGGCGAGTGCCAACAGGTTCCCGCCGCCAACATCGGCGTCGAACTGCCCGGCGTCGTGGCCCGGGCCGACGAGCTGGCCGACAAACGTCTCAGCCTCACCGTCTTCGACTCCACCGGCTGGGCCGTCGAGGACGATGTTGCCTTGCGCCTGCTCCTCGAGCTCACCGAAGCGCATGACCTCGGGTCGCTCATGGCCCTCGAGTCGATCCCCGACGACCCGTACAATCCCTACAGCTGACCCGATTACCGGCGCAGCCGCGTCCGGATCTCGGCCTTCACCGCCGCCAGCTCGGCCCGGTCGGGGTGGGCCTTGTAGAAGTCGTCGAGCGGGAAACAACCCGAGACCAAGCCGGCCCGTGGCGCAGTGGTGCAATCGCTGAACGTCCGACAAATCAGGCGACCGTCGAGCTCGGTGCCCGCCAAGACGTCGGCGGCCAAGCGGGGGTACGACAAGATCATGCGACCGAGGCCGACCAGATCGGCACCGCCTCCGGCAACGACCGCTTCGGCCACGTTCGGCAGCCACTGCTGCAGGTAGGAGTAGCCCGACCCGACCATCGTGATGTTCGGATGCGCCGCTGTGAGTTCCTTTGTTGCCGCCAACAGCCGAGCGACGCCGACGAGGGGATCCTCGGGCGGCTGGTAGCCATCGGATGGCGGGAAGTACGCCGGACGCTGCGCGTGCGGGCAGTAGTAGGGACTGCCGGCCGTCGCGCTCACCAGACCGATACCGAGCCCCTCGACGATGTCGAGCAGCTCGTGGGTCTCGCGCAGGTCATAGCCGAGGCCGGTGTCATCACCGCCAAAGGCGTGCCGGTACGGCGTTGGCCCGTCCGGAACCCCGACGTGGTCGGCGCCCGGGGCGAACGGCATCAGGTCGAAGATCGACAACCGGAAGGCAACGGCGAGCTTCGGTGACGCGGCGCGAATGCCTTCGACGACGGTACGCAGGAAGTTGGTTCGTCCGGCGAGGTCTCCGCCGTAGCGGCCCGGACGGTCATAGGCCGACAAGAACTCGTGGCCGAGATATCCGTGACACGCCTTGATGTCCACGAAATCGAAGCCCGCCTGTGCAGCCAGCTCCGCGGCATGTACGAACGTGGCGGCCAACTCGTCGAGTTCGTCGTCGCTGAACTGCGATGCGGCACTGGCCCCGACCCGATCGTCGAGCACCGGGTGGGCGTACAAGGTTCGCGGGGCAGGGCCGGTGAGGGTCGGCCGCGCGTAGCGGCCGGAGTGGGTCAGCTGCAGCCCAACGATCTGGTCGGGAGCGAGCAGCGCTCGAAGGTCGGCGAAGTCCGCGGCGGTCTCATCGTCGAGCACGAGCTGGTGGGGATTCGCTCGTCCCTCCGGAACGACCGCTGTCGCCTCACCCCACACCAGGCCGCAACCGCTTTCGGCAAAGTGCTCCCAGCGCCGGCGCACCAATTCGGTCGGCCGGCCGTCGGTGGTGCCGTCCCAACCCTCCATCGGCAACACGGCGAATCGATTGGCGAGGGTGATGGCACCAGCCGAACCATCGATGAAGCCACTTTGCGACGCCAACACACCGGTCGGGTCGGCCGCCGCAGCGATCGGCAGATCGATGTTCAGCGATGCCACGTGATCGGCAAACGCGGCGACGTCGCGCAGCTTCTTGACCTGCGTCAAGCGACTCATCGAGCGCCTCCATCGGTCGGAACGAGGCACTCGAGTCGGGCCACGATGTCGGCCAACACGGCTCGGTCGCTGTCGGGACGGCGAGGGGCACCGGGCGGAATGGTGTCGGAGTCGACCCAGCCCCGTAGGGCCAAGAACATGGCGGCGTCGTGGCGGTAGCCCGGTACCGGGTCGCGAAACGCGAAGAAGCCCAGGTACTGCAGGAGGTCATTGAGCTCGTAGAACGCCAGATCACCGGCGGCCCACATCGCGTCTCGGGCCGCGAAGGCTTCCGGGGCGAACGTCGACAGGCCGAGTAGATAGTCGGAGCCATACATGACCATGTCGATCGCGAGGTCGTTCCCGGTGAACACCCGAAAGTCGGGCCGCACCCGGTCACGCAACGCGAGCCGCTCCCATTCGAGGGCGCGGCTGAGCGACGAGTGCTTCGCTCCGACACACGCGGATATGTCGAGTAGCCCGCGATAGGCGTCGAGCGA
>RCMY010005481.1_pt1 | contig 10772 bp, 6 predicted proteins | sample 2041341 | NCBI WGS metagenome assembly RCMY01 (sample SAMN09708234, study PRJNA481090) | Marine sediment metagenome, whole genome shotgun sequencing project.
CTGCCGACAAGGCTTGCTTGAGAATTCAGGAAATGGCTTCCAAAACTGCTCAGAACAAGGAGCTGGCAACTGAAATCTGACGCGGTAGAATTGAATCATGGGCTCAATTTTTCTTATGACCGGTTGTGGTTAGTGTTATTGGACGCCCGCTGGTGGCAAAGGGTTGCCGAGCTGACGTCAGTGAGGCGGGTGTCCGATAACGTCCACGGGAGGAAACGGCGGGGGTGTGGCTATGGGGTTTTATAGCGGTACGTTTGTGCTTTTCGACATGTTGCGCAGGCATCGTCCAGGCATGTGTAGACTGATTGTGCGAGGATGCCTGTATTCTTTGGGTGCATAGCGTCGTCAAATGACCGATATCGGCGCCCACCCCGCATGGGGAGCCATAGGAAGCCGCCAACAATCTTTTGTTGTAACGGTGCTTTATTGTCGCGCTGCATATTCAAGGCGGCGCTCTGGTGTTTGGATGCAGGGTCTCGATCACGCGTAAGGGTTCAGCACACGTTCTGCACACGTAAGTGGGCGCCGTCGCGACGGGGGATTCCGTGCGGAATACGGGGACAGTTTACTTAATTCGCGATTCACTTTCGAATGCCTCGGCTTACTTTAGCGATGCCGCGTAGGTTAAATTCGGGACTTTGCTGGCATAGAGGCGAAAGTGAATTAAGTAAACTGTCCCCAGAATAGCCAGCTGGTTGATGGTCATGATCAATAATCGCGAGTGATGTCATTGCAAGATGAATCATAAGGGGCTGACAAGGCTATTTGATCCCTCCAGCTTTAACGGTGCTACCGTTCGTGCAGCATCTTTATGAGCAACGTTAACTTATGACAGTATCAATTTGAATTCGGTGTACTAAAAATGCTAGCCAATGGCGTTGCCCAAAAATTATTGACGACTTCGCCAGCATTTCTCCGATTGCCTGAACGCACACGCTTACAAAGAGAGAGTACGGCAATTACTTCGCGCCAAACACTTTTTTCAACAAATCGGTAGTTCGCGCAGCCGGGTTGGCGCGGATGGCAGCCTCTTCCTTGGCCAGATAATAGAAGATACCGTCCATGCCTTTATCCACCGCGTGCTCGGTCAGGTTGCCTTTGATATCGGGAGCGAATGGAATCGATTTATATGCACCCATAATATTGTCGTAGGTTTTCACCGCGCCGACTTCCGCCAGGCTCTCGCTGACCACCGGGCGCATTTCTTCTCGTAGCGGGGCGGTCATCTTCGATTTAAAATACTCGGTCGCTGAGTTTTCGGGGCCGCCGTAGATTTTTTTCGCATCGTCGATGCTCATGTCGGTAATCGCCGTCATAAACAACTCCTTGGCTTTTGGGGTGGCCGCTTCGGCCGCTCGGTTGAGCTGCAGTTCAAGATCAGTCAGGCTGTCGCCCATGCCGGCTTTGTCCAACCATTTCTTTGCACTGAGCATTTTTTCCGGCAGAGGAATATGAATCGCGCTGTCGGTGTTAAAGCCGTCCGGCTTGCCCAATTGGCCAACGACTTTTTCGGTGCCAACTTTTAGTGCATCTTTCAAGCCCGCGCTCATATCGCCGACGCTGAGGGCGCCACTGGAAGCGTCATCGCCCTTGCCTTTACTCAGCATTTCCTTGCCCTTGTCCAACCAGCTGCCTTCGGCCTGGGCGGCAGTACAACCCACGGTTGCCAGTGAGACAAGCAATGCAAGACATAGGTTAACCGCGATGTGTGTACGTGCAGCTGAGGTAGCGCATTTTAAATTTTTCATGGTACTTCTCCACTGTGACAGGGTTAAGGTCGTCCAACTCAGCATGACGCAGTCGACAGTTGATTCTTCGCTACATCATCCAACGCAGGCTTGAATGACACTTTTAAAAAACCATTCATCCGAGAATGACTGAAGGGGTCTATGCCCTCAATTACGACCAGTCTGGAACCTTGGTGTCTGCTTGGCTTCTAGTAATTCAAGCCCAGACTATCTACGGTCTCAATGGCGATATAATTCTTCCCCAACGGCAAATCTTTGGCCTTGGCATAGGCGTTGACGGCCCTCAATGTCATGGTACCGAACTGGCCGTCGACTTTACCGCTATTGAAGCCTTCATGATTAAGCTTGCGTTGAATGTCTGAGATCACATCGCTGGACATGTTTTCCCGGCACAGCACTTCTTGCCAAACCAGCGAATCTTCGCTGATTTTTGTGCGCTTGACCACGGTTTCGTAAGTCGCCGGAATTTCAATTTTTTGTTCTCGTGCCGGTTTCACCAAACGTTGCTGTTTCAACATTGCAGTTTTCGCGGGTATGTACACTTCCCGTGTGGTAGCCGGTGCTGTTTCAACGGTTTTGGTCACCGCTTCATACTCTGCCGGAACGATGATCTTTTCAGTACGCGCCGGTGTTGCCAGCACAGTTTTTTTCACCGTTTTGTAGCTCGCCGGTACTTCAACCAAACAAACGACTTCGCCGGTTCCTTTATCCAGTTTGGTCTGTAGTGCGCTATCGGCAGGGCCAGAGCTGCGTTTCCAAATAGTGTGCGCTGGCTTGTCAAGAACTTGCTGGTCTTCGGTGCGATATTCGGCCGGTATTTCTACGATTTTTTTGCTTTCCGGTTTTACCAGCACTTGCTCGGTGATGGTTTCGTATTTTGCCGGCACCACTTCGAGTGTTGTCGTGGCTTCTTGCAGTACAACCTCCTCTTCCACCCACTCGAATTCGGCGGGAATTATCTCAATTCGGTGACTGGCCTCCTGCTTAGGCACCTCCTCCTCGGTCGTCTCAAACTTAGCGGGGGTTAGTACGCGTGCGTAGCAATGCCCGGGTTTTGCATTAGGCGGAAAAAGATCAGATGACGACTGCCTGCTGTTGGCTTGCGCAACCGCTGCATCCAGTGCAGCGATATTCTGCGCCTCTCCGGGCGTGGCGACACCGTTTAGTTCGTCCACGATCGGAACCGCAACCGAAGAACTGTCGTCATCAAAATCTGTTTCTGCGGCGTCGCTGAGCGTATCCATTTCTGTAGCCGTGCTGATTGTTTCGTTAGGACCCGAGCTACTCGCGCAACCAGCGGCGAGCAAAACAACTAAGGTAAGTGCAAACAATGGTTGATGATAAATGGCTCTCATGACAATTCTCCGTTACAGCTATCATTTTATTTCGGATACATTTGCAGGGATCGTATGGCCCCGGCAAACAAAGCGCTAATCTAGAGCATGTCTCATTCTTTAGATCGAACGCGAAGCCATAGTATGACGCTCGACTTCAATAACAATATGCTTTTACAGAAAATTACAAGAGCGTTGTAAAATGATGTAAACCTTGCCGGATAAGTGATCAACATTTCTTTGGGAGACAACTTTTGCGCAAGCCCCACAGGTATGCGATGCAGTAAAGCGGCATTGTCAACCTGGCTATTTGCGGAGAGAAATTGCTGCGCTTGTCCAAACGATTTGAATCCTCGTATTCGTCGTGTCCGCTGTCTGGTGCGTTGCTGCGAGCCTTCCGCGCGATTATCGGCATATTGATCCTGGCAGTGCATGACCGCTGGTATGACTGCTTTTCGCGCAGCGCCATAGCTTCGTAATTTATCTGAGCCTGGGGACAGTTTACTTAATTCACTTTCGGATGCCTCGGCTAACTTCAGCGATGCCGCGTTGGTTTACTTCAGGTCTGTGCTGGCATAGAGGTAAGTAAACTGTCCCCCAGAATAGCTCCCGCTTGCCAACCCCCAAGGAGTCTCTGAAGAAAGAGGAAAGCTTCGGTTCAATCCTTGAATTGAGTTGAGCTGCCTACAACGAGGGTTCGCTACAGACAAGACCGAAATTCGGGCCCGCTAGAACAAGCGGTTAGTCGTCGCCATAGTCAAAGTCGCAGGTGGTGAGGCGACGCCATCGGTGTTGCCGATGACGAAAGAAAACATGCGCAAACAACCAGAAGAATGGCGTTAGCAGTCCAGCGCGAATCTCAATTTCATCTTGATAGCTCGCGCCGCTTGATCCTCGACAGATTTTCATACGATGGTCCCAGACCTTGATAAGGGCGCTGTAGCCGGCGTCGCGAATAGTGAAGCCATCTTCATCTGAGGGTATCGAGATGGCGATGGCTTGTTTTCCGAATGGGACAAGCCCGAAGAGTTTCAAATTAACCCAGTAAGTGCGAACGGACCATTCGTCTGGAAAGGCTGGGGGATCAAGCGCTTCGAACTAAACAAGTGGATGCGCGACGTAGCGAAGCAACCGTGGCGTCTTTACTTGCTCGACCGCTCGTTCAAAGCTGCACGCAAGCTCGGTGGAAACAGCGACTTTCATGGGGTGAAGTAGATCGTCGGGAGCCTAATTGAGATACCTGAGGTAGTGACGAAGGCTTGTTGAACAACCTACGGTTCTGGTCAACAAGCGCTGATCAGCGTTTATACACAGTACTGTCTCGCTTATCGACATATTTATTGTCTCAGGTATGGATCTCTTTAGGGCAAACCTGCGAGATCGATCCCTGGAATTTGCTTCGAATCTGTTTAACACGATGGTTTATGCCGCCAATTAAAACGCGATAGATCCACAGGCTCAGAAACCCGGGGCGGTTTTGATAAAGCTCACTGGAATAATAGTCAGCGGGTTCGTCCCACGTGCCATGATCATCCGTCACTGCCGCCATCTGCGCGAAGGCTTCTTTCTCAATACTCAGATTCGCGTTGGCACGACCCTCTGACAAGGCGAGTGAAAATCCACAAGTCCAACCGCGCCTTGCCAGTTCCTGCTCGGCCGCCTTGTGCAAAGGCATGTCATTAATGTAGCTGTCTATTCGCCGCCACTCTCCATCGATTTCAACCTCGATCCATGAATGGGAGATATACTTCGGCATGAGCCAATAGGCAATGCCGGTGAAAAACCCCTTCTGGATGTCCCTGCTGATTAACGAGAAATGAATACGCGATGCAATACTGCATGCCCGGCACAGCGCATGAAACAGTGTAGACTTTGTATTGCACTGGCCAATTCCGATTTTAAGCGTTTCAGAGGCTGGCACTAGATCCCCATTCGCCGGAAAACCAAACGCAATCTCGTCACGCACGAACAAAAAGATGTGTTCCAGTTTCTCTCGGTCGGTTTTTGCATCCTTGGTCAACCGTGCTGCGATTTGGGCAACCGACGGGTGACTTGAATCTGCCAGTTTCTGAATCATTGAATTACCGCGCTGCCATGTTTATGCAAGACTAGCCCATTCAGCCCTCTGCCAACTTGATCTGAATCAATCGCGAGCTCGACTGACTGCTGCGGGGAGTCTTTCAACTTCAGAGCTGCCGCTGCGAGGCCTGGTGATTTCACCATCAGGCCTCGACAAACAGCAGTTGGAATCACTAGTGTGGTCTGGCTGGTTTCAAAGACGTTTCCTGGAAACGGTTGATGCTGGCCAGCAACCATGTTGTATTTTAACCGTTGCGCAGTTTTTAACCTGTACGTGCTGTTATTTTACGTTGTCTCTGACTGCACAGTATTGCATCAAGGTACCGCGCTTGTGGCCTACCTGCACACCGGTGCATAATGGCCCACGAAGCCCCGGAGGAAATGCAAGACAAGGAACGGACATTCCATAATTTTTGCAGCAACCGGAGACACATCATGAACCCCTTTCAATTAAAGTTGGGCGTGCTTGTTCTCGCCCTTGCCCCCGCAATACCCACCACCGTCGTGTACGCACAGGAAGAATCGGTTCTTGAGGAAGTAGTGATCACGGGATCAAGAATTCGCAGGAACCCGTTGAACGAACCAACGGCCGTGATGGACATCAGCAACGAGATGCTGGACAAGTCCGGCATCACCAATCTGGGCGATATTCTGCAAGATTTGCCTATCACCGGCTCCGCCCCTAACTCGCAGTTTAATGTACCCGGCAACTCGGGCTTTCCGCAAGACGGCGCGGGTATAGGCGCCGGCGCAGTGGAACTCTCGCTGCGCAATATCGGTGCCAAACGCACGCTGATTCTGGTGGACGGCAAGCGCTGGATTGCCGGCTCATCGGCTTCGGGTGTGCCGAGTACGGTTGACCTCAATACCATTCCCGATAACGTCGTTAAACGCATCGAGATTTTGCAAGACGGCGCCTCGGCCGTCTATGGATCGGACGCGATTGGCGGTGTGGTAAACATCATCACCAATGCCGACTACGAAGGCTTCAGGGTCGACATGCAAACGGGCGAGTATCTGTCTGACGACGACGGCGCATCCTCGTCCATCTCTGCCCTGTGGGGTGTTGGCAACGATACGACCCACATAGTAGCGAGTTTGAGTTATACCGACGAAAAAGCCGTAGAGACTGCCAAGCGCGACCGCTCGGCATTTCCCAACGCGGATGCGTCGAGCTGCGAAGTACCCAATACCAATTGTTCCTCGTTTACCCCGCAAGCACGTATTATTTTAGGACCGAATTTAGGCGGGTTCGACCTGGCGCTGAACGATGGTGTGTTGAACAATGGAGGTGCCAATATTCCACAATTCGATGCGGCCGATCCTTTCGGTGGCGACTTTCACGAATTTACCAGCGCCGACAGATTTAACTACAACGCGCCGGGATTCAACTATCTGAAAACACCGAATGAGAGAACAAATATCTATGCCGCCGTTACACACAAATTTACCGAATCGCTACGCGGCCTGGTTAAAGCGTCATATACCAAACGAAAATCCGCAACCCAGGCCGCACCGGAACCACTGTGCCTGGGCAATGACTGCGGTAACCGCATCAGTGATAACTTCGTGGTATCCGCGCTGAACCCGTTTAATCCATTCGGCGCTGATCTCTCTGTTGCCAACGGAAATTTGGAATTTATCGGCCGCCGACCGCTGGAATCCGGCGCTCGCCACTTCTTTCAGGATATTGACAGCTATTTCATCAGTACCGGCCTCGAGGGCGAGTTCAAACTAGGCGAGCGCGAAATGTATTGGGATCTGACCGCCAGCTACGGCAACAATAGCGGCTTTCAGGAGAAGGAGAATTCGCATAACATCGCTAAAATACAGCTCGCGATGGGTGACCCGGCGATCTGCGCGCTGGTTCCCAACTGCGTACCCTTAAATTTGTTTGGCGGCCAGGGTCCGGATGGCACTGGCTCCATCACCCGGGAAATGCTCGATTTCATCACCTATACGCAGCGAGACTTTAGCGAACAAACGCTGAAAAATGTGTCGTTCAATCTCGGCGGCGACGTTACGCCGCTGCCCGCGGGCATGCTGGCCTTCGCCGCAGGATTCGAATACCGGGATCACAATGGCTCGTATCGGCCCGACCCGATTGCCGAGAGTGGCGAGACGGCAGGCATTCCGGCGGGTTCTACCTCCGGCGAGTTCGATGTCATCGAATATTATGTAGAGTTCAACGTGCCGATTCTGGAATCGCTTGAGGCAAACCTGGCGGTACGCTCCTCGGATTACAGCACGTTCGGCAGCGAATCCACTTATAAAACCAGCTTGCTGTATCGCCCGCTGGATGGCTTGTCGTTACGCGGTTCACTCTCTACCGGGTTTCGCGCGCCGGGCATTGGCGAACTGTTCGGCGGCGCCGCCCGGGAAGACTTTACCTTTCTCGACCCGTGCGCGGACTATACCGGTGTTCTCGGCGCGGGCAACGGCGGCCGTGACGCTGCCCAATCCACGCTGATTCAATCCAACTGCGCCGCGCTGGGTGTTCCGGTTGGCCTGGCACAGATCAACCCGCAACTGAATGCAACCTCGGCGGGTAATGCCGACCTCAAGGCCGAAACCTCTGACTCCTATACCTTCGGATTTGTATACAGCCCCGACTGGGTAGACAACATCGACTGGATGGAGGCTGCAAGCATTTCAATCGACTACTATAACCTGGAAATTGACGATGCTGTTCAGGGCCGCGACCCTGGCGATGTGATCGAAGCCTGCGTGAATACCCTTGCTCCAGAATTCTGTAGTGCCGTACCGCGCACCAGCGCCGGCAGGGTCGGGCTGGTCAATAATCAGCTGCAAAACATCGGTATAATCGAGACTTCCGGCCTCGACGTCGCGTTAAATTATATGGCGCCCGGCACCAACTTCGGCCAGTTCCTGGTATCCGTTAACGCCACCAATCTGGATGACTATACCGAAACCACCAGCAATGCAGATGGCTCTAAAACGGTCACCGAGCTGGCCGGCATTCACACTAACGAAACCTTCGAGCGGGCCTTTCCGGATTGGCGTGTGGTCACATCACTGGACTGGATCACCGACCTCTGGAGCGGCACCATGACCTTCCGCTGGACTGACGAGATGGAAACGCCGACCGGGGCCAACGTAGACTCGGTGATGTTTACGGACCTGCAAGTGCGCTATAACCCGCCGGTGGCCGATGACACGCTGACGCTGGCAGTGGGGATAAACAATGTATTTGACGAAGCCCCGCCGGTACTTGAGGGTAGCCTTATTGGCATGAGCACGGTGGCGCATGACCTGCCGGGACCGGTTGGTTACGTCAGGTTGTCTTACGAATTCAATTGATCGTGAATCTCGGCATGTTATAGCCTGCATTGAGGCCGTCTTGCGGGTCTACCCTAAAGGGGCACTCCCTCACGAACACGCCGATGTGCTTCGAAGGCCCTGCACTGCCACCAGAGAGTTTGGTCGCTAATTTTTAACAGGAGGAATTAAGATGAGCACATACCCAAGAACGTTCTCGCATATCGGGATTTCTGTTCCAGACGTAGAGACAGCGGTCAATTTTTACAGTGAAGTTATGGGTTGGTATCGCATTATGGAGCCCACCGTCATCACCGAAGAGTCAAACACGCCAATAGGACAAATGTGTATCGACGTATTTGGCCAAGGCTGGGGATCTTTCAAAATCGCACACATGTCTACTGGTGATAAAATTGGCGTTGAAATGTTTGAATTTAAAAACAATGAAACTCCAGAAGACTTTGAGTACTGGAAAACGAGCACTTTTCACTTTTGTGTTCAGGATCCGGACATTGAAGGACTCGTAGCGAAAATTGTGGAACACGGTGGTAAACAGCGGATGCCCATCCGCGAATATTATCCTGGAGAAAAGCCCTACAGGATGTGCTACGTCGAAGATCCCTTTGGTCTAATTTTTGAGGTCTATTCACACAGCTATGAATTGACTTATTCTCAGGGTGCCTACTAGAAAGTTAGCTGGCGCATGCAGTCGGAAAATGTGTCCGCAACGCGCGCACTTTGCCGCTGATGCGAGGCGCTGAATGTCCGTTTAAAGATTGTTCAGACTGCTTATTCTGAATCCATAGACGTCGCTGTCACGCTCAATCAATCCACCATCTGCTTGCTGAACCGGCACCGTGAGACATCTTGCAATATATAACCGCACCCATCGACAATCTGTGTGTTTATCTACCGCCTGAAGCAGCAGCGAATTTATAGATCGAGTTCCCCCAGCTTCTTGAGACCTAAACGGATGTTCTCGCGAGCAGAACCTTCCATAGCCGCACGCGCCCGGTTAACACCAATAAAACCACCCTCCCAGCCGCCTGCGTAGCTTGAACTGACAGATTCCGTCATCAGCGCTTCCCGATTGCTGGTCCGGTACACAGTCCATTCAGTGTCGATTTTTATAGTAAAGCTACCGCCGAATAGAGGCTGGTTGACTTGCTTGAATTCAACATTCAGTAAATATGGCGCGGCACCACTGTTATCAACATCGGCAAAAATGCCACTGCTACGAATCGATTCAGCCAGTGCATCTTTGAAATTACGGATATGGATGCCACGAGATTCGCCCACGACCATCAGGCCGATATGCTCTGCATGACGTGCATATGAATCAGTCGGTGGTGCAACAGACATCGCTTCCCGGGTGGTGACCGCTGAACACGCAGACAGTCCAGCAAGAAAAGTGCGAGTAGAACGGCCGGATTGCTCCGACCGAACCCTCTCAGAACCGGACGTGCGGAACTACCGCATCCGGCTCCCGAGCAAACAGACGTCCCCACGTCATATTCAGTGAGCATTAAAGCACCGAAACAGTTTTGAAATTCTCTTTTCGCGGGAAGCGATAGTTCTCAAGAATTTGTAAAAACTTCTGCCATGTCATGCGCTTCTTACCACCTCGGCGATTGAACCACCGTAGTAATAGCCGTTTACTTATTTCAATGAAGCTACTCACGCGTCTCCAATTGTAGGATATGCAGTGGTAGTTCACCCAGCCACGGACAACACGAATAACCGAATGAATTACGGCCGGCGTGTCGCTCGTAGTGAGGTTATTCCTGAGAAATTCTTTCATGCCTTTGAGCTTTGCCGCGAAGCGGTCTCGACGACTGGTAAATCTCAGTGTCCAGTAACCACGGCGCGAAATACCCCAGTAGCAGGTAAACCCCAGAAATTTGAACGTCGGCAAACGGCATTTTGCATTATGTGCTCGCATTGCCGCGACATGACCTGCCGGAATAATCGACGATTTTTCCGTGTGCATTTCAAGGCCGAACTTTATGAGCCGTTTTGGCAAAACGTTATAGAAGCGTTTGGCTTCGTGCATGCTTTCAAACGTAAAAACCATGTCATCGGCATACCGCACCAGTTCCGCACGCCCTCTGATATGAGACTGACTTATTGATTTAAACCAACGGTCAATCACATAGTGAAGGTAAATGTTTGCCAGAATTGGTGAAATAATCGACCCTTGCGGGCAGCCGATGGTATTGATGGCCGTTACTTTACCCTCAATAGTAGGCGTCGTTATCAGTACGTGGATGAGCCTAAGAAATCGTTTGTCAGAGATTTTACGCTCTAGTAAACGCATGATTTCTTTGTGCGG
>RCMY010005482.1_pt1 | contig 10769 bp, 9 predicted proteins | sample 2041341 | NCBI WGS metagenome assembly RCMY01 (sample SAMN09708234, study PRJNA481090) | Marine sediment metagenome, whole genome shotgun sequencing project.
CCGTCAACTTCGTCTTCGATTATTTCGTCCGGCCCGGTATCACAGTCGAAGGCCACGCAAGCGCAGCCCGCGCCCATCGCCTCGACCAATACATTCGGAAACCCCTCAAACCGCGAACTGAGCACAAACAGATCCGCTGCGGCATACCAATCCCGCATATTTCCCAAATGACCGGGCAGAAAAACCCTATCTGCAATCCCCGCCCGCGCAGCAGCAGAAAGTATGTCCTGCCCTGATATCCCCTCTTCAACCCGCTCCGGCAAAAGGCCCGGAATGGCCAGGTCCCATTCCGGATGGTCGCCAGCCACTCGGCCAAAGGCATCGACAAGCATATCAAAGCCCTTTTGGTAGGGCTTGGTACCAACGGCCAGCAACAGTTTACGTCCTGAGCGAAGGCTGTTTTCGGGCAGGACAAAAGGCGGCCCAGACGGCAGGTCAGGCTGAACCGCATTCGGAATGATGGCGACGCCTCGACTTCGCGTTTCTCGGCGCAACCAGTCTGCAATTGGCTGAGTTTGAGCGACCTGGATATCGGAAAAGCGGTAGACAATACGGCGCAAGGTCGTCCATATTCTGTCTTGGTGTCGATGCCAGGGGGCATTGCGTTCCGACACTACAACCCGCATCGGCAAGCCGAACGAGGCGACGACAGCCATGACCGATTCATGCGGCATCATCGCCAGCATCGAAGTGACCCGATGTCGCCGCAGAATTTTACGTACTTGCAGGCAACGCTGCAGGTTAATGAGCAATTTGCCCGGCAGACTTTCCCGCCCCTCGTTCAAACCTACAGTTTCTCGCTTGATACCATCCGGCAGCGTAAAGAAGTCGGTCTCGGGCGTGGAATGCGTCAGCAAGACGACATCATGGCCCTGACGATGCAGTTCGCTTGCCAGCCAAACGGTGACGCGCTCGGCCCCGCCGGCCTTGAGCGTGCCTACAAACAGGCAAACGCTGTGCCGCTTCCCACTCATGAAACGCCGCCGTTCCGCTGCGGCCGAAGGAGGCGTACAGCCACGCGGCGGGGCCATCCAAGCATTCGTTTCCCCAGTTGAATGAGCCACTCGCTCCGCCTTGGAAAGGAGTAACGATAGAAGTGACAAATCCGGGGCCGCGCCTCGCGACGGCTCCACAGCCACAGATTTTTCGGATAACGGATGTTGTACTCCGGCGGGAGCGTCGCGAGACGAAGATCCGAAGCCCAGAGCAGTTCACGTAGTGTGACCTGATCCTTGCGAAAGCCCGCCGCCTTATAGTTGGCTGACCAATCTTGCAGAAGGGCTTGTGTCTGCGCGTTTCGGCGGACTGCAATGACGCCGGTGTTGAACTGCGGGAAGGCATCGGGCAGTTCTTGTTTCCAGACCGCGCGCGTAGCGTCGCGGTTGCGAGCATGGGCATGTGCCATAGCCATATCGAAGCGCTCAAGCAGATCGAACAACTCGCTCACATCCTCGAGAACACGGATGTCGGCATCGAGAAACAGCGTTCGATCAAAGGGCGTGTTCATCAGGCAATCGACTTTCGACCGGTGATGAACGGATTCGAGCTCTATCACCGGGTCAAACACGCCGCTCAGCGCAATTCCCAGCTGCCCGGCATCGGTGAACAGGGCGATGGGCACATGGGGCATATGACGGCGCACAGATCGGGCGGCAGCTTCGGCGCAGGCGATGTAGCGTGCACCTGTGGCGACGAAAACGACTCCAGATGTCGGCAGCGTCTGCGAGGGCGTGCTAGACATGTCTGACATTTTGAGGGTCATATCGAGGCCGCCTTTATTAGTTGTGCATGAATACGATCCGGGTTCAGCCCGTCGCGCAGACGAACGATCAGGCGTGCCAATCGGTAATCTGCTGTCGGTTTGGTCTGTGCCCGGCGCATCGCGGGTTTGCGGCAGTCAACCAAATCGCAGCCCAAATGGGCCGACAGGCGCTGCATGCCGGTATCCGTGGTCATGAAATCAGCGTAGTCGAGCAGCAACAGATCCGGATGCCTGCGTTTCAGGTCCAGCAACTGTTGGTTATAGATGCACCAGGAGCGCAGGGCATCAGGGAGAAAGGCCGGGTCGCGGCTTATCCACCGTCGACCGGCGCGAGTAATGTAATGGCCGAACACTTCGATCGGATCGCGGAACACTCCGATCAGGACCGGTGCGTCTATAACTTCCTGCCAGAAGTCAAAAGTTAGAAGCGTGCGTGGGTCTTTGAACCCCCAAGGGGCGGTCCCCAGCGCGCCGATCAGGGCCTCGGCCTGGTCGATTTGGGCTGGTGTTGCGGCCCCCGGCGGGAGGAGGCGGATAAGCCGTAGGCTTTCAGTCCCCTGATCGCCGAGCAAGCCCATGTTGAGCGCACGGGTTTCGGCCCGCTCCATCTTGTTGCCATCGTCATAACCGCCGGCGGCCTCGGCACCGATCATCGCGATGCCGCTGCGGTGCAATGTCTCCGCGATCAGCGTGGTGCCAGACTTGTGCATGCCCAATACTATAACTGGCCGAGCGGCTTCGGCTTGACTGTAGGTGATTTCGGTCATAATTCGTTTCGAAAACCTGGAACGATACCTTCGTATACAGCCGCCCATTTTCTTTTGATGGCCGCGTCGCCAAGCAACTCATCGGCAACCCGTGCAATTTTGTCTCGTTTAAAAGTCTCGTGCATACTCATCACGCGCAGCATCGCAGCAGATAGCGCGTCACTACTACCTTTTTGACACAATTCCCCCAAACAAGAATTTACTAGAATATCTTCTGGCCCCCCACACATTGTCGAAACCACCGGCGTCCCGACCGCAATCGCCTCGGCCATGGGAAGTCCAAAAGTTTCAAAGTCACTGGAGATTACACAGCAATGGGCTGCCTCGGCCAAGTGGCGCACGCACGCTCGATCTATGCTGCCGGTAAAGACCGCAGAATCTGCTATATCCGGATTCTGGCGCTCAAAGGCTTGCCTGATTTCAACCGCGTCTCTTTTCAAACGGCCTGCTACAATCAGCGTTGCATTTTTTTGCTGCTGCCAGACTTTGACAAATGCATCAAGCAAGAGATCAAGTCTCTTGATGTCTCTCCACGTGGTCCACGATGCGAATATGAAATTGCCGCTTGGAATATCCGCCAACCATTCAGGCACAGGTAAATTCGGAGGTTCGGTGAAGTTTGAAGGAATAGGATTTGGCAGAATGTGAGAATTACTCAAAGTAATAGAGAAACGCTGACATATTGCCTCGCGCAAACTCGAGGATACTGCAAGAACTGCGTGAGCATTCTGCAGAAATTCAATAAACGTATCATCCGAAACCGGAAGCGCAGAACCTCTCGCATACATTGATAAATGCTCCCAAGTTATATATTCGATGTTCATAAATAGAGAAATTTTTTGGGCGATGATTCCAGTTTGAAAGCTCTGCAAGCCGGTCACAATATCTGGACAAATTTCTCTTTGAACCCAAGAAAGACTCTTTTTACTAACTAAATCGGGGCCTCGCTTACTGCTTTTTTTAGATTGCGACAATAATCCAATTCTATCAATAAGGGTAGAAAACGTCTTGGGTGGGATGGCCGGTGTTGCTCCTAGCGATTTAATCACGTTTTTGTGGTGTTGGTTCATTCGAGATATGGATGCCACATAAACATCAAATCCTAAATCGACATGATGTCGGATTGCAGTAGGGAATAATCCACCCTTGTTGACTTCTGTATCCGGAGGATCACGCATTATTAAGAGAATGCGGGTTTTGTGCCGCTTGTTAAGTGCTTTGGAGTCTTCCAATTTCATTTGCCTTCATCAATCAACATTTTAGACTGCTGGATCTACTTCTATTAAAGCTCTAAATACCGCATTTCCGGCGCTGAGATTGTCCCATGTGTCGAATCCCGCAACGCGGCCCTTGTCGAGAACCAGAATTCTATCACAGCGGCGCACAGTGCTGAGGCGGTGCGCAATCATCACGACCGTCTTGTCGCCAGGCAACCCATCCGTGGCTGCCATCACTTCTTGCTCGGTCACATTGTCGAGCGCCGAGGTCGCCTCGTCAAAAACGATCAGATCTGCATCGCGGTACAGGGCGCGGGCAATTCCAATACGCTGACGCTGGCCACCCGACAGTCGCAGCCCGCGCTCGCCGACCGGAGTATCATAGCCCTCCGGCAACTCACTGCACACGAAAGCATCAAGCTGCGCCATCCGCGCCGCCTCCTCCACCCGTGCACGGTCGATCTTGCCGGGCGGGACACCGAAGGCAATATTTTCGGCCACACTGGCATCCAGAAGATAGATTTCCTGTGGCACATAGCCGACCGTGCGGCGCCAGGCGGGCAAGCGATCCGAGACGATGGGGACACCATCTACGCGGATTTCTCCTGCCTCCGGTATCAGAAGGCCCAGCAGGATATCGGCCAGCGTGGTCTTGCCCGCACCGCTGGTTCCGACGATCCCAATCCGCTCGCCCGCACGAATTTGCAGTGTGATCGCTTCCAGACCAGCCTGCTCGGCATTGGGATACCGATAACCGATTCCGTCCAGCACCAATTCGCTGCTCAGTGAAAGAAGCATTTCCTCCGTTTCTGGAGTAGCGGGAGTGGTTTTTCCGACGGACAAGCCCTCGTACACGGCATCGACTGCGGCGCGCCCGAAACGCAGCAAACCAACATTGGAAAACAGGCGGCTCAATTCCGGCATCAGGCGCTGCGCGGCAAGGGCCATCACGCCCAGCGTCGGCACCAACTCGGCCATTACTTTGGCCGGATCCGTGGACCCTGAGTCAAGCATTAGTAAGCAGATCAGAATGACACCGGCGAACACCATAGTCTGGATTACATACGGTGGAAGCTGGGTCAGTACATTCTTGCCTACGTTTGAATGTGCCATGTTCAATGAATGCGCATCAAAACGCGAAATGAATACGCGCTCGGCGCCCAACAGTTTGATGTCCTTGATCCCGCTAAGCGCTTCGCCTGCAACTCTGAATCGTGCTTTGTTGGCAGTTTTCCGAGTCTCGCCCATAGTTGTCAATTTCCGTCCGCTGGCGAATAAGGCCAAGGCGAACACCGCGCCGAGAACTAGGATCGAAATCAGCGCAATCAACGGATCTACCCAGATAACCACAGCGAGGACCATTGTCAGGGTGATCGTCGCCGAGACTACCTCGGCAGCCGGGCGCAGAAAATACTGCACCACATTGTTGCTTTCGTTAAGAATGCGGGAACTCATGTCGCTGGAATGGGCCGTAAGAAAAAACTCATAGGGTTGATGCAGATAGTGCGCCAGCAGGCGGTGGCTGATACTATGCACGCGCAACATGGTGAATCGAGAAACCACATAGACACGCAACATTTGCATCGCATTTGCTACCACGATCATCGCGATCGTCACCAGCCCCAGCGCAACCATGAAACTGTATTGCGAAGAGAAACCGAACCGTTCATAGGCCCAGGCGAGCTGCGGCGTGCGTTCGATGCGCGTAGGATCAGACAGGACCGTCAGGAAGGGCAGGACAGAGCCTACCATCACCGCCGCACTGATCGCTGACAAAATGACAACACCAAGAACGAGCCAAGCCATGCGACGCTCGCGCTTGTCCAACAGCGACATGCCGCGGTGCCAGAGGGACAGATCGAAAAAGGGGTTCCTCAGCCATCGAGGCATCTTCCTCATGTGAGGGCCTTGGTTCGCGACCGAGACATCCGCTTTAACAGTTTGTTGCATTGCTTCTCTCCCAAGAAGTACATCCCCCAGCAGCCGCCAAGAATGATGGGCAGGAAAAGCATCCAGGCCCAGTAACTCTCAATATCCCTAGCACGTATGTTGAACTGCTGGTCCAGGATCAACACGATCAGAATGATGAATGCCATATGGTAGATGTAGATGGAATAACTGAAGAAACCCCAGTTCCAGCGCGGGTTCGACGTCCAGCTATGTGGAAGATTCCGGATACAAAGCACAGTAAAAAAAATCATCAACAGGTTAGAAATGGCGTTTGGTGCACCATAGGCTGTTTTCATGACCAAAATAAGACCCATAAGTCCGACTGCAGCCAAGACAAAAGCCCTTACTGATAAAATTGGTACATATGCGATGTAGTGGTAAGCAACGACACCTGACATGAACCAGAAGGCTGCGTTGATCGCAAAATTGATAAGAACAGAGGAGGACGGGTTCAGCTCCAGTCCCCAAAAAACGGCTCCGACCAGCGAGAGGACTGCCGACAGACCAAACACTGAAGGTATCGATGATGTACGCCACAGCAGCAGCGGGCAAAGGAGATAGAAGATCACTTCGTAGGGCAACGACCAGAATTGCGCGGTGATGGGCGATGCAACCTCCACGTAGGCAGCCATCAGCAATAGACCCTCGGCCGTGCAGAGCCGCTCTGCACATCTCAAGCTAATCCTACTTTCGGGATCAAGTGAAACACTCAGGATACAGACGGACGCCGCAAATCCGATTGCCACTAAGTAAGGAGGCCAGATGCGAAGCAGCCGACGCGTGTAAAACTGTACGACCGATGATGTATGCAGGATTGAATGCGCCATCGCAAAGCCGCTGACGCAAAAGAACAATATGACAAACTCGGTACCAAGTGCTGTAAACTGCAGTAGGCCAATCGACAGATAATCATAGAGATTCAATGGGTCGGTCGCCTCGGCAATGGTTCGCGCCCCGCCTTTGAAAAAACTGCCCCTGACATGATTGATCACGACATAAACCGCAGCGAACCCGCGCATGAAATCCAACACATGGGTCGGCACACGCGCCGGAGTTGGTTCAGTTGAAAAGGCAGCGGTCATTGGTGTTTAAGGCCTAGACAGAATGCTTTGGCAAATACAGTTTCGATGCATGAGTGGTTGATACTCCGAATGTGTGACGTTCTGCCGATTGTTGTTGAAAACTTCATATGTTTGCGTATGTTCGCATAGCCCAATCCTTCATCGCCCCGTCATTGAATAGACCGCTCGACCAGCCCATTCCCGCAGTGCTGTATTTGTCAGCCCTAGGTTGCGCTCGAAATTCCAGCCAAGAGCATCATGCCAGTCCTGCGTTCGGAAATCCACAGGGAAGGGTACGATTGCCTGCCAACCTGCAGCCGTAAAGCTGCTCAGGGCCCGCGGCATGTGAAAAGCGCTGGTGATCAAAATCCACTGCTCGCCCTCCTTCGGTCCGGCAAGTGCGTAGCTGAGACGGGCATTCTCGGTGGTGTTTCGAGACCGATTTTCGAAGAGCATTCGCTCGGGCGAAATTCCCTGTCCTCGGAAGATCTGCTCGGCGATCACCGCCTCGGATATCTCAGCTCCGCTCATGTCCCGCAGACGGCCACTGCCACCCGCAAAAAGCAAACGCGCATCCGGGTAAGCTTGAGCAAGCGCCAAGGCTGCGATGTAGCGGTCCCCCCCCTCCCCAAGCTGAGGCTGTCCGGACTGTATGCTGGCCGGAACGTCCTCTCCGCCGCCAAGCATAATAATCCCGTCGACCTTCGCCAGAACATTTCTGATAGGAAATTCGGTTTCGAGCGGACGCATGAGTATATCGCCCAAGGGCAATAACCCGATCCCGAGGATCGCCAAGACCAGCGTCGCGGAGGCGCATTTTAACACCCGAAGCCAAGAGCGCAGACTGGCCCAGAAGGTGAGGAAAGCCAGTACAAGAAGCCATGTCTCCAGTTTCAGGGCGGTGCCAAGCAACTTCGAAATTGCGAAGAAAAATGCATCCAATGTGTAAAACCGTATCAGTTAATTGCTGCAAATGTGATTAGTAAAATCGTACCGGTCTGCCGAAAAGACCCTCTGGGGTTTAGAACCAATGACCTTCGCGAGCATTTCATCATCTACTGCTGCACCAGATTTTCCGCATGTCGATAAAAACTCGGGCGACCTTGCAAGTTCACGTACGTGCAATGTCGCGGAGAGTTTTGCGGTAGGCGTCCACGACAATGCTCTGGCCAAACTCGCGCTCCATTTTCACGCGCCCTGCGCGCCCCAAAGCCGCACGCTCCTCCCACGACAGCGCTATGAACTCCGCAAAGGCTGAAGCGAGGCTTTCCGCGCTACGCGCTTCACAAAGAAAACCCGTCCTTCTATCGTCCACTACCGCTCTACAGCCGGGAACATCCGTCGCGATGAGCGGCCGTGCTATGGCCGCCGCTTCGATAAGTGTTCGCGGCGCACCCTCGCGGTAAGAGGGCAGGACAATGCACTGCGCCGCTTCTATGAGCGGTCGCACATCCTCCACCTCTCCAAGATACTCGATGACACCCTCTTTCTCCCAACCGCAAACCGTTTCCCGATCAATTGCCGTCCGGTTCTCGGATCCGGCCGCGCCAAGAAGCTGGAAGCGAACCTCCGGGTGGCGCGCTTTCACGCGGCGCGCAGCATCGACATATTCCTGCACTCCCTTATCACGTAACAGCCTGGCAATCATCAGAAAGTGCGGCGCACCGTCATCTGACGGGTAGGCGGTGGCCGAAAACCGATCAAGATCGATACCGGATCCCGGCAAGCACCGCGCTTGGCGCTCTGTTACCAGACCGCGCTCGAGGAACAGATCCCGGTCATCCTCATTCTGGAAGAAGACAGCAGGTAGGTTGCGGAACGCTGCCTTGTAAAGCATCACCGCTACGCGCTCCAAAAAGCCGCCCGCAAGAAAGGCAGTGCCCAATCCGGTAACATTGGGGATGAAGGAAATCCCTGCAATTTTCGCAGCGATCGCACCAAAAACGTTGTTCTTAATGGTAAAACCCAGGATCACGTCAGGTTGTATTTTCCTGAAGTGTCGATGCAGGCGCAATAACGTCTTAGGCTCTTGCAACGGATTGAGCCCCTTAACATTCATCTCAAGGTGATAAACCGAGCATCCGAGCGCCTCAAGCTCGGGCACCGAACCATCTCTTGGCGCAAGTATGATCACTTCGTGCCCGTCCGCGAGCAGTGCTTCCACCAGTGGTCGCCGAAAATTCCAGATGTTCCAAGCCGCATTGACCGTGATAACAATCCTCAAGAAAACCACCAAGTTAAACGGTGAGAAGAAACTCTCTCGGAGCGATGTTTAGCGTTCGATACAGACATTTTACATCCTCGTTCACAGGTATTTTTCAGCAAGTTCTACTTTAGGTGAGGGTAAGATGAGCACTTGTTTCTCTTCCAGCCCTAGCGTCAGACACTGGCTTAAGGCAAAGGGCGAATTCTGGCGTCTATTACAATTTCAGATGTCCAATCCAAGCTCTCTTAGGAAAGTCAAAGCCGCAAGTCACTGTCACATCTCGGCAAGACATATTTCAGATCGTAAAGAACGTGCCCTTCCCGCCCGTATTTTCGAAGCGTGTCTGCCCCAGATTGCCTGAACGTCGAGTGGGCCACGGCCAACAATATTGCATCGTAAGTGTTTTCGGCAGGCTTCGCGACCATCTCGATACCGAACTCTGCTCCAGCTTGCTCTGGATCAACCCACGGGTCATGCACGTCCACCGTAATGCCGAACTCTTCCAGCCTCAGGATGGTGTCGATCACGCGGGTATTGCGCAGATCAGGACAGTTTTCCTTGAAGGTCAACCCGAGCACTAGGATCTTGCAGCCCTTGATCTGGGCCTCACGGTGGATCAGCGCCTTAATCAACTGATCCGCTATGTAGGCCCCCATGCCATCATTGAGTCGGCGGCCAGCGAGAATAATCTGTGGGTGATATCCGACCTCTTCTGCCTTATGCGTGAGATAATAAGGGTCGACCCCGATACAATGCCCCCCGACAAGGCCCGGCCGGAACGGAAGAAAATTCCATTTGGTTCCTGCGGCCCTCAGTACCTCTTCGGTATCAATACCCAGCCTGTTGAAAATAATAGCGAGTTCATTCATCAAGCCAATGTTGAGATCCCGCTGCGTGTTTTCAATAACTTTAGCTGCTTCAGCAACACGGATGCTGCCCGCCTTATAAGTTCCAGCAGAAATTATGGCGCTGTAAAGGACATCGATCCGTTCTGCGGCTTCCGGAGTAGACCCGGAAGTAACCTTCACGATATTAGGCAACCGGTGTTCACTGTCACCGGGATTGATCCGTTCGGGCGAATAACCTACTGTAAAATCCTCGTTTAAGCGAAGACCTGAGCCACCTTCTAGGATCGGGACACAGATTTCTTCGGTGGCGCCGGGAAAGACCGTTGATTCATAGATGACTGTATCGCCTGCTTTTAAAAGGTCACCGACCGTCTCGGAGGCCCGTCGCAGTGGCGTGAGGTCAGGTCGCTTCGAGCCGTCGATGGGTGTGGGCACCGTGACAATGAATATTGTGCAATCCCGTAGATGCTCGACGTCCGCTGACGCCACCAGCTTGACAGCGTCGCGCAGCTCATCCGCCGAGACTTCCCGCGTACTGTCATGCCCGCTTTGGATTTCGGCAACCCGGTTGGGGTTAATGTCAAACCCCACCGTTCTAAATTTCTTTCCGAATTCAACGGCGAGCGGTAGGCCGACGTAACCCAGACCAATCACTCCAATTTTGATGTCGCCCAAAGGACTTCTAAATTCTATATCACTTGTCATAATAGTCCCTGAACCAAGTCACGAAATCCCGAATGCCATCCTTGATATCGGTTTGTGGACGGTATCCGGTTAAATTCTGCAGAAGCTCCGCATTCGCCCAAGTGGCGGGAACATCTCCAAGCTGCATTTCCATGTAGTTTCGTTTTGCCTTTGCTCCAAGCTCATCCTCGATTGCATCCACAAAATCCAAAAGCCGAACCTTGTCAGAATTACCGATATTAACCACACGATACGGTGCCACCGGTGACAGGCT
>RCMY010005483.1_pt1 | contig 10768 bp, 12 predicted proteins | sample 2041341 | NCBI WGS metagenome assembly RCMY01 (sample SAMN09708234, study PRJNA481090) | Marine sediment metagenome, whole genome shotgun sequencing project.
TTCCTTCGCCGCTTGATCCCAAGGCCGCACTTCGGTTCATCCCGTGCCGCCTCACCCCCGAGGGCGACTATCAACCGCTGCTGCAACAAGTCGAGCCAGGGCATTTCGTCGAGGAACACGATCCACTGGAAACGCTTCTCGCGCTATGATGCCGCCATGCGGCAATCCGTCCTCTCAACGCTTGAAACAATCCGCCTAAATCTCCCGTAACACAGGAGATGATCATTGACCGCAATCGACCAAGACACGCGCAAGCCGACCAACCTGCGCCCATCTTTGAACCTAAGCCTTGAGGCAAAAATTCTGCTTGCGGTCTTTGCTGTTCTTACCCTTTGGGCCTTTGCAATTTTCACTTTCGGCATACCAGCACTGGTATGGCCAATGAAGATCATCGTGCCCGGTATGGTGCTTGGTCTCGTCCTTCTGACGTGGGGCATGTAGCCCCAATCACGTCAGACAGGTCCAGAAATGAAAAAGCGCGCCGTTTCGGGCGCGCTTTTGTCGTTTAGATTATCTGCGAAAATTACATCCGGCTGGCGACATTTTCCCAGTTCACGAGGTTGTCGAGGAAGTTTGTAAGATAAACTGGACGCTTGTTGCGGAAGTCAATGTAGTATGAGTGCTCCCAAACATCACAGCCTAATAGCGCGGTCTGACCAAAGCAAAGTGGGTTTACGCCATTTTCGGTTTTGGTGACTGCGAGTGAGCCGTCGGCGTTCTTCACCAACCAGGCCCAACCCGAGCCAAACTGACCCGCACCTGCGGCAGAGAACTGCGACTTGAAGTCAGCGACCGATCCAAAGTTTTCGACCAGTGCGGCCTCAAGCGCGCCAGGCATGCCGGTGTCGCCCGGGCCCATCATCTCCCAGAATTGGTTGTGGTTCCAAAGCTGACTGATGTTGTTGAAAATACCGTTCTGCGCCACGGCACCGCTGGCATAGGTGCCGGTGATGATCTCTTCGAGAGACTTGTCGGCCCATTCGGTGCCTTCAATCGCTTTGTTGCCATTGGTGACATAGGCATTGTGGTGAAGGTCGTGGTGGAATTCGAGTGTCTCGGCGCTCATGCCTTTGGCGGCAAGGGCGTCGTGTGCATAAGGAAGATCAGGAAGTTCAAAAGCCATGACGTGCCTCTCTGTTAATATCGGTTTATCTAGCAACTTAACTGTGGCGCTATCGGCGTGCGGTCAAGGGCAACCTGACATCCTGTCAATTAATTCCCGGGATCTCCATGTCGGAAACGGCACATTTTCCGCGCCCGCTAAAGGAATCTGCATAGCCGCTAGGCTTTGCCGAAACCTGCGCCGAGCCATTTGCTTTGGAGATGGTCGCGCGGAAACTCAACTGTGCTGTTTGGCCCCAACTGTTACGAAACAAAGCGCGCCACGCAATCACGACCCGTTTGCCCGAGTTTTCCGCCAGATATGCTTTTTTGGCGGTCGCGCTGTTTTGAGCAATGATCGCATCAAAGGCAAAGGCCTCACTGCTTTCGGGGTCATAGCCAATCCCAATCATCGGCTGAATATAACCGCTGGCTTCGCGCTCCATTTCACATAAGTAAATGACGTTTTGAGCGCTGGCAGAGTGTGCAAAGACCACAAATAGAGTTGCTAGAAAAATACGTGGCATTCAGTCGGCTTACCCCTCGTGGCTCTTCAACAGTTATGTTCGGAACGAGCATGTACCGGTTTCGAGGCGCGACGCTTACCGATTTTCGGGAAATTCTTAAGATTTCCTAAAAATGTCCAAGTGCCGTACCGGATTTAGCGGCATTTGTGAGCAAACCAAAAACATAACCCGCGACGGATCGAAAACAGACCACTGTTGCGCGGCCTTCGGTTTCAAACCAGATCGCTGCCGGGACTTGTGCCAATCGTGTGCGGCGTACTTCCCCAACTGGGCAGGAAGACGAGCGCAGGTCGGCCGGTGTGAGTTTCGCCAAAGCGTCCCGGATCGCGGGCCCGTCTCCAGTGACGTCAATGACGCAACGCGCATCCGACACGTTCACCGCCAGATGGTGAATGTCCGCCAACGCCGCAGCAATAGCCGACACCCGTGCGTCCGCATCGCTGTGCGGGCAGACCAATAGCAATTCGTCCGGCGACATCCAAAGGAGCTTGCCTTGTGGACCGTCAGCCATCTTGCGCGCCTTAGGCACTTCAATGCCTAGCGCCCCCATCAAAAGACCGCAAAAACCGACGTCGCTTAGATCGCCGCGTATCGTCACCATGCCCACCAAACCGACGTCCGCGACATCCACGAAACCGGTTGCTGTGGCACCGGACAAAGCGCTGATTGCTTTAGACATTTTGTTTCTCCCCATCGGGGTCGTAGAACACCGGATCAACGATTTTTGCAGCAATCAAAGTGCCGTCCACCCGATTAAACTGGATCACTTCGCCCATGCGGTCCGGGCCCAATTCTACAAGGCCCATCGCAATGCCGCGTTCAAGTGTCGGCGAGAAATAGGTCGACGTCACGCGGCCCTGCACATTCCGTTGACCGTTGGCATTGTCGCCTTCGCTGATCGCGTAAGAGCCATCCGGCAGCACCGATCCGTCTACGGTTTCAAGGCCCACCAACTTCCAGCGCAACGGGTCAGTCATGTGATCGCGTTCTTGCGCCCGTTTCCCTAGATAGTCGTCCTTCTTCTTGGAAAGCGCCCAGTTCAGACCCAAATCCTGCGGGATGACTGTGCCATCGGTCTCGTCGCCGATCATTATAAAGCCTTTCTCGGCGCGCATAATATGCAAGGCTTCGGTGCCATAGGGCGTGATGCCAAATTCCTCACCAGCCTCCATTAGGGCGTTCCAAAACGCGAGACCCTGACTGGCTGGCACGGCGATTTCGTACGATAGCTCACCTGAAAACGAGATCCGGAATACCCGCGCGGTGAAGTCGCCAATTTTGCCGTCGGCCCAGTGCATGAAGGGCAAAGCATCTTTTGAGAGGTCCATACCACCAAGCTTAGCTAGGACGTCGCGCGCTTTCGGGCCAACCACAGCGACTTGCGCGAATTGCTCCGTGACATTGGCGACATAGACCTTCCAGTCCCACCATTCTGTCTGAAGCCACTCTTCCATATGTGCGTGAATACTGTCCGCGCCGCCTGTTGTTGTGTGGCAGAGCCAAGTGTCATCATCGAGCCGCGCCACGACGCCATCATCGGACAGGAATCCGTTCTCGGAACACATCAGTCCGTATCGGCATTTGCCCACAGGCAAGGTCGACATCATGTTGGTATACATCATGTCGAGGAATTTGCCCGCATCCGGCCCCTTGACGACCAGTTTGCCAAGCGTCGAGGCATCAAGCAGACCAACAGCGTTGCGCGTGGCCCGCACCTCACGGTTTACGGCATCATGGACGCTCTCATCGTTTTGCGCATAGGTATAAGCGCGGCGCCAATGGCCGACGGGCTCCCAGTGGGCGCCATGTGCATCGTGCCGGTCGTGCATGGGTGTTTGGCGAACCGGTTGGAACAACTCGCCCCGCGCCTCACCCGCAATCGCGCCCATGGAAATCGGGTGATAAGGCGGTCGGAACGTAGTGGTGCCGACTTTCGGGATGTCTGCGCCCAATTGCCCCGCCAGAACTGCCAGTCCGTTGATATTGCTAAGCTTCCCTTGATCTGTGGCCATTCCAAGCGTGGTATAGCGCTTGGTATGCTCGACGCTTTCAAAACCCTCACGCGCGGCTAGCTCGACGTCTGTCACTTTGACGTCGTTCTGATAGTCGAGCCAGGCTTTCGAGCGCAGAGCATAGGGTGCACGTTCTGGCATCTTCCAGACCGGGCGCATGGGCTCCGGGGTTTCTGTTTTCGCGTCCGCGGCTGGCGAAGTTGCATCGGTTGCGCCAGACGCGTTGGCCGCGTTGACGCCGGCTGCGTGTGCGTCCTTAAGGACTTCGGCGGTTCCAAGCTCACCGTTCGCCGTGCCCGCCGCGAGGACGAAAGCCGCACCATCTGCGCCAGTTGGCGCACGGGTCGCATCGGGGCGAAAAAACGCGCCCGCTTCATCCCAATTGAGCTTGCCACCGCAATGCGACCAAAGGTGCACCACCGGGGACCAGCCGCCGGCCATCGCCACACAATCAGCGCGCAAGTCTTCCAAAACGGCACCTTCGCCGGCGATGTCGCAGACGGCAACGCTTTCGACTTTGCCCTTGCCGGATACTTTAGACACGCCGCGCGAGGTCAGAACGCGCGCTCCTGCGGCGCGGGCTGCTTCGGCCAAGTATCCGGTCGCATCCGCGCGCGCATCAAGAACGACGGCCTCAAGGCCTGCGTCCCGCAACGTCAGTGCAGTACGATACCCGTCGTCGTTGTTCGTCACGATGACGGTTCTTTTCCCCGGAGCCACAGCGAAATTTGACACATAGTCGCGTACTGCCGACGCCAACATAACGCCGGGCAAGTCGTTGCCCGCAAACGAAATCGGTCGCTCGATGGCTCCGGTTGCCGTTACGATCCGCTCCGCGCGGATGCGCCAAAGTCGGTGGCGTGGCAAGTTCGGGTCCGGCGCGTGATCAGTAAGCCGTTCATACGCAAGCGCGTAGCCGTGATCGTAGACCCCTGCCCCCATCATGCGGGATCGCAGACGTACGTTTGGCATGGTGCGCAACGTGTTCAACGTGACATCGATCCAGTCGCTGGCGTCCATCTCGTCGATGACAGCGCGGTCCACCGGAGCACGGCCACCCCAATGGGCGTTCTGCTCAATCAGGAGAACTTCGGCCCCTGCCTCGCCAGCCGCTTTTGCCGCTTGCAGGCCCGCAATTCCGCCGCCGACGATCAAGACGTCAACTGTGATATTGGCATGTTCATAATGATCGGCGTCGCGGTGACGCGGCGCGCGGCCAAGCCCGGCAGATTTGCGAATGATGGGCTCGTAGATGTGCTTCCAGAACGCGCGCGGCCACAAAAACGTCTTGTAGTAAAAGCCTGCCGGTAGGAAACGCGCGAGTTTGGCGTTGATCTCACCGATATCGAACTCGAGGCTGGGCCAATGGTTTTGGCTTTCCGCCGTCAGCCCCTCGAAAAGCTCGGTCGTCGTTGCACGGGCGTTTGGCTCGAAGGTCTTATCCTTACCGAGGTTAACAAGTGCGTTCGGCTCTTCAGAGCCGCTGGCGACAATCCCTCGCGGGCGATGATACTTGAATGAACGCCCAACCAAAATCTGCCCTTGCCCTAACAAAGCCGAGGCCAAAGTGTCGCCGTCAAAACCCTGCATTGTCTTGCCGTTAAAGGAAAAATTGCGTGGCGTCTTGCGGTCGATCAGACGGCCTCCGGTATCGAGACGGTGGCTCATGCGATTTCCCTCCACTTCCATCCCGGGCGTTTTCTCGAGACAGCATCTCGGATGTTTTGCGGCGGCTCGGTTGTTTGCGCTGAATAGGTGCCAAAGACCTCAAGCGTGACCGTGTCGCGGGCGGCATGGAACCATTTTCCGCAGCCATAGGCGTGCCGCCAACGCTCGAAATGCACGCCGCGTGGGTTTTTTCGCATGAAGAGATAGCTCTCGAATTCTTCGTCCTCTGATCCGGGGCCAAAGCGGGTCAGATGTGCCTCGCCTCCGGCGCTAAGCTCAGTTTCGTCACAGGCAACGTCGCAATACGGGCAGGTCAGGATCAGCATGGAAGTCCCCGCGTGTTAAGTGAGCGAAAATCGGCGAAATCCACGATTTTTGGTACCCTAAGTTTATGGAGAAATAGATTGTTTTGAGTTTGATGAGGGCTTTCGTCGGCACATTCATCGCGACGTGGATACCACTTTTGCGAAAATCCTACGTGGACGAACATGCCGCGCGCGCAGAGCCAAAACCAGGCGACGCCGGAGTGAGTATCAGCCATGGCGGCGAATGCGGAGGCGGCTCGGGTGGAGGTTGCGACGGCGGAGGATGTTCGTTTAATCGTCTTGATTTGAGCCGCGCGGGTGCCCACGTGATTGTCGTGCGGGGCGCGACGGCCTCGATAGTTATACCCTAAGGTTCTGTTATGAAGCCCGTATTTCAGATCATGCCCATCGCCCTCTTGCTTGGCGGTGCTGTATTCGCTGTTTGGCGCGGAATGGACACCAAGTCCGACCGAACGAGCAACCGTGCCAAAGGTGGTGGAACCCGCTGGAAAACCTGGAAATAGGATCGCTGTACGTCCCCGTGCTTGCATGCTCTGCCGCTTATTATCCTCGTGATAGTCGTCGATTGGCTTATATTTCGAAGCCTGCGCACAAGGCCGGACAATACCGACAATAAGGCGAGCGGCGGCGGGCCAAAATTCCCTGGTGGCGGTTAACATCAACATTAGTGGGCCACCCCCGCTGCTACGCTTTCGTCGATGAAACGCCCTTCGCGGAACCGCTCCAGACCGAACGCTTGCGTTAAAGGTGAATGACCCGTCGCCATCAATTCCGCCATACCCCAACCCGAGCCGGGGATTGCTTTAAAGCCCCCGGTGCCCCAGCCGCAGTTGATGAAGCAATTCCCAAGCGGTGTTTTCGACAAGATCGGCGAGCGATCCCCAGTTATATCCACAATGCCGCCCCATTGCCGCAGCATTTTGAGCCGCGAGATCATCGGAAAAGTTTCGATCAAAGCGCGCACGGTTTCTTCGATGTGATGGAACGAGCCGCGCTGGGTGTAGTTATTGTAGCCGTCCGTTCCGCCGCCGATAACCATCTCGCCCTTGTCAGACTGGCTCATGTAGCCGTGGACAGTGTTGGCCATGACGACCACATCCATGCAGGGTTTGATCGGCTCGCTCACAAGGGCTTGCAGTGCCACAGATTCGATCGGCAATCTAAAGCCCGCCATTTCCGCGATGTGCCCCGAATGGCCCGCCACAACGACGCCCAGTTTGTCGCAATCTATGTCGCCCCGTGACGTGGTGACACCGACAACCTTGCCGCCGTCAGAGCGCACCCCCGTCACTTCGCACTGCTGAATGACATCCATGCCCATCTCGGAGCATTTGCGCGCATAACCCCAGGCCACAGCATCGTGGCGCGCGGTCCCGCCGCGAGGTTGCCAAAGCGCGCCCAGCACCGGATAGCGTGGCCCGCGGATTTCCATGATCGGGCACAGTTGCTTGACGCGCTCGGGGCCGATGAATTCGGTCGTCACGCCTTGCAGCGCGTTGGCATGTGCGGTGCGTCTGAAGCCGCGAATTTCGTGTTCGGTCTGAGCCAACATCATTACGCCGCGCGGGCTGAACATGACGTTGTAATTCAGGTCTTGGCTGAGGCCCTCGTAAAGCGAACGGGCTTTTTCGTAGATCGCCGCAGAAGGGTCCTGCAAATAATTCGAGCGGATAATCGTCGTATTGCGTCCTGTATTGCCGCCGCCGAGCCAGCCTTTTTCAAGGATCGCAACATTGCGGATGCCGTGGTTCTTGCCAAGATAATACGCCGTGGCCAACCCGTGACCGCCGGCCCCGATGATTATGACATCGTATTTGCGTTTGGGTTCCGGCGAGCGCCAGGCACGGGGCCAGCCCTTATGGTCGCGAAAGGCTTCACGGGCCACGGCAAATGCGGAATATCGGCTCATTTGTGCAATCCCCTTAAAGCCACGGACCATATGTGCGCTCTTTTTCTTTCTTCGTCAAAAAAGCGCAGATGTGAAGGCAGCAAGCGGCAAGAATTGACGGTTTCGCGACACCTAGAAATATTTGCCGCAAAGACAGGCGAAAACTTACGCCAATTCCCTTCCGGTTTCGGGTTTTGAGCACTAAGTGAGGAACATGACGTTTTGGATCATCTCTTCGGGCATCGCTATTATTGTCGCGGCCCTTTTGATCGGCGCGCTCAAGGCCGCGCGTTTGCGGGACGTTAGCACGGCGCATTCCGACATTGCCGTCTACAAGGATCAGCTTTCTGAAGTAGACCGCGATCTGGCGCGTGGCATACTGACCGAAGCCGAAGCCGTGGCCGTGCGTGTCGAGGTTTCGCGTCGTTTGCTGGAGGCTGACAAGCGCGATACCGGCGAAGATATAGTCACCAACCCGCAAACCGGTAGCGGCGTCGCGATTGTCGCGCTTGTGGTCGTTGCAGGTGGGCTTGGGGTCTATGCTTGGCTCGGCGCGCCGAGCTATGGCGACTTGCCGATGGGGGCGCGACTTGAGGCGTTGGAGGTCGCGCGCGCCGACCGGCCCGGACAAGTGGTGGCCGAAGCCGAAGTCCGCGACGTCCTGCCCGTTCCGCCACCTGCGGACGACGCTTTTCTAGCGTTGATGGTACAGTTGCGGGTTGCTGTGGCCGAGCGGCCCAACGACATTCAGGGGCTAGGGTTCCTTGCGCAATACGAAGCACGCATCGGGCGTTACGGCGAAGCCCGCGCGGCGCAAGAGCAGCTTGTGGCTGTCAAAGGCGATGACGCGACCACCGCCGACCGCCTGACATTGGTGGATATTATGGTCTTTGCGGCCGGTGGATATGTTTCGCCCGAAGCCGAGCGTGTTGTGCGCGAAGTATTGGCGGCGGAACCGAAAAACGGAGCTGCCCGATACTATTTTGGGCTTGCCGAAGCACAAGCCGGACGCGCGGACCGCGCTTTTGCGATCTGGGCGCAGCTATTGGACGACAGCCCAGCCAGCGCGCCTTGGGTGCCGGTCGTCCGCGCGGAAATTCTCGATGTGGCGTTTGCGGCCGGTGTCAGCAACTATAAACTTCCGGTGATTTTGAGCCAGCCGGGTCCTAGTCAGGACGATATCGACGCCGCCAGCAGTATGACGCCGCAAGAGCGCGCGGAGATGGTGCAAGGCATGGTCGGACGGCTTGCGGATCGCCTGGCGTTCGAAGGCGGGCCTCCAGAGGATTGGGCGCGACTTATTTCAACGCTTGGTGTTCTCGGCGATCTGCCTCGTGCCAATGCCATCGCGACCGAAGCCGAAACCGTTTTCGCAGGCAACGCCGCGGCCCTCGACCTGATCACGCAGGCGCGCATCCAGGCAGGAATTGTTCGATGACCTTCGACGAGCTCACCGCGTTTGCCGCCGCTTTACCTCCCCTTCGCGCCATCGCTGGCCTTGATCTTGGCACCGTGACAATCGGCGTCGCTGTCAGCGACGGGATGCGTCAGGTTGCGACCCCACTTGAGACGATACGACGCAAGAAGTTTGGACTGGATGCAGCACGCCTTTTTGAAATTACGTCAAACCGCGACATTTCCGGGATCGTACTTGGGTTGCCCTTGAATATGGACGGAAGCGAGGGGCCACGGTGCCAATCGACGCGAGCCTTTGCGCGCAACTTGGAACGACTTACCGATCTGCCAATTGGATTTTGGGATGAACGGTTGTCCACGGTCGCCGCCGAACGCGCCTTGTTGGAAGCCGATACCTCGCGCAAACGGCGGGCGGAAGTAATTGACCACGTTGCGGCCTCGTATATCTTGCAAGGCGCACTGGACCGGCTGGCTCATTTGAAGGCGAGTAAGACATGAACGACGACGTCTGGGCCCGCGACGAGATCGAAAGTCCGTGCATCAATATCTGTCTGATTCACCCGGATGCGAAAATCTGTGTTGGTTGTTTTCGCACCGGAGACGAAATTATGATCTGGTCCCGCCTATCCCCTGATGCACGCCGCGCAGTGATGGACGAATTGCCGGGCCGAGCCGCAGATTTGCCGCGACGCAGGGGTGGGCGCGCGGGGCGCAATCCACCCAAACTATAAAAAACGCTTCGGGGAAAACCGAAGCGTTTGGGATCGTTCAATGTCGTTTTGATCAATCGTCGCGGTGGACTTTTTCGCGACGTTCGTGACGTTCTTGTGCTTCGAGGCTCATCGTTGCGATGGGCCGCGCATCAAGACGTTTCAGCGAGATCGCATCGCCTGTTTCGTCGCAATATCCGTATTCGCCATTTTCGATACGGCGCAGAGCTGCGTCGATCTTTGAGACTAGCTTTCGCTGCCGATCACGGGTGCGTAGTTCCAGCGCGCGGTCGGTTTCTTCGCTTGCGCGGTCTGCGACGTCGGGGATGTTGCGGCTGGAATCTTGCAGCCCTTCGAGGGTCAGTTTGCTATCGCCAAGCAACTCTGATTTCCAGTTCAGAAGCTTGCGCCGAAAGTACTCGGATTGAAGCTCGTTCATGAACGGTTCGTTTTCTGCGGGCGTATAATCGTCCGGTAGGAAAACTTCGGCTTTCACGGCATTCCCCTTGTTATTTGTCATAAATTGACTCTCACCGGCGGCTTTGAGCGTCCGAAATTACCACCAACCGGTTCTTTCTGGGCGGCGTTTAACGCATCGTCTGACGCTTGTCACTACACTATCCACACGCTTGTCGCCGCGTCGTCTCGGGACTACGGTGCGCGGCCAGAGGTTGAATTCGGTCAAGGACAGGCATGTGAAATTTAGTGGAACACGCGACTACGTCGCATCGGACGATTTGGCTGTCGCCGTGAACGCTGCCATTACACTGGAACGCCCGCTTTTGGTCAAAGGTGAGCCCGGCACTGGCAAAACAGAACTTGCGCGGCAAGTTGCTTCAGCTTTGGGCATGGACATTATCGAATGGCACGTGAAATCCACGACCCGCGCACAGCAAGGGCTTTATGAATACGACGCTGTGAGCCGTTTGCGTGACAGTCAGTTGGGCGATGACCGAGTGGGCGATGTGGCTTCTTACATCCGGCGCGGCAAGCTTTGGGAGGCGTTTGAGGCCCCCGAACGCGTGGTGCTTTTGATCGACGAAATCGACAAAGCCGATATCGAGTTTCCCAATGACCTTTTGCAAGAACTCGACCGGATGGAATTCCACGTCTACGAGAC
>RCMY010005484.1_pt1 | contig 10768 bp, 7 predicted proteins | sample 2041341 | NCBI WGS metagenome assembly RCMY01 (sample SAMN09708234, study PRJNA481090) | Marine sediment metagenome, whole genome shotgun sequencing project.
CTGACGATTCGCGCTGAACACCAGATCGGTCGAGACCTCGAACGGCTCGCCGTCGGTGGCCTCATACCCGTCGATCGTGATTGCGGCACTCTCGGACTCGGTCAACAGACGTGCTTTCGCGGCTGCAATAACACAGAGTTGTTCGATGCTCTCGGTTGCGTGGATGACCCGAGTCGCCTCGCGGAAAGCGCGGTTCGACGACTCGCCAGCGGCGGCGTCGGCACCTGGATGGCGGTGCTTGCTCGTGACGAGCAATGTGACCAATCCGAGCACGATCACCGCGACCGCCGCAATGATCAACAGTTCCACCGGGTCGAGTGACAAGATCGTCGCGTGGACGGTTGGGGGCACCGCACCTGCGACGGGCGCTATGTTGGGGTCCGTCGGCGCATCCACACCATCACCTTGGATGAGGACCTCCGGCGGATCTCCACGATCGATCGGCTCTTCGGCAATCCGTGAACCGGGGAACGTGTCCCCAGTGGGTGCAACACTGGCCGAAGCAGCCGTCATCGACCCGATCGACGCAGCTATGCAGGCGACGACAAGGCTCAGGTAGACCAGGGAACGGATTCGATGGGCGGACATCTCGCTCCAATCGGCACCCCACCCATATTTATGACCCGTTCGGTGCGAACAGTGTGTTCGACGCGGTCATGCCCCACTCATCGTGACATCAGCAATGACCAAGCTGACCCCGGCCGCCGACATGGGCAACCAATCGACGTCGTTTCCGACCGCCTGCACGTCGGCGAGCATGCGCTGAAGAGTCGACGCAATCGTGATCTCACGAAGCGGCTCACCCACTTCGCCGTTGCGTATCCGAAGGCCTTCGGCACCAGTCGAGAAGTCGCCACTGACCGGATTGACCCCAGAGTGGATGCCGGCAACGCCTTGGATCAACACGCCGTTCTCGATGCCGGCCACCAGTTCTTGCTGCGACAAGGTTCCGGGCTGCAAATACAGCGCCCGAGCTCCGACGCTCGGAACCGAGGAGTAGCTGCGGACTGCCGATCCGGTGGAGGCTGTTCCCATGCGGCGGCCCGTGTATGCGTTGTGTACGAAGGTCGACAGGCGCCCCTCGTCGATCAGCACGTTGCGACGGCTCGCGAGACCCTCCCCATCTGCTTCGCCAGCGGTGAATGCGTCACGATTCGTGGGGTCGTCAACCAGCGTGAACAGCGGCGATGCAACCTCGTCACCCATTCGGTTGGCGAAGAGTGAATAGCCCTTCATCACGGCTTCACCCGACATCGTTCCACCGAGGATCGACAAGAATTGTGCGGTGACGAACGGATCGAACACCACCGTGACACGTTCGCTGGCGGGCTGCACGGCCCCGAGAAGACGGGTGGCGCGATCGACAGCGTCGCTCGCCGCTTTGGCCACATCGAGCGCTGCAGGATCTCGGTTCACACTGAACCCAAAACCCACCTGCGTCTCGCCGTTCTCCTCGGCGAGCGGATACACCGAGACATACGAACCAGATTCCTTGCTCGTCACCTCGAGGCCAGTGCTCGAGACGAGGGCACTCTCGCTGATGCTGTCGACGTAGTCGGCCGACTCGATGCCGCTGATTCGCGGATCGCCAGCCAGCGTCGCCGCTTCGAGCGCAACGGCCAAGTCAATCTTTGCGTCGGTCGACATGTCGCTGACTCTCGAGTCGTAGAGATCGAGCGAGGGAACGGCGACACCATCGGGTTCGGCCAGACCCAAGAACTCGTCAGGAGTACCAAAGGTTGCGTTGTCGCGGGCATCGCGCAACGTCTCGGCCAACACGTCGTCGTCGAGGGTGCCCGCGTAGGCAAACCCCTGACGATCATCGGCGATCACCCGAATGCCAACACCTTGGGATTCGCTGGCGGTGAACTGTTCGATCTCTCCCTGGTACACCCGGATCTCGGTGTCGCGGTCGTGTACTGCAACGACCTCGACAGCCTCGTTCTCGTTCGCCCAGCCGAGCACTCGTTGCGCGATTGCCAAAAGATCAGCCACGTCGTCTCCTCGTTCGATCTGATCGAGTCAGCTGGCCGTGCCGCCGACGGTGAGGCTGGTCACCCGCAGTGTCGGCGTGCCGTCGCCCACGGGAACACCCTGACCATCCTTGCCACAGGTGCCGGGATGGCCCATGGCGAAATCGTTTCCGAGTGCGTCGATGCGATTGAGCACCTCGGGACCGTTGCCGATGAGGTTTCCCTCACGGATCGGCTCGGTGATCTTGCCATCCTCGATCAGGTAGGCCTCGGTCATTCCGAAGACGAAGTCGCCCGTCGCGGTGTTGACCTGGCCGCCACCGAGCTGAGCGACGTAAATGCCGCTCTCCGTCGAGGAGATGATGTCGTCGGGGTCATCGGTTCCTGCGGTGATGTACGTGTTGGTCATGCGGACCATCGGGAGATGTTGGTAGCTCTGGCGACGACCGTTTCCTGAAGATGGCCGCCCTTCCTTGCGAGCACGAATCTGGTCGTACATGTAATCGGTGAGCACGCCGTCTTGGATCAGCACGTTCTTTTGTGCGGGGCGACCTTCGTCGTCGATGGCGAAATTGCCCCACTCGGCCGACATCGTTCCATCGTCGATAAGGGTCACGAGCGGACTCGCGACCTGCTCACCCATACGGCCAGCGAACACCGACGCAGACTTGGCCACCAGGTCAGCCTCGAGACCGTGACCACATGCCTCGTGGAACAACACACCGCCACCACCGGGGCCGACGACGACTGTTTTGGCGCCGCTGGGTGCGGGTCGAGCATTCAACTTCGTGATCGCACGAGCTGCAGCCGTGCGCGCCATCGCAGATACGTCGTGATCATCGAACATCTCGAAGCCGATCGTTCGGCCGTGACTCTCTCGTCCTGTCTGCATCCCGGTGTCGCCCATCGCAACACAGTTGATCGAGAAGAACGTACGTACCTGGTCATCACCAGCGATGAGGCCATCGCTGTTTGCCACGAGGATCTTTCGGCGACTGTCGCCATACCGAGCGCTCACTTGCGAGATCGCAGGGCCGGCAGCGCGCGCTTCCTCATCGGCGCGTTGCAAGAGTTCGACCTTGGTTGCCTTGGGCACGGTCTCGGGGAAGGTGATCACTTCGATGTCGCGCGTCGCGTGCTGCCGTTCAAGAGAGACCTTTCGCACGCCGCCGCCACCACCACGTGCAGCTGCTGCGGCAGCCTCGGCTGCGGTCCGTAAGCCGTTCTCGCTCAGATCTGCGGTGTGGGCAAACCCGGTGGTGTCGCCCGACACCACGCGAATCCCGGCGCCACGGTCGCGTCCCGAGGTCAGCTCTTCGATCTTCCCGTCGTCGAGGAATGCCGATGAGTTGCGCTTGTCTTCGACGAAGACCTCAGCGAAGTCGGCGCCTCCGAGGAGAGCGGTGTCGAGGGTGGCTGCTACCAGGGAGTCGTCGAGCACGTCGAACAACCTTTCGGATCGTCAGATCAGTTGCGTTCCACAAATGTACCCATCTGGAGAAGGCGCCCATCGTCTGAAGGCGAATCCGGTGTCTTGGAGTGTCGAGCTTCGAGATCTAGGGTCTCGGAGTGGCCATCGAACTCGGACTCATCGGAACAGCCAATATGGTCGTCGGCCAGGCCGATACGGCGCTCGTGTACGGGACTGGTGACGCCGAAGTTCTCAGCACGCCCCGCCTGCTCCAATTGATGCAACAAGCAACGATGGACGCACTCGATGGGCGCCTTCCCGAGGGCGTCATCACCGCAGGACTTCGCATCAACCTCGACCACCTACAGAGCGCGCATCCCGGCACAGCGGTATCGGCCCGTGCGGTGTTGACACGCATCGAGGGTCGACGGCTCGTCTTCGAAACCGAGGCCACCAGTGGCTCATCGGTGATTGGCGTCGGTCGAATCATTCGGGTCCAGATCGACCGGGAACGATTTCTGCGCCGGACGGACTAACGACGCCAGACGTATCTCGCCAGACTCTCACGATCGACACGATCAGATTCCGAGATGGCACCCCCGACAATGATCTCGGTCTGGCCATCAACCGATGGGATGACCGCCACCGCATCAAGGCCGCGAATCGAATCGAGATCCGGATCCCAGTCGATCACCGCGCCGGTTGTTCCATCGACGGCCGTGACCTTCTCGTAGACGTGATGGCCCAACGGATAGTCCGTCTCATCGGCGGGACCGCCAGCATCGATGAAATCCTGATCGAAGGCACCGATCCGTTCGTAGTGTCCGCCGAGCACGAGTGTGTCGGTTGCTCGGTCGTAGTCGCAGGCCTGCACCCCACCATCGGTGACGGGCCCCCACGGCACGCCGGCTTCGTCGACCAGGCTCGAGCCACTCGAAGCATCGAACTTGCCAGCATTGAACTGGTTGGGGCGAGGTTGCACTCGTGAACGTTGACCAAACCAACCGTCACCGTTGGGATCTGGCGCGTCATTGTCGATGTCGAACGCCTCCCAGATACGTCCGGGCGTCGGAGACGTGAGCCACCAGTCGCCACACAAGAAGATGTGCTCCGAACCGTCCGACACGATGTCTTTGATCTGGGCAATTGGATCGACGCCAAAATTGTTGTCACCGAGACTCGGGGCGAAGTCCGTGAGTTTGCCTGTCTGCAGAGAGATGGCTGCGACCGAGTTCCGAGGTCGCCCGTCGACAGACTGGAAAGAACCACCGAAATACAACGTTTGATCGACGACCTCGAGGGCGAGCACCGACGCAAACGCGTCGACATTTCCGATCGGAATCGACGCTTCGATTCGTGGCGCGAAGTCGGGATCACTTCGACCGGTACCTTCCTCGCCTATATCGAGTCGTACGAGCCGAGTGACCGGTTCACCATCGGCCTGACGAATCCCGCCACCTGCATAGAGGTAGTCATCGTCGACGAGGAGCGCAGAAACGCTGCCGCGCAGGTCGGGGCGCCAACCGAGGTCGAGCGCACCCGTCGATGGATCGACTCGGATCAGCGAGACCGTGTCGGGCAGCGTGAACTCATCGACGTCGACGTCTTCGAGTGCCGCTTCGTCGATCGTGAACTTCCCACCGATGTACAGCCAGGTGCCGTCGAAGGCGAGGGCGCGGACCCGCTCGTTGTTGACTCCATCACCGTTGGCGGTCATCGAGTCGATGTTGATGGGAACCTCGAACTCGGTGACCGTGCCGGTCGAGAGGTCGCAGCCGAACACACCCATACGCGAAACACCGCCCGTCAACGCACCATCGTCGTCACGTTCCACCTCGGCGTCGTACACGGTTCGGAATCGGCCGCCGACGAACACGACCGGTCGGTCGTCGACCTCTGCGTGGACCAACGCTCGTATCCACAGCGCCGAGAGATTTGGCTCTTCATCGGCGCCACGTTCGACGAGTTCGTCGGAGGCGGCACGGCGATCTTCGTCTGCGATCTCGGTTCGGCACATCAGAGCATCGAGCGATGGTGTGGCTGGTGTTGCTCGGTCGAGCGCACAATCGGGGCCTGCCGACCAACGGACCGATGCGACAAGAAGGTCGAGGCCAACCTCGGAGAACAGCGCGTCGGGCGAACCGTGTGCCGGGAAGGCCACGCGACACGCCGGTGCACGATCGGCGGGGTCGCGGTACGCCCAACCCAGCTCGTCGCCGGCCTCGTAGGCGATCAAGGCCGCACCGCCGGGGCCGGTCGCGATAACTGTTGGCGCACGTTCGCCAACCGGCGCATCTGGCAGTGACCAACCTTGACCGACCGGCCACGACCTGCCATCGGCGAAGAGCTCGACGGCGTGACCGGCGTTGTGAGCAATGGCGTGATCTGCCTCGATCGAGAGTCGGTGCAGTCGTTGCAGCGGCGTCGACCCGTCGTCGTGAGGCGGGGTCAGACCCAGCGCATTCCAGTTAGCGGGCTTCATGGCGACGATCGGAACGTTGGCCTTGAGAAGGTACGGCCTGAGGTCCGAGGAACTGGTCGCCGCAGAGATCACCAGAACATCGGTGGCGATGACCTGCGCTTCGGTCAGCTCCGTGAGCGACACGGTGACCACATCGCCGAGCGTCTTCAGCTCTCCTTCGATCTGACGTTCGCTCTGGTGCTCATCGTCTTCCCGGTGTTCACCCACGACGAACACGATGTCCAGAGGTGTGGGTCGGTCCTCGAACCGATGAATCGCCGGGGCCACGCCACCGTCGTCTGCGATGTGTACAGCCGCAACGGGCGCTGCGGCCAAACCGAGCACCGCCGAAAGGCATACTGCGAGCACGACCGCCGGTCGAATTCGAGTCATTGGCATACGCCGTCCAACATAGCTGCAGGTAACGTTGCGTGTGATGCTGCTTTCGTCCATCACTGGCCCTGAGGATCTCGCCGATCTCAGTTACCACGAACTCGACTCGCTCTGCGAGGAAATTCGTGAGCTGATCGTGTCGTCCGTCTCGAAGTCCGGTGGTCATCTCGGATCAAACTTGGGCGCGGTCGAGCTGACTGTTGCCTTGCACCGGGTCTTCGATTCGCCGCGCGACATCATGCTGTGGGACACCGGACACCAGACGTACGTCCACAAAATGTTGACCGGTCGCAATTTCGCCTCGTTCGAAGGGCTTCGCCAGCCCGACGGCATGAGCGGCTACCCGTCGCGCGAAGAGAGCAAACACGACTGGATCGAGAACAGCCACGCATCGACTGCGCTCAGTTATGCCCATGGCCTCGCCACCGCCGAAGCCTCAGAACTCGGTTCGGGCCGCGACGTTGTGGCCATCATCGGCGATGGAGCGCTCACCGGCGGCATGGCCTACGAGGGCATCAACAACCTTGGTCACTCGAAGAGCAACGTCACCATCATCTTGAATGACAACGGCCGCTCGTACGCACCGACGGTGTCGATGCTTACCGATTCGCTCGTGAAAATTCGATCCAATCCGGTCTACATGCGCCGCCAGGCACGGATGGAACAGATCGCCGAGAACATCCCATGGGTCGGCGACCACCTCGAGCGCGGCATTCATGCGACCAAGGCGGCTATTCGCCATATGTGGGAGCCACCGGCCTTCTTCGAAAACCTGGGTGTCCATTATCTCGGGCCATTCGACGGGCATGACATCGAAGGCCTCGAAGAAGCGTTGCTCAACGCTCGCAAATTCGACGGCCCGGTTGTGGTGCACGTGCTGACCCAGAAGGGGCGAGGCTACGCGCCCGCCGAGAACGACCCGATCAAGAACATGCACGACACATCGGGCATCAAGGCGGGGTCCTACACCGAGGCGTTCACCGAGACGCTGATCAAAGTGGCTGAAGAACACAAAGAGATCGTGGCGATAACGGCGGCAATGCCGGACTCGACGGGCCTCCTTCCCTTCCGCGATCGGTTCCCCGATCGCACCTACGACGTGGGCATCGCCGAACAACACGCGGTCACCGCTGCAGCCGGGATGGCCATGGGAGGGCTTCGACCCGTGGTGGCCGTCTATTCGACGTTCATGACGCGGGCCTTCGATCAGGTCAACCTCGACGTTGGGTTGCATCGTCAACCCGTGATCTTCTGCCTCGATCGAGCTGGGGTGACCGGTGACGACGGCCCATCGCACCACGGGCTGCTCGACATGGTCCTGTTCACGAAGGTCCCCGGCATGACCGTGTTTGCGCCGTCAAGCTACCAGGAGCTTCAGGTCCAGCTCACCGACGCAGTCGAACTCTGTACACAGGGCCCCGCAATGATTCGCTGGTCGAAACTGGACGCACCATCGGTTGGCGACGCCGAAGTCGGTGTGGGCCTGCGCGCACGCAAAGCGCGCGAAGGAACCGACGTTTGCATCATCGGCGTCGGTCAGATGCTCACCGATGCGACGGCGGCCGCTGACAAACTGGCCGAACACGGCATCTCTGCCACGGTCTGGGATCCACGGGTCGTTTCTCCGCCAGACCCGGTCATGATCGAAGATGCTGCCCGCCATCGACTGGTCGTGACCATCGAGGATGGGCTGCGCAACGGTGGCGCTGGCGACAACTTCCGCGACAAGATCGAATCGCACCTGCATTCGGCCGAAATCGACGCGAAGAGTTGCGAAATTCGCGTCTTGGGATTCCCACGCGCGTACGTTCCGCACGACAAACCGGCAGCGATCTTGGCTCGCCACGGTCTCGATAGTGCAGGCATCGTCACCGAGGTGCGCAACGCACTCACCTAAACTGTTCGGGTGGCTTCTGAAGATCGACCGAACATCGTCCTGACCGGTTTCATGGGAACCGGCAAAAGCTCTGTCGGACGTCGCCTCGCCACCATCACTGGGCGAGACTTCGTCGACACCGACGCGGAGATCATCGCCACGCACGGTGCGATTGCGAACATCTTCGATCGCGATGGTGAAGACCACTTTCGCGAGCTCGAGCGAGGGGTCATCTCCACACTGGCACCACGACGCAACCTCGTCATCGCTACCGGTGGCGGCACGCTGCTCGACGCCGACAATGTGCTGGCACTCATGGGCAACGAGATCTTCACCCTGACCGCGGACTCAGACGAGATCGTTCGCCGAATCACCCAAGACGGACTCGAGATTCGGCCTCTTCTCGCCGATGCCGAAGACCCGGTTGCCGTCGTCGACGCGCTCCTCTCGGACCGCTCCGAGGCCTATGGACGCTTCACTACGGTCGACACGACCGGAAAATCGATCGACGAGGTGATCGACGCACTTCGAGACGCTGGCGCAACCGTTGGTTCGCAGGATGAGGTGATCGCCGAGGCGGTTTCTGCGCGCTCATCTGGTGATGTTGCGGTCACGCTGATCATTGCGCTCGCCGTTGCGGTGCTGATCGTTCTGATCGTGTTGGTGATGACGTTCTAGTCGTCGCCAACATCTGACCCGTCGCCAACATCTGACCCGTCAGTCTCGAACCATCGCGTCGATTGTTCGCACGAGGTTTGCATCACCGGAAACGAGCAAGGTCGAGATGACCGTCTCGCTCCACTTGCCCAAGAGTTCGTCTTTGATCTTGTCCAACGGACCGATCATCGCGATGTCCTCGATCATCTCGACCGGAATCGCCGCCGTTGCCTCGGCCTTGTGACCATCGAGATAAAGGTCCTGCACCGTGTGGCAGACCTCTTCCCAGCCTTGGCGCGCGAGCACCTCGAAGTGGAAGTTGGCGCCCTTGGCTCCCATCCCACCGACGTACAGCGCAAGCAGTGGACGAATGAAGTCGGCGGCAACGTTGATGTCGTCGTGCGGCACGATCGGAACGGTGCAGGCAATGTCGAACGTATCGAAGTTGTGCCGACCACCTTTCTCGAAACCGACCGTGAGTGCGTCGATGTAGAAGTCATTGCTCTTGGGACCGAACCAGAAAGGCAACCACCCGTCACAGATCTCCGCGGCCAAGGCAACGTTCTTCGGGCCTTCTGCCGCGAGATAGATCGGTAGGTCTTTGCGCAGCGAATGCACGGTTGGTTTCAGGGCTTTGCCGAGCCCCGAACCCCCAGCGAACGGCAGCTGGTAGTGCGCACCGTCGAAGGTCACCGGCGCCTCACGGGCGAACACCTGACGAACGATGTCGACATATTCGCGCGTCCGTGCGAGCGGCTTGGGATACGGCTGTCCGTACCAGCCTTCCACGACCTGCGGACCAGACGCACCGAGCCCCATGCGAAATCGTCCGCCGCTCAGGTGATCCAGGCTCATCGCTGCCATCGCCGCTGCGGTGGGCGTCCGTGCCGAGAGCTGCATGATGCCCGTACCCAGGTCGACGTTCTTGGTCTGCGCTCCCCACCAGGCGAGTGGTGTCAGCGCGTCTGATCCGTAGGCCTCCGATGTCCAAATCGAGTCCCACTCGAGCTCGTCGGCCGCGGCAATCGCCTCAACCGCGTTCGCCGGTGGCCCCGCTCCCCAGTAACCAGCGATGAGTCCGAGGCGCATGTGTGTGTGTGTCCTTTTCTCGACGGTCGTGGGATTCCGTTCAAACAAATCACGGTTCCAACAATCACATTTCCAACAATCACGTTTCTAACAATCACGTTCACGACCGCACGAGTTGGATGGTGTCCACTACCAGTCGAGCGGTCACTGATCGATCTGGATGATCTCACCCTCGGTCGTGTGGACGACAAGGATCGAATTCGTCGCGATCAATGCGCGCTGAAAACTCTGTCCGGTGATCTCGATGTCTCGCCACGATTCCCTCCCGTTTGACTCGTCTCCACAACAGGACGCCCAGAACAGCCCTGGCCCGCTGGGATCATTGACGAAGAAGCCGTCGCCATGAAGGGCAGAATTGAACTCCTGGCCCGGTGAAAGCTGTTCGAACGGCCCGGTCGTCAGCAGCTTCCAATCGTCAAAGGGAGGCGTGGCCGAGAACAAACCGAGTGATGTCACCAACGTGATCGAGCCGTCGACGTTTGCGACCAGGCGATTCGCCGACCAGACCGAGCCGATGATCGGCGTCTCCGCCAGAGTGAACACATCTGCAATTCGGTCCCAATGCACGAGTCGAACGGTCAGCGCACCACCGAACAACCGCTTTGGGTTGTCCAAGACCTCAAGCGAATCGAGCACCAATGCAGCGAATCCTCCCTCGATTGGCACGAGCGAGAGCACGACCTGCGATGGACCCATCTCAATCCGCTCGGGCTCCCCCTCCGAACCCGATACGAAGACGACATATCGGGAGCGAAGCAGCTCGCTCGCAAAGGACAGGCGATCGTGTGCCTCCGACCTGAGCTCGGCGTTGATCTCACCGATCTTGGCTCCCGCACAGTCGAAGAGGTCATACACCGACGCGCCGTCGACCACGTTGCGGAACATCCGACACGTCGCATCGGCGATGT
>RCMY010005485.1_pt1 | contig 10764 bp, 7 predicted proteins | sample 2041341 | NCBI WGS metagenome assembly RCMY01 (sample SAMN09708234, study PRJNA481090) | Marine sediment metagenome, whole genome shotgun sequencing project.
TACATTTTAGTATATGTTGCCGTTCACAATAAAACTCGCGGAAGAGGAATCGGTAAAAAAATTATGACCAAAGCAATTGAACTTACCGATGGCGATTTAGCCTTGCATGTAGAACCAAATAATCCTGCCAAAAGACTTTATAAAAAGTTAGGATTCGAGAATAAATACCTTGAAATGCGCTATAAGAAACAATAAAAAATTATGGCTTTTATTGATATTATTGTTTTTGCAATTTATATGATTGCGGTATTGGCGATTGGCTTTTACTATTTTAGAAAAAATAAAGACGCAAAAGACTACTATATTGGTGGTGGCGACATGAGCAGTTTACACGTCGGATTGTCGGTTGTTGCAACAGATGTTGGTGGCGGTTTTTCGATCGGATTAGGCGGACTTGGTTTTGCGATGGGACTTTCGGGTTCTTGGATGTTGCTTACCGGTTTGATTGGAGCTTGGTTGAGTGCCGTATTTTTAGTCCCGACAGTGATGAAAACCGGCAAATTAAATGGTTTAATGACCTTTCCGGAGTTTTTAAAAAACAGTTATGGTCCGAAAGTAGCACTGGTTGCCGGTGTTATTTCTTTTATAGGATATTTAGGATTTACTTCATCACAATTTTTAGCAGGAGCGAAACTTGCAGTTGGAACTTTTCCGACCTTAGATTTGAATGTTGCCTTGCTCATCATGGGCGGAATTGCATTGACTTATACTGTTTTTGGCGGAATGAAAGCTGTAATTTATACCGATACATTTCAATGGATTATTTTGATGGTTGGTTTGATTTTTGTCGGAATTCCGATAGCTTATACCTACCTCGGAGGATATGATGCCATAGTTTCTGTTTTGCCTAAAAGGTTTTTTTCGTTGACCAATGTTACCTGGATTCAGTTGGTAAATTGGTTTGTTATTATTGTTCCGATTTGGTTTGTTGGGATGACCTTATACCAAAGAATTTATGCTTGTAAAGATGAGAAAACGGCTAAAAAAGCATGGTATATTGCAGGTATATTTGAGTATCCCATTATGGCATTTATGGGCGTAACTTTAGGATTATTGGCCAGAGTTGCTGCCGCACAAGGTGTTTTTGCATCGGATGGATTTGAAACAGCATTAGATATTGATCCGGAAATTGGAATGCCAATGTTGTTAAAACATGTGCTTCCGGTTGGTTTGATGGGTTTAATGTTATCAGCCTATTTTTCAGCAATCATGTCAACAGCAGATAGTTGTTTACTCGCGGCATCGGGTAATTTTGTTACCGATATTTTAGGCCTCAAAAATATTGCAAAAAAAACCATAAGAATATCACAAATAGTAACTTTTTCGGTAGGTGGAATAGCCATTATTATTGCTACCACCATGCAAAGTGTGTTAGAATTAATGTTATTATCGTATTCTTTTATGGTCTCGGGATTGTTAGTTCCGGTTTTAGGAATTATCTTTACAAAGAAACCGAAACCAAATGCAGCATTATTATCGATGCTTGTTGGAGGTTTTACCACTTTGATTTTAACTTTTTTAAAGGTGAAAATACCTTTAGGTTTTGACCCAATAATTGTAGGTATTGCACTTTCTTTAATAACATATAGCATCAAAAAAAATTAATGTTATGGCATTTATTACTCTAAATAAAGAAGCATTAGCGCACAATTATAAATTTTTACAAGAGTTATTCAAAAAGCACGATAAAGAATGGGCACCTGTTTTGAAGATGCTCTGTGGTAATCAAAAATATTTAGAATTTATCATGTCATTAGGTGATGAACAAGTTTGTGATGCCAGATTGTCTAACTTAAAAATGATTAAATCCATTAATCCCGAAAAGGAAACCATTTATATCAAACCGCCTGCAAAAAGAAGTATAAAAAGGGTAGTAAAATATGCAGATGTCAGTTTTAATACAGAATATACTACAATTAAATGGCTGTCTGAAGAAGCCGGAAAACAAAACAAAATTCATCGTGTTATAATCATGATTGAATTAGGGGATTTGAGAGAAGGAATTTTGGGCGAACATTTAATGGATTTTTATAAAAGAGTTTTTCAATTGCCAAATATTAATGTGGTAGGAATTGGTGCAAATTTGAATTGTTTGAGCGGTATCATGCCGAGCAAAGATAAATTGATTCAATTGAGTTTGTACAAAGAACTCATTGAAGCAAAATTCGGTAAAACTATTGTTGATGTTACCGGTGGATCGTCTGTAATGATTCCGCTTTTGATGAATAATCAAATACCAAAAGGAGTCAATCATTTCAGAATAGGAGAAACTTTATTTTTTGGAGTAGATTTATTTACAAAAGAAACCGTTCCTGATATGCGGGATGATGTTTTTTCATTAAACTCAGAAATCATTGAAATTACAGAGAAACCAATGATGCCTTATGGTGTATTAGAAGAAACACCTTCGGGAGAAACTTTACAAGTGAATCCGGAAGAATATGGTTTAACTCACAAAAGAGGAATTTTAGATATTGGTTTATTAGATATTTCAAATACAGATTTCTTGATTCCAAATGATGAAAATATTTCTTTTATTGGTGCAAGTTCTGATATGTTGGTAGTAGATTTGAGCAATACAAAGAAAACCTATAAAATAGGAGATGTTATTTCTTTCAAAATGAAATATATGGGAGCACTTCGAATTATGAATTCCAATTATATTGAGAAAAAGCTGGTTTAGTCGTGTTGTAATTATTTGATTCTTCCTAAAATTTTATCCATTACCCAAGCAGTATGCATTGCAGTTTTACCTGTAGAAGGATGTTTTGCTAATCCGTTCAAATCATTTTTTATGGCGTCCACATGAAATAGTTGAATCGTTTCTGGATGGTCTATGTCTAATCGAATCGCACCATTTTTAGTTGCTAATTGAATGGGATTATTTTTAAAAACAGAAAAAGTTATAGTGCCTTTTTCTCCAAATATTTCAACGGTATCTTTTTCTTCCCACGTGCCAAAATTCCAAAAACCCGAACCTGTACTTCCGTTCTCATGAATCCAGGAAGCAGAAACCGTATCGTAAGCAGAATATAAGTTTTGTTGATTGGTAGTTTGTCCGGAAGCTTCTTTAAATTCTCCTAATAAAAAATGAAATAAATCCAATCCGTGTGAAGCCAAATCGTCAAAATATCCGCCTAAAGCGATAGTTTTATCCGTTCTCCAATGGTACTCTCCAGACAAATCACGAATGGGATGAGGGGGTTCACAATACGCCCAACTCACATGTCTCACTTTTCCGATTGCATTAGAATCTAACCATTTCTTAATTTGCCCAAAACGCGGTAAAGTTCTTCGGTAATACGCTACAAACAAAGGAATGTTTTTCTCAGAAAATTCTTTTTCCATTTGCATGCATTCTTCAAAAGTAACCGCCATGGGTTTTTCAACACAACAAATTTTACCGGCTTCAGCAACTTTTAAAGCATATTCTAAATGGCTATTTGGTGGTGTGGCAATATAAATAGCATCTATTTCAGGATCTTTTATTAAAGCATCAGCATTATCATAAAACTTGGCAACACCATGTCGTTTGGCAAAATCTTTTGCTTTTTCTGCATCTCTACGCATGACTGCCTTTAAAGAAAAACCATCAATTTTTTGATAAGCAGGAGCACTTTTCTTTTCGCAAACATCGCCAACACCAATGATTCCCCAATTTATAGTTTTTTTGCTCATTAGATGTACAAGTTTGTTTTTTGTGAAATATTACTATTTATTATTTAACCCATTGGTCAATAATCTCATAAATTCTTTTTTGATTAGCTGCATCAAAAGTTTTGATTCGGGTTCTATGATTGCCTTTTGGTTGCACAAATTTGTACACTTGTCTTTTTGACGGTTCGTTTTCTAAATCAACTGCCGTAGAACTCCAAGCATCATATTCTCCATAAATAAAAAGCATTTTTTCCGCGGAATTGTCTAAAAACAATTTAATTTCTTGCATCGGTTTTACATCATAGACTTTCGTAATTCCGTCAGGAAAAGCCCAATCAAATTTATAAATTTCTTCGGTATTCAAATATTTTTTGAAGGGAGCTGTTTCATAACCATAAATTCCTTGTTGCGTTAAAGCAGCCCAAAAATAAGGTTGCAAATCATCTACTGCTTTTTCTTCAAAAAAGCCATAGCCAACTATATTAATTAGATGGTTGTAAATTTCTTCGGTAGAAGCAGTAGGAGCTGGAATACTCTCTATCGGAGTTCCCCATTGCCAAAACGCAAACGAATATTCTAAAATGGTATAATCTATTGCTTTGTCTGAACCGAATTCCCATGTCATGTTTTTTTCTTCTCCAATTCTTTTCATCATTTCTAAAAGAGCAGCTCTATGTTCGAAGCATAATTCTTGAAATGCTTTTATTTTTGCACGCTCTTCTTCCGTGCCAACGGTATTCAAAAACGTATAAACTCGAGGATCTTCCCGTTGAAAATTTAAAGGCCCAACATAACAAACGGAAGCATCCACATTTTTCGGAAAATATCTGCGATGTGCCATGGTCGTTTGACATCCTTTGGAAATTCCTGTCGTAATAAATTTGGCATCAGCATATAGAGCATTTCGAATAGCATCAATAATTATCGCTTGATCTTTAGCGGCATTTTCAATGGTAAGGGTATTCCAATCAATCGTTTCCGGACGAGAATCATTAAAATAGCGATGTTCAATTGTGAGTTGATTTGCATTGTAATGGCTCGCTAATTCACCTGCCGACTCACTATAAATACCATAGCCTTGAAGTTCGACAATTACGGGTTGTGTTGGGTTTTCAAAACCTAATAAAACTCTTTGTTTGAAGGTGCCTTTTGACAAATCGCTGTGATCAATTGGTTGTTCAAACCATATTTCATAATTCTCATCAAAATGACTTACTTTTTCTCTTTTATCAATACGAACGACATTTTTTATAGAGGCTAATTTTTCAAAATTGGAAACTTCTACAATTGGCGTTACAGTTTTCGGAGCAACAATTTCCGGACTTACAACAGATTTGGTAGTCGAACAACTTAGAAGAAATAAGAACAAAAGGGCGAGGTAAAAAAAGCGATTAAATTTCATGAGATTTGGTTTAAGAGTGATTTGTGATTAACAAGAAGTATCTGAAATAATTTTCCATTTTCCATCTATTTTTTTAAAGATTATCATGAAAATACCATTGGCGTCTCCAACTTTTCGGCTTAAAAAATATTCTCCCATAACATAGTAAGATTCCTTTTCTATCGGAGAAATTTGATGAATTTTAAAGGTTAATATACCAGAATAATCTTTACTCGGATATGCTTTTTTATAGCGTTCTAGGGTGTTATTCCATCCGAAAGTAACACCATTTGTTCCAAAAAATTGTAAAGAATCTGATTTCCAGTAACCTTGCATAAAGCCTTCTAAATCATAAGAATTCCATGCTTTTTCTTGAAGATCTAATACAGATATAATTTCTTCTTTATCTTTATTTTCACTCGTTTGTGCTGTTATTTGAATGCATGTAAACAAGAAAAGTAATAAGGTTAATTTTTTCATATTTTTTTAAATTGTCATAAAATCTTCGGCAAAGATCATTCGAAGATAAAAAATTAATTCTTTTGCATTCGATTTTGAAAATACAATTGGCGGTTTAATTTTTAACACGTTATGATCGGGTCCGTCGGTGCTCATTAAAATACCGTGGTCTTTCATCCGGTTCGCGATATAATCGGTTTGCGCTGCCAGTGGATTCATTTTACCATCAACCAATTCAATTCCTAAAAATAATCCTTGTCCGCGTACATCTCCAATAATAGGAAATTCCGACCTTAATTTTTTCAATTCCTCTTTTAGAAAGTCCCCAATTTTTAAGGCATTTTCTTGTAATTTTTCTCGTTTCACAGTTTTTAGAACTTCCGCTCCGATGGCACAAGAAACCGGATTACCACCAAAAGTATTGAAATATTCCATGCCATTGGCAAATTTTTCCGCCACTTCTTGGGTACAAGCAACAGCACCAATTGGATGGCCGTTACCCAAAGGTTTTCCGATGGTCACAATATCAGGTACAACATTATGCAACTGAAACCCCCAAAAGACTTTTCCCATTCTGCCACAACCGGTTTGCACTTCATCAGAAATGCAAAGTCCGCCAACTGCTCGAACCAATTCGTATGCTTTTGGTAAAAAACCTTCCGGTAATTCAATTTGTCCGCCACAGCTAATAATTGGTTCGATGATAAAACCACCAACTTTTCTATTTTTTTTATGGATGTTGTCGATTTGCTTTTGGACTTCAAAAGCATAGTTTTTACCGGTATTTTGACCTCGATATTTTCCTCGAAAAACATCCGGTAACGGAAAAATATGCGTGTGTTCCGGAGCGCCTTTTCCGCCTTTTCCATCAAATTTGTACGAACTTATAGCAATACACATAGTACTGTTTCCGTGGTAACCAACTTCTGAGGCAATCATATCTTTTTCTCCAGTAACTGCTTGTACCATTCTTATGGCCAGTTCATTGGCTTCACTACCGGAATTCACAAAATGAAGAACATTTAATTGAGGCGGCAAGGTTTCTAGCAATTCTTTTGCTAACTCATTGATGTTTTCATGCAAATAACGAGTGTTAGTGTTGAGCAAGGCCATTTGTTGTTGTCCTGCTTTTACAACAGCGAAATTTTCATGACCAACATGCGCGACATTGTTTACTGTGTCTAAATATTTTTTACCATTTTCATCGAGTAAATAAGCATCTAATCCTCGAACAATTTTAAGTGGATTTTCGTATTGCAAACTCAAACTTTTGCCCAAATGTTCTTTTCTAAAGGAAAGGATTTCAGTATTGGAAACGCTTTTTTTCGGATTTAAACTTTCGTTTTTAAATAACAAATTGGGGTCAGGACACAAACTTTTCCAAACTTCTAATTGATGGTAAAAAGTAACACCCGGAAAATCATCGGTAAAATTTAAAAGAGAAAGCATGACTTGAAAATGCAAATGTGGCACCCAGTTTCCGTTTTCATTTTGCTTGCCTAAGGTTCCGATTTTTTGACCTTTCTTAATTTTTGTTCCGACTTTTGTATTGATGACACTTTGAACGGATAAATGGCCATATAAAGTGTAAAAGTTGAAATCTTCAATTTCGTGTTTGAGAATCAATAAACCGCCATATTGTTTGTCTCCTGTTTGATTGATGGAAGTTACAATTTCTCCATCAAAAAGAGTGTGAACTGGTGTTTCTTTTGGTAGCCAAAAATCAACTCCTAAATGTATGGTTCGACTCTCTCTACCGCTGTTTCCAACAGAATCAAAAAATTCGGATGTATAAATCGGCCTGGGTTCTAAATATCCTCCTGCGATTATTTTTTTGGGATGGCTTTTTTGCAGTTTCTTAATTTTAAACTCAAAAAAATCTAAATCATTAAATTCTTCTTGATGCCCGATCCATGTACTCGATACACTCAAATCTAATAATTGAATCGCATTGTTGCTAACGTTCGGAAAAATATCCGAGAAATCGAAATTAGTAGTAGAAGCCCAATTTTTGAATTTTATTTCATCGGGATGCGCATTGAAACCACAAGCGTTTCTAAAACTGTACAATGCAAATTCTTTACTGACATTTCGCCATTTTTTTAATAATTCCCATGCTGGTTTTTCACTGATAAGAAGGTATTTATTGTCGGGTGCATCGTTTTTATTCATTGCAGATTTAGTTACCGAAATGACTAATCGCATGGCTATGGCAACATATAAATGCTCGAGTTCTTTTTCTTGAAGCGCAAATTTTGAATGGTATCCTTTTAGTAAAGGAATAGTAGCTTGCAACGGATCATTTTTATCCATAATGGCGTATGCACAAGCAATGGCAATATCGTTGATAATTTGTGTGTGGCAAGCATCTCCAAAATCGATTATGGAAGTTACTTTCGGATCAATTTTTTCTGTACCAACCAAAATATTATTATCGTTAGCATCACTATGAACTATTGATTTTCGCAGTTTTTCATAAGAACTTTCTGAAGCTTCAAACAGTTGTTGAAAATAAGAAAGAATCTCTTTTTGTTCTCCTGAAAAAAAATGTAAAAACCCCTTGGTCCATAAAGATTCAGAGATATCCCAAACAGAATCGATCTCTGCCATAGAATGTCGAAAACCTTGCAAAGCTTTAGTTAAAGAGCCTGCTTTCATGCCCAAGCTAAAATATAGATTCTCTAATTTTGGGTTGACAGCACTCCATAATCTTCCGGGAATCCAAGAAATTAGAAGTACATTTCTTGCTGTTCCTTTTTCATCTGTTACGCTAAGAAATGGTGTTTTTTTTAGGTTTGGAATAATTCTGGGAATTACCAAATCGGATCTATAATTCTCTATATGCGATAATAATTTATCAAGAAAATCTATTCTGCTTAAAGCATCTTTTGGATGGAATATTTTAAAAATAAAACCATCATTAGTGTCTGTTTTTATTCTAAAATTCAAATCAATTTCACCGGGTAGTTTGGTCGCAGTTCCTTTGATTTGAAATTCGTTGAAAATAAAGTTTTCAACCTGATTGGTCTTTATTTCAAAATTGTCTTTTTTCATTTAAATAAATTTACACCAATCCTATTCGTTTCAATCATTATATCGATTGGAATTGTACATTTTTTAACTAAACGCCTATTATGGGCTTTTAAACAGAAATTTAAACTTTCGTTTGCACTTTCAATTTCATATTCCAAGAATAAGTTTCTTTTGGTGCTAAAACTTTTAAGCCGTATTTGTTGTTAAAAGCATCAGCCGGACAAGTCATTGGCTCGATAGCGATGGTTTTTCTATGTGGAGGTGTGTAGATTTGCAAATAAGGGTCTGTTTTATTTTCAAAATCTAGACCAACTTTGTACGTTTCGTTTTCTAAAGTAACTTCTGCTGTTTTCGTCGTAAAAGCATCGTCAAAAATTTGACTTCCCACTATAAAAATATCTTCCAATTTAGAAGGAACATATTCAATTGGAATGTTTCTTTCAGAATTAATAAATCGCTCTTTTCCTTTAAAAGATAAGTTACTTTTTTCTTGGTTTTCAGAAACAAAATATGGGTGCCAACCAAAGCCAAAAGGAAAGGATTTTTCACCCGTATTTTCTACTGTAAACCCAACGGTTACATCTCCGGTAGCATTGAAAATATAGTGAACAGAAAATTTAAACGCAAAGGGAAAACCTGGCAAAATCCCATCAGAACTATAGCTTAATGTAAGGTTTGCTTGATTGTTTTTTACCTCACTTTGTTCTACTTGAAAGGCTTTGTCGAAAACCAAACCATGAATCGCATTATGCAACGATTTTTCGTTGATTTCTAGTTGATAAGCCTCTTGTTTGAAAACGTAAATTCCATCTTGTACTCGATTTGGAAAAGGAAAAAGAATACTCGATTTATAAGTGTTCTTGTAATCTTCAAGTCCGGAATCGTCTATGGTAATTCCATCAATAATTTTGACCTTGTTTACGATGAATTCTTGAAGCGAAGCTCCTAAATTTGGGAAAATTTTACAAGAGATATTCTCATCAAAAATATGTAGATGATCTAATAAATTATTTGGGTGGCTTACTTTTTTGATTTGCATAAAAGGAATTTTTAAGTAATCGAAAGATTACATATGTTGCATTTCTAACAAAAGTAAATATTCCTATCTCAAAAAAGGAATTTTTTAGAGCAAATTAATGGAAAAGATAGATTCAATTTAACCAATGATATCGCTCTGTTTTTTAAAAAATCTATCGGACTGTAATTTCAGCAAATCTTTGGCTTTTTGTTTTTTATAACTGTGAACTTCTTCATCTTGTGCTACTTCGTAGTACACTTTTTCATTCAAGGCAGTATCGGTTTGAAGTAGTTCTGCTCTCTGATTTTTTTGTTGTGTTACCCAAACTTTTACAGCATCTTCTTGTTCATCAAATTTCAGATCATATTCTCCTTTTTGTGCTAAAAGTTTTGCAAATATTGGAGAAGTTTCGATTGCTAAAAATAATAAGAAAATAAAAAAAGAAGGTAGCCAAGGTAAAGATTCCAAAGCATTGATTCTTGCCATTAATCCATCAAAACCGGATATAATAGGTTGTCCGTCAGCAATTTGATTACCTTGAGTTTCTCTCAGATTTACCAGTTCAATTTCTTTAGCTGTTATTTTTTCTTGATTGGTTTCTCGAAGTAATTGCAATTCTTGCAACATGGCATCATGCTTTTCTCGTTTCTCTTTATAAACAGGGCCTTTTCCTAATTTTAAGGTTCCTTCTCTTCCTTCCGCTTCAGCGATATAGGTGGCATATAAATCATTAACTTCCTTTTCTTTTGTTACAGCTTGATTTTTTAACTCTTGAATTTCGGAAGAAACCCGATCAATTTCGGGAGAATATTGTAAAGAGACTTGCTCTTTATTAGCGAGCGTCATACTATTTTTTTGTTCTAATAAAACTTGATTGATTTCTTTTTCGAAAATCTTCAATTCCAAAGGTTTTGCAATAACTACGGCAATAATAAGTGCTAAAATCAATCGTGGTGTTGCTTGTAAAATTTGCACCCAAAATTTTCCTTGTTTTTTGATAGTAGAAACTATAAATCGATCTAGATTAAAAATAAGCAAACCCCAAATTAATCCAAATGCAATAGAAATATATACAGAATCAAAAACGGTAAATAGGGCGTAACTGGAGGCAATAAATGCCATGACAGCGGTAAAAAATACGGTTGCACCGATTCCGGCATATTTGACATGTTCGGCCCGAGAGCAATCTTCAAGAAGATCAAGGTCTGCGCCGGAG
>RCMY010013216.1_pt1 | contig 10764 bp, 11 predicted proteins | sample 2041341 | NCBI WGS metagenome assembly RCMY01 (sample SAMN09708234, study PRJNA481090) | Marine sediment metagenome, whole genome shotgun sequencing project.
GGTGGGGGTCCGAGATGCAAGTCTGGCCGTGCGAGGGCCTCTAGAAGTCTTTCGTCTGATTGAAAACTGCGGGCTCGAAACACAGCTTCAATATTAGTGTTAGGGCCCGCGTCGACGATCAAAGACCGCCCGTCTTGCGCTTGCAATGTGTCAATTCCGTCAAACACGGATTCTAACCATTTCGATGCAGCCCGGCTGAAGAAGCGAGCTTCGGTTTTGACGGATTGCTCGAATTGCTGCCACTTTAACTGCCAATGTGCATCATCTGTTTCCCGCTCTTCATAGTGCGAGTCGGACGAAAATTCCGTTTCTTCACCTCCCGCATCCCAGTCGTCATTTTTGTCTTCGAGTATTTTCTGAACGTCGGCTGCAGCTTCCTCTGGAATGTCAGCCGCGTTCATGATCGCATAGACAACCGGTTCGCCCTCGCGCTCCCATTGATAGGTGGAATCCCTGTTAGCAAGCATTGATAGCTGGATAGACGTTGGTTGGTCGGAGGTTCGGAAATAGTGCTCTTCAAAGACGGTCTCAATACGCTCGGATAATTGTTCTAAGCTGTAATAATTCGTATACGATTCGCAGTAGGAGCATGTTCCCATCTGATTTGCGCTACAAATTTCGTTGCGTAAATAGCTTTCTTGAACGCAATCGGCGCAAAGTTTCGACATCTTGAGATCGTCAATCTCGATGATTTGATCGTCAGTCATACAAATTTATCCTCATTCACTGCCCAGCACAATATTGATACGATGATTATACTAACCATTCATTACAGCAGTCAGCATTGCTGACTGCTGCTTTTTGCGGCTGAGTCACACCACCGGGTAGGTCATAGCCTAGCTGTGCCGCGCTTGCCCCCATAGTGGATCAAGTGCAAAGCGAATTGGCCGTGATATGCCACTTCCTACGAGAAAGCCAATCACTAAAACAGTTGGCCAATTTACATACCTAATATTTTTGGTAATCGCAACAAAATAGGTTTCGAGAAAGATGATGCAGATAACACAACCTCTAATTAGCAAGAAATCCATATGTGCTACTCCTGTAGCGTAGTGGCTATATTTGGGTTCGAATTGCCCGCTTTATGATTTGTAGTGTCATTCCATTTTTGCACTCGCTGGCGTGGGCGTCGGTAAGCTACGTCAGCAAGTTTTGTGAGAAAAAGCTTACATGCTTGCAGCGAGTTGATGCCTGTTCGGTAACCTGTAGTAACTCAGGTCCATCGATGTAGACGGTATTCGATACGCAACTAACGCTGGTTTCTAGTTGGTCGGCTTTCGATCTGATGATATGTTGAAACTCGGCAAGTTGGAACTTACTAGGGCCATTGGCTCCTCGTACAATGCGCTTGATTTGTGGTTTGATGCAATAAGCAGGTTATGAGCGCTAGTGGAGTTACATTATTTGGCTGTGGCTCGTACTATCTTAAAGAGGGCTTATCCACCATTGTATATTTTGACGTTTCGCTCAGCGTCGCCCAATGGAATTTCCTGTGTGAAGAAATGGAAAGTGTTGAGTAATGCAAAGGCTAAATAAAACCAAAAAGCCATTTTTGCGCCATAAAAAAGCTTCCCCCAATTTGAGCCATCGAGAGAAAACATCGCCGGAAGTCTAGTGGACTCTTGCTGTAGTTCGAGCTGTTTTGTTTTCCCAAGTAGTATTGCCCTGAAGAGGTTATAAAAAGCCATGAACACAAACGCCAAAAAAGACGGGTGAAACGAAAAGCCCTCTTGCCAGTTGATTCCTCCATTCCAGATGAAAGTGCACAACGCTTCCCATAGTGTAATGTGTGCTGATGTATCTGGAGGAAAAAACCTGGCGTTTGACCATTGTGTGACGACAAACCAGGCATAGGGGAACACAAACAGCACTAGTGCGGTCAAATGAATCCATTGCCAAAACCCGCTGTACGAGGCGCGAAGTTGCGCGACGCCATCTTTGATATTCATGCTCATTCGGTTGCCTACTGTGAGACCTCCATAGTTGTCCAGTCGCTCAAGCTGATAGCGGTCAACGTTGCACCCTCCTGTATTTGCGCCACTAAGTTGTGTTTTGTGATCTAAAGTGGCTCCACTGAGGTTTGCATGGGATAGGTCTGCATTGTGGAGATCTGCCCCGCTGAGATCTGCTCTGCTTAAGTTTGCCTGTGTTAGATTCGACCGTTGGAGATCTGCTCCGCACAAGTTTGCATTGCTCAAGTTTGCCCCACTCAGGTCTAGTAGTGAAAGATTAACCTCATTGAGTTTAGCATGGCTAAGATTTACCCCAATGAGGATGGTTTCGCATAAATCTGCGCGTCTGAGGTCTCCATTGCTGAGATTCGCTTCGCTGAGATCTGCCATACTGAGATCTGCGCAGAAGAGTTTCGCTCCGTTGAGGTCCGCCCCACTGAGGTCTGCTCTGCTCAGCTTGGCCTTGGTGAGGTTCGCATTGTTTAGGAATGCTCTACTTAGGTCCAACCCAATAAGATTGGCATCGAAGAGGTTTGCTTCGCGTAAATTTGCCCCATAGAGGTCTGCCCCGTTGAAGTCTGCTTTACTGAGGATTGCAGTACTGAGAGTAGCATCACATAGTTTCGCCTCACCGAAATCCGCTCCACTGAGATCTGCCTCGCTGAGGTCCGCATTGCTAAGTTCTGATTTGTTGAAGACTGCCGCTCTGAAATTTATACCGCGCAAGTTGGCTCCGCAAAGATTTGCCTCTCTAAGAATCGCTGCTTTGAGGTGCGCGCTGCTGAGGTTTGTTTTTCTCAGGTCCACGCCGCTGAGGTTTGCCCCGCCAAGTTTCGCATCATCTAAGTTAGTTTTGTTGAAAATTGCCTCACTGAGATTTGCTCCACCGAGGTCTGCTCTACTCAGGTTTGCGCCACTAAGATTTGCGCCACTGAAGTTTGTGCCATTCAAATTTGCCCCACTGAGGTCTGAATTGCTCAGGTCTGCTTCGCAGAAATTTTCTCCACTGAGGTTCGTCTTGTGGAAGTTTACCGAGCTAAGGTCTACTCCGCTGAAGTCCGACTCGCTAACGTTTGCCTCGCTGAGGTTCGCCCCACTGAGTTTTGCGTTTTTGATTTTGACACGGCTGAGATTGGCGCCACCTAGGTTTGCCCCGATGAGCGTGGCAGTTTCGAGATTTGCCCCGATGAAGTCTGATAACTCAAGATTAGCTTCGGTGAGGATTGATCCATAGAGCATTGCGCCGCGGAGTTTTGCCCCGTTGAGATTAGCTGAGCTGAGGTCTGCCTCGCTTAGGTTAGCACTGCAGAGATTTGCATTGCTAAGATCCGCGTTGATGAGTATTGTCCCGCCGAAATCAGCGTCGTTGAGTGTGGCCCGACTGAGGTCTGCGCCATTTAGGTTTAAACCGCTTAGAGACGCATTGCCGAGAGGAATCGGTTTATTAGGATTCTTTGCACGCCACTCATTCCATGCGCTGGATCCCTCTTTAAGAATTCGCACTAGTTCTATATCGGGCATAATTGCATTAGTTATTAGTTGCTAAAATAGCGATTAAGCCAGACAAAATGGAATCAGTCCAGAAGCCAGCGTGCCCATGCTTGCAGCCACTCGCTGGGCGTGCTTGGCGGCTGCGTAGGCGCAGCCTGCATTGCAGATAGTATACGCATAGTTGGCATGTCTCTTTATATACGCGCCGTTCACGGTTGCTCTAGCAGCTCGCCACCCCAAGCATTCCCAAATAACTCAGCCGTCGCGCGATGCTCGAAATAGAACCGCACAAAATCTCTTGGTACGTCACTGGAATTCGGCTTTTCCATATAGCCATGTTGCGCCCAATCGTCTGGCTTCGCGTTCTCGCGGCACCAGTCGTGCATTTGGTTTAAGCGTTGGCCAAGTCCAGGATAGATTACTTCGATGTCAACTTTGTGTTGAAAGCGTTGCTCGGCTGCATACCTGAAGCTATCTAGTCTGCGTCGGGCCATTATTTACTCTGATGCGCGGGCGATGCGGGATTCCTAGCGCATTCGTTTTCTCGTTCGATCACGATAGCATATACTGTATGTTTGCACAGTATTTATTATCGTTGCTGATATTAATTAGTAGCTAGGCGGTGCTCAATAGTTTGCAATCAATAGCATTTTTGACGGCCTGATTGACTGGAGTGCATACCTCCCTGTTTAGGGTCACTCCATCCAGCAAGTGTTGCGCATTACCTAGCGTGTTACGGCATTGGCTGGCTGGGTGCTAGCTTAACTATTCGGGTTCAGTCGGTTCCCCGAATCTGGTTAGTACCTCTATTTGGCAGCTTGGAATCTTGTCGTCGGTTGGGTGTGGACTTTCGCCGGTATGGCTGAATTCGGCCAGAAACTCCGCCGTTTGCCACATATTGACAAACTGGCCTCCTCTATGGCCAAAGCAAAGCGGTGTCGTGATTTCATTGCGTACTGTGGATTTAATGGCATGCCATGTCACACCGCCTAATTCATTTACGATGTCCGATAAAGACATATTGCACTCATTTTCTATCGACGCTGTACTTCTGCCGTGCATTAATCCGTTGCGAGTCGCAAATTGGCGTTTTGAAACACAGAAGACTCTTCAACTACTGCTAATGAAATCAATTGATCGATCGCTTGCTTAGCCATAGGAATACGTGTGGGTTCGGCGCCGCACTCATTGCACTTTACAGCCGCACCACATTTTGAGCATGTTACGGCGATGCGATCTTTTGCCTTAACGTTCTCAGCGATAATCTCGAGTGCCAGCCATAGCCGCATGAATTGGTCTTCAGGCAATCTGTCTAGCAGCCCGTATCGGAAGTATTTTAAGGCTGTTCTTACAAAGCCTGGGGGGTTGGATTTGTTCAAAATATCTGCTGTTTCGAGATATTCTGAGATTAACCCTGGTTCAGGTGGATAGCGCGCGTCAACTGTATGAATAGTTTTGAATTGCCGCGTCTCTTGGCCTGCTTCCCATTCCATTACTATGCGCACTGAAGCAATCTCAAAACGCGATTGAGTCACGAACGCGAGGAGGTCCAGCTGTTCAATCAATACGGTTCGGAATAGTTGCTCTGCGCTGTCGATTGACTCGGCATTACCGATAACAGTAATAACCAGCCCAGTTGCGTTATCGTCCTCATCTAGCGAACCATTCTTAAGCGTACTCACGACGCTCTGCGACCCGCCTAGTTCAAGTTCATTCACATTATTCGGCAGAACGAGGTCGCCGTTCACGTCGAAATCGCATCTAAAATTTGGCATATAAAACCTCTAACCAACCCAATTAGCGGTGCTACTAGTCAACGAATCGTTTTGCTATCGCCGACCGGCTGCGGTGCGATTTTATTGCGGGAGTTATTGATGGCCTGGTCAACTGGCGTAATCACTTGCGGCGCCACCAATACCGGTTCAAATAGCGCGGTTAGCTTTTCGGTATCCAAGTCATGGTCAAGCCACTGCTGCATGCCGGCGTTGTCTAGCATGACAGGCATACGGTTGTGTAACCATGCAAAACTTGGCGCGGCGTCAGTCGTCACGATGCTGCACGAGTAGATTTGCTCGCCGTCGCCCTGCCACAAGTCCCACTGCACGGCAAACGCCAAAGCGCTGTCTTGATGCTCGATCAGGTAGGGTTGCTTACCGCTGGCTGTTTTCTGTCACTCAACAAAAAAACGCTTACACGTTCATCGGCAAGCGATAGCTATGACACAAAGGGATGAGCAGGCGCATTGCTCAATGAGTATCGATAAATCAGTCAGATTATCTTCAATTTCCAGCATCAGACATTTGGCGAAACGAAAATTCGAGATCATAGGCATCGTTGTATGAACCCATGCGAGCTACAAATTCCTCCATTTGATCCCGTTGTGTAGAAGAGTTAAATGCGACAGAGCCCGTTGACCCCAATGGATGAGGAATCCGTGACTTTCGTATTACGTGCGCATTATAAAACTTGGTTTCAATATGCTGAATGTCAGCTGCGGTGACTGAGCTTCTCCATTGAATAACAGACTTATCTTGCCCAGCCGGTTTGCCTAACTCATCCACAATTAGTAAACGTCTGTCATTATCGTAGCGACACCTGTAAACACTTTCCAAATTAAAATACTGCCGCAGCACGGCGGGTCGTATCGCCATATTCAATTTTAGATTGTTCATATTGCTTGAATACATAATTGCCGGAACTTGTCTATCTGTGTTATGAATCCAATAGTGGGCAATGCGGGATGAAAGCTCGTAATTGTCCATTACAAATATATAAGAATATGCTCGAATTGCTTCTAATAGATGCTCGCTCGTGTGCAAAGTAAATAGATCCGGATGAACGTCTGTAACGAGTTGATGCACCAATTGTTCGGTCGCCTGATGTTGCGGATTAGATTCAGAAGGCCGATAAGGGTGAGGAATCGAAAAATCGCGAACAGCTAAATTTACATTTTTTTCTTTCACGAAGGCTGCTACCCATATTGGGTCACCCGACTTGGCGTTCAGTTCTAAACAGGGTGTCGCCGGATCAAAAGAGCCATAAAACACTGGATTGCCGACTATGTTGGCTCTACCAAGGCGTGCGTTGTTGGCGGGGGGGTTGTAAAAGCTTGCTGCTTTTAATTCTTCGCCAGGGTTGAGGTCGATGCGAGCACGGTATAGATCGAAAGTCTCTGAAAAAAATGCTGCCGGTTCAAATACGGTACCGATAAGCTTGTTCGCTTCTTCAATTGCGTCCGCAACGCTGACACCTGCGTAGCTTTTGGAGTGTAGTTTCACCAAGTTTATTTTTAGTTGGTGCTGCGTAGGAAGCTTTACTTCAGCGCGCGAATCACCGCTATCTGGAGTCTGTCGATCTGTCATGTTGGCTAATTTTTGAAATAACCCAAGCTTACAAAATTTGCAGAAGATTATACTCGAACTCAGAGGCTTAAATGAGCTTGTGGTTCAATATGATGTTCATGTGCAGTGATTTTTCTTATAGGTAGAAAACTTCGGTCGTATCTGCGCTCTTCTTTGTAATTCATCAGTATCGGCAAATGTCCGGAAGTTTTTTAATGCCACGAAAGAGTTTTTGCCGTTCACGAATGCATGGGTCCTTCGCCCCCCGCACGGTAATAAACAAGCCAGCGATTGTAAGGTGCTCGAAATAACATCGAGTTAAACCGCGTGGCAACTGGCCGGGTGGCAGTGGCTACTGAATAGTTTTGCCATCGCCGATTGGCTGCGGTTCGACTTTGTTGCTGGCATTGTTGATGGCCTGGTCAGTTGGTGTCACCACCAGCGGCGCAACTAGCATTGGTTTAAATAACACAGCTAACGCCGCTGTGTCCGCCCCAGAGTCTAACCACATCTCAGCGCCTTTGCTATCCAAGATCACCGGCATACGATTATGCAACCATGCAAAACCCGGAGCTGACTCGGTCGTTACAATGCTACAAGAATAAATTTGCTCGCCATCCCTTTCCCACAAATCCCACAGCCCGGCAAACGCCAGAGCACCGTCCTGCTGCTCGATCAGGTAAGGTTGCTTGCCGCCAGCGGTCTTTTGCCACTCAATAAAACTACTGGCCGGTATTACCGCACGGGTGCGCTTGAACGGCCCACGAAAGGCCCGGCTTTTTGCCAGCGTCTCGCTGCGCGCATTAAACATAGCGTATTTCTGGCTGGGGCCGTCTGACCAGCTGGGCACCAGCCACCAGCGCATTTGCGTGAGTGCGCGCTTGCCGTCCAGTTCATGAATTACCGGCACTCGGTCGGTGGGGGCGATGTTATAGCGCGGCTCGGGTAACGGGCCGATATCAATGCTCAGCGTTTTCAGGAGCGCCTGCGTGTAAGCGTCGTCGGTAATGTTGAATCGGCCGCACATAGGCAGGTTTAGTTCGCAGAGGGGGTACCGAGCGGGTACCGATAAAGCTCGCGAAATCTACAATCCATATAAGCGTTTGTTTTAATTGGTAGCTACGGGTGGACTTGAACCACCGACCCCAGCATTATGAATGCTGTGCTCTAACCAGCTGAGCTACGTAGCCACTGCGTTTTGAACTCTTGGTGAGGGCGCGAATTCTCCGGTTTTGGCGCGGGAATGTCAAGATTGGTGGGCGATTTTGCCGATAAATTCGTGCGTCTATACGTTAAACCTGAAGTGCATGATGTCGCCATCTTGCACAATGTACTCTTTACCTTCCAGTCGCCACTTGCCGGCGTTCTTGGCACCTTGCTCGCCGCCCAGCTCAACAAAGTCGTCATAGGCGATAACTTCGGCGCGAATAAAGCCTTTTTCAAAATCGGTGTGGATTTTTGCAGCCGATTGCGGTGCCGTGGCACCTATCGGAATGGTCCAGGCACGCACTTCCTTTTCGCCGGCGGTGAAGTAGGTTTGCAAATCCAGTAAGCCGTAGCCGGCTCGAATGACGCGGTCGAGGCCGGGTTCTTCCATGCCCAGTTCGGCAAGAAACTCGGCTTTGTCGGCGGCGTCCAATTCGGCGATTTCGGCTTCTATCTTGTTGCAGATCACCACCACGGCGGCGTCTTCTTTCGCGGCGATTGCTTGCACGGCATCCAGGTGAGGGTTGTTGTCGAAGCCGTCTTCATCGACGTTGGCGATGTACATGACGGGCTTCAGCGTGAGCAGGTTGAAGTCGCGTAATAACAGCAACTCGTCTTCGTTTAGGCCAAAGGTGCGCACCGGCTGCGCCGCGTTCAGGTGCGGCAGGATTTTTTCCAATAGAGCTTTGGTTTTAACCGCGTCTTTGTCGCCCCCTTTTGCTACTCGCACCAGCCGTTGAATAGCTTTTTCTACCGCTTCTAGGTCGGCCAGGGCGAGCTCGGTGTTGATTACTTCTATATCGTCAGTCGGACTGACCTTGTCGTTTACGTGCACGATGTTCTCGTCATCGAAACAGCGCACTACGTGGGCTATGGCGTCGGTTTCGCGAATATTGCCGAGAAACTGATTGCCTAAACCTTCGCCTTTGGATGCGCCGGCGACCAGGCCAGCAATATCGACAAATTCCATGCTGGTAGGTACCACTCGCTGTGGTAAGACGATTTTTTCCAGCGCGTCCAGGCGTTTGTCTGGCATGGGTACTATGCCGGAGTTCGGTTCGATGGTGCAGAACGGAAAGTTTTCTGCACCAATTCCGGCGGCGGTCAGCGCGTTGAACAAAGTGGATTTGCCAACGTTGGGAAGACCTACGATGCCGCAGTTAAAGCCCATAATAATGATCCAATGTTATTTGTTGTCGATTATCGGTTTAGCGCTGTGTAGCTGCATCAGAGCACGCTGCCACTGATCTGCAGCAACCAGCGATAATGCGTCCAGCGAGTCGTCCAGGCTGCCTTCAATGAGCCTTAACTCGCTGGCCGATGGTTTGCCGAGCACAAAGTTTGTCACCTGGCTGGCATGACCTGGGTGGCCAATGCCAATGCGCAGGCGCATAAAGTCTTTACTATTGCCCAGGGCGCTAATGATATCGCGCAAGCCGTTGTGCCCGCCGTGACCGCCGCCGATTTTCAGGCGGGCAGTGCCGGGTTGCAAGTCGAGCTCGTCGTGGGCGACCAGAATTTCGGATGGCGCAATTTTATAAAAATTGGCGAGTGCTGCAACGGCCTGGCCGCTGCGGTTCATGTAAGTCGTTGGAATCAGCAGATGCACTGCATGGTTGTCGATCAGCGCCTTGCCGCTAAGGCCAAAGAACTTTTTGTCGGCAACCAGCGTGCAGGCATAACGGCGAGCCAGCTGTTCAACCAGCCAGGCACCGGCGTTATGCCGCGTGTGCGCATGCTCCGGGCCTGGATTTCCCAGGCCCACGATCAATTGCACGCTGCGCTCCTAAGTGGTAACTTAAGACGCGTCCTCGTCGCCGGCATCTTCGCCCTCTGCGTCTTCAGGCTTGTCTTCCGCACCTTCTTCGTCTTCCGCTTCCGGCTCTTCCTCTTGTACAACCTTAGGCAGGGCGCAGCTGGCAACAAACAAATCGTTCGGTTCAGCTGCTGACAGCGCGACACTTTCCGAGCCTTCAGGTAGTTTGAGGTCGGACAAGTGAATGGTGTCGCCGATATCAACCTCGGCCATATCGACTTCGACGTATTCCGGCAGGTTCCTCGGTAGGCAAATGATCTCGATATCAGTCTCGATATGTGAAATAACACCGCCGTTTAATTTGACGCCGACGCAGGTATCTTCGTTGATGAAGTGCAACGGTACATTGACTGTGATTTTCTGACCTTTCACGATGCGGACGAAATCGGCATGTATAAGGCGTGGCTTGGCAGGATGACGCTGCAAATCTTTGATGATCACATCTTCAGCCGTACCGTCGATATCCAGCGACACAATATGTGAATAGAACGCCTCATTTTCCAGCGCCCTGGAGAAGTCTTTGTGACTTAAGCTAATCGATTGTGGTGGCTGTCCGCCGCCGTAAACAATAGCTGGCACTAAATCTTGCAGGCGGCGCAGGCGGCGGCTCGCACCTTTCCCTGCGTCTGTGCGCACTTGCGCGTGTAGTAAAAACTCGTTGGACATGGTCGTGATTCCTTAATTAGCGGCATTTGTTCTGCGACCAAACAAATACCGGGTGGGTTTAGGGTTAGTGAGTAGCGGGGCGCTTAATGAAACATCGCGCTGATGGACTCTTCATTGCTGACGCGACGAATTGATTCGGCCAACACGTCAGAAATCGTTAGTTGTCGTATACGCTTGCAGCTGGCCATTTCACCGTTCATTGGAATGGTGTCGGTAACAACCAGCTCGTCTAGCTGTGATTCGTTGATATTCTTGATGGCCTTGCCCGACAGCACGGGATGAGTGCAGTAGG
>RCMY010005487.1_pt1 | contig 10762 bp, 8 predicted proteins | sample 2041341 | NCBI WGS metagenome assembly RCMY01 (sample SAMN09708234, study PRJNA481090) | Marine sediment metagenome, whole genome shotgun sequencing project.
CGCGCACGGATGAAAACCACTCGACTAGGTTCGAACCATGGCGAGGGGCTCGATCGACAAGCGAAACAACGGCTACGTGTACCGAATCGACCTCGGCGTCGACCCGACCACGGGCAAACGGCGTCAGATCTCTCGGCAAGGTTTCAAGAACAAGAAGTCGGTCGAGCGAGCCCTCGCCGAACATCTGGAACAGATCCGTTCGGGAACCCATGTCGACCAGTCGAAGATGACCACGGCCGAATACCTCGAGCAATGGCTCGACAACCAGAAGCTACGGCTCAAGCCAACGACGTGGGCCAGCTACAAGACAGCGGCCGACCGGGTCATTGCTCGACTCGGAGCCCGAGCCATTCAAGACCTCACCCCGATCGAGATCGAAGGCTTCTATTCCGGACTCGCCGTCAAGGGCACCCGCAGCGATCGCCCGCTAAAAGCGAAGACCATCCGAAACACCCACACGATCTTCCGAAAGGCGCTCAGCGACGCCGAGCGACTCGGCATCGTCAACCGTAACGCTGCCGCTGCCGCCCGGCCGCCGATCGCCGAGCAGGTCGAACAAGCCACTTGGTCATCCGAGGAACTCCGAACCTTCTTCGCATTCACTGCTGACGACGAGTTGTTCGCTGCCTACGTGTTGCTCGCAACGACAGGGATGCGGCGAGGCGAAGCGCTCGGGCTGCGCTGGCGAGACCTGGACCTCGACGGTGCACAGCTCGCCGTCCAGCAGACGCTGACGACAATCGAGTCTCGGATGATCGTGTCGACGCCAAAGACAGCGAAGAGCAGGCGGACGATCTATCTCGACCCCGACACCATCTCGATTCTTCGAGCACACTGCAAGCGGCAGATCGAAGCGAGGCTCGCAGCCGGATCGTTGTGGGTCGACGAATCCGACAACGTCTTCGTCGACCCGATCGGACGGCCGATCAATCCCGACTGGTTCACACGCGAGTTCAATCGTCGGGTGCGGGACTCGGGACTGCAGCGAATCCGCCTGCACGACCTACGCCACACGTTTGCCACGCTGGCGCTCAAGAACGGCATGCATCCCAAGGTCGTCTCCGACCGACTCGGCCACGCGTCGGTCGGCATCACGCTCGATCTCTACTCCCACGTCACTCCAGCCATCGGCAGAGATGCCGCAGGGGTCGTCGCCAGTCAGATCTTCGGCGATTGAGCCACTCGGGGACGGCCTCGACCAAGTTGTGGCAGAGCCCTGCTTGGCCGACCAGAACTCGAGTCCGTGGCTAGCGTCGATAGCAAGCGTCAGTGTCGTAGGTAGAGGAGTCCCATCGTTTCGTCCGGCAGTCCGCTGACCTCAGCGGACTGACTCACGACTTTCAGAACGACGTACTCATCGACGACGATCACGGTCGGTTAGTTGTCGAGGAGATCGGGATCGGAGTCGCCGAGCGCTCGAAGCTCATCGCCGAAGTGCGAGGTCGAGGTGAGTTCTCGGATGATCCTCGCATCGGCTTCGCTCTCGATCAGCACACCGGTCTCGTACAGCTCGGCGAGGATCTCGGCTCTACTTTGCTGGACGGCGTCTTGCATCTCCCTATCGTGCATCGGATTCACCGGTCTAGGTAGTGCAGATCAAACGGTGACCACCTGCGCTCCTTGCCTCGCCCAACCTTGCAGCGCAGCTCTGGAGAGCTGAACGGCCATTGTCAGGAATGTTGCAAGCTCAGATGCCGATGTCGATGCCGATGTCTGGCTCGTCCCTGTCGATGGTGTGGATCTCGTTGAGCGCGTCGAGGAGATTTTGGTTAGGTCGCTCGGGAGTGGTGATTTCGTCGAAGAGTGACGGCCTCTCCTGGCTTGGGTTGGCGATGTCTTGTTCGCGTCGGAGCTCGTGGGTGGTCTCGTTGTGTTCGTCGGTGAGATCTGGGATCTGAGTGGCGAGGATTTCGAGTAGTTCGATCCGTTCGGTGAGCTCGGGCACGAGTCGATCGGTCTCAGCCAGACTGACATCGAGGCTCTGGATCTGAGTGGGCAGCGCTTCCATCGCTTGTTTGGCGTTGTCGATGGTGCTGCGGTGTTTGCGGCGGTGGAGCGGCCGGTCGTAGTTGTCCAGGGCGGCCTGCGCTTCGCTGAGCTTTGTTCGAGCGTCTCGAATCTTCCCGACGAGGTCGGGTCGGCTGGATGTCAGCTCCTTGAGCTGGCGTCGGGATTGGCTGAGGTCGGGGCCGGTGTTTTTGATGATCTTGGCGAGGTGCTCTCGTCGTTGATGGAGCCGGTCGGTTTCGGCTTGTGGGAGTTGGCCTGGGAGGCGTGGGCCGGTGGCGAGTTCGTGTTGGCGGACGCGTGCTGGTTGGTCGATCCATTGGTTGGTGATGGCGGTGCGGATGGTGTCGAGGGCGGTGGGGTGGTCGGGTGCGGTGATGTAGGCGGTGTTGGTATGTCGGCCGCGGGTGAGGGCGACGTAGACGCCTGGGCTGTTGGTGGGGGTGTCGAGGACGAGGAGGGCGTGGTCGACGGTGCGACCTTGTGCGGCGTGGCTGGTTTGGGCGTAGCCGAGTTCGACGTGTTGCTGGATGTAGTTGGCTGGCAGCCGAATGGTCTCGTGTTCTCGGCCGACGCGTCCGGCGGTGATGGAGCTGTCGGTGTTGATGTTGGTGATGGTCCAACGGTCTCGATTCTTCACCGAATGCTGGTTGGTGGTGGTCAGTGTTCGTTGGTTGCGGCGAGTGACGATCTCATCGCCGACATGCAGCCGGTCTCCGCCGGGTGTGTCGATGCACCACCGCCCAGGGTCAAGCCGCCCGCTTTGGATGAGCGCAGCCTGGGCTGCGTGGTTGAGGCGACTGACGGTTTCGTTCGACGGTGCGAGCAGCAGCACATCTGCTCCTGCTGCTCGGTGTTCGAGCCAGTCGGTGATGGCGTTGCGGTCCATGCGAGTAGCGGTGCCGTGCTGGACCCGACCGTGAGTGTCGTAGGTGTTGATGATGTCGGGGTTGCCTCCACGGAGCTGGAGCGAGGCGGCTCGTTCCCACGGGTTGTGGAAGCGGCGGACGGTGTCGAGCTCGATGCCTCCGTGGGTGTCGAGGAGGTGTTGGAACATGCCACCTCGTCCGACGGCGGAGAACTGCATCGGGTCACCAACGAGCGCAATACGCCAGTGGTATTGATCGGCGAGGCGGGTGATGTTTGCGAGGTGGTTGGTGGACATCATCCCGGCTTCGTCGACGATGAGCGTGGTGCCGGGTGGGAGGTCGAAGCGACGTGATGGCCCGTCGGTGCGGTGGTGTTCGTGGAGGAGTTTGTCGATCGTGTCCGCTCGGACTCCGGTCTCTGATGCCAAGACGTCGGCGGCGGCTGCGGATGGTGCGACACCAAACACCACACGCCCCTCAGCTTGGAGCTGTGCGACGGCGGGGGCGAGGGCGGTGGTCTTGCCAGTCCCTGCCGGGCCGACGACCATCACGAGATCGGCGTCACCTGCGACGGCGGCTGCGGCTTGTGCCTGCGGCCCGGACAGCTCCACGCCAGAGCGTTCGGCTGTTTGGGTGTTCGGGACACCTGTGACGTGGTTGCGGCGTTCGGCCCAGGCGGCGAGGTCGTCTTCTTGTTCGAGGATGAACGTCGTGGTCAACGCCCGGTCGGTGGCGGGTTCGGAATAGGGGCGCCCGTCACGGCGAACAGTCCCGTCATCGGGGACTGTTCGTGAGATATCGATGCATTGCTCGCCGATGGTTCTTTGCGTCCAGGCCTCGAGGTCGTCGACCAAGTCGGCGGTGTTGTGGATGGTGTTGGTGGGGAGTTGTCGTGCGATCTCGCGAGAGAGTTCAGCTGGCCGCCATGACGACTGGGATTGCTCGAGTTCGTTCATGGCCCGGTTGCAGGCGATCTCCCAGTCACGGTCGGTCAACGTCCGGCCCGGGGTTCGACCGGCCACGAACCGTTCCAAGGCTCCGGGCGAGATCGCGTGTTCTCGGAGCTGATTCGACCATTGGGCGTGCAGCTCGGCAGCGTTCACCTCTTTCGCTTTGGCCGGTCGGCTGTCGGTGACGGCTTCTCGTTCGAGCCGCCACCGTTCCCGTGGTGTGGGGTCGCGGTCGAAGGTGTCGACGAAGCGGTCGATCTTGGCATCGAGCCGTTTGTCGATCGCAGCGGTGCGCGTGGAGAACTCGGTGAGCACTTCTGCGGGGATGTGGGCGATGTCGGCGATGCCGTTCACGACGGGTTCGAACTCGACACCGAGCCTGGCGGTGAGCTCGGTCCGCATGGTGGCGTGATAGATCGCCGACGCTGTCCGTTGATCCAACTTCAACGTGCGGGCATCCAGCGCGAGCCAGCGGCCGTCGGGTGACAGGACGCGGTTGGGGACAACGATGTGGGTGTGGAGCTGGGGGTCGAGTGCGCGTGAGGTGTGCTGGCGAAACGTGGCGGCGACGATGCCTTCGGCGTCGACGGTGGCGATGTCGCCGTTGATGCGGAATCTGGTGTGGGCGGTGTTCTGGACCCATTGGATGATTGCCGCCACGCCGGTGTCGTGTGATGCCAGAACGTCCGCACGAACCTTGGGTGATCCGACAGCGAACAGGACCGACATTGACTTCGGTGCTGACGCGGTGATGTCAAAACCTCGTACTGAGTTCTCCCCGTAGGCACGGCCCAACCGGAGTGATTCGTCGTGGGGGTATGCGCCGGCCATGAGGTTCAAGAACTCGTCATCAGCAACTTCACCAGCCAGGCCGAGGGCACCAGCGGCTTTGCCGTGCCAGATGCCTCGGGGTTCATCAGCGTCGAGGTAGTAGTTCGGCAACGCGTCGACGTAATACGAACCGGCGTCGGGCCCTTTGAGCGTGGTGACACGCACGGTCATGTAACGACCTGTCGAAGGGCTCGGGCAGTTGCTCGGGCAAGCACTGCGACAGCTGTGCACCCGTCTGTCCTTTGAGTGGTGGAGGATTCCCGAGGCATGCGCCGAGGCATCCCGGGCTCAGGCCGAGAACGGCAGGACGGTCTGAGCGTCGTCAGCAACGAGCTCAGCGGGGGAGTGGTCGGCGGCTTCGCCGTCGACCGAGCGAAGCTCGACCTTGCCGACCGTGTCGGGTTCGATGGTCTCGTTCGGCGCTGGTGGGAGGACCAGGATGGGTGCGCCGATCAGTTCCTCGAGACGGGCTTTCGGGACCCGTAGACCGCCGATATCGATGACCGGAATACCGACCTCGCCGCCGGAGTCGCGCCACGCCTGCGTCAGAGCGTAGGCCTTGGTCCGGCCGATGCGGAGGACCCGTGCAGCCTCCTCAACCGTGAGCAAATCAGGAACCGAAGAAGCAGTCGAAAATGAACCCATACCTATACTACGTGCCCTCGAGAGGCCGATCTGTGACCGAATGTCAGCCGCTGACATCGCAATTCATCGGGCAATATGGGCGACTCGAACCGACGTTCTTACGATGCGAAAGGCCGCTCGAAGTGCCGGTTGTTTGCTGGTCGAGGGGTGCGCTGCGCCGAGATTATCGAGCACTGCATATGGGCCGTTATCGCACACCTGTAGAGCATTCGAGACCGTGATTCCGTGCGGGCGTTATCGAGCGGTTGCCGTTGACACGGTCCATTCCACGATGGCATCGAAACGGCTCTGATCGAGTTCGTGCCCGCCCGGGTAGTGGAACACTTCGAGCGCTGTCTCTGCGTCGTGGTCTCGGTAGGTGTTGATGGCTCTGTGGACGACCGCCGGTGTGTCACGGGAGTACTTGTCGTCCTCGCCTGAAACGAGGAGTTGCGGGTTCGGAGCTGTTGCCTTCACGAGGTCCTCGACATCGAATTGGGTGAGGAAACCAGGGATGATCTCTGACATTTCGATGCCGGTGCGTTCGTTGATCTTGGTCCGGAACGAGCATGCGGCCCCGCTCGCTACGGCAAATCGGACTCGTGCGTCGATTGCTGCGTGGAACAAGACTGTGTTGCCGCCGTAGGAGTGGCCGACCACGCCGACCTGATCGTTGATGACGCTGTCAAAGTCCACGAGGACGGACAAGGCGTCGGCGGCATCGGAGAGGACCTTCCGCATGAGGGTGTCGCCGTGTAGTAGCCGGTAGGCCATTTCGTTGTAGTGCTGGGACCAGTCGTTCTCGTGCGGGTCGGTTCCAGTGACGTCGTGGCGTCGGTCCTCGAATGCGATCGAGTCTGGAGCCAATACGACGAGCCCCTTTCTGGCGAGGGCTGGCCCGAAGGCCTGCCAGGGGCTGCCTTTCAGTCCTGCGACTTCTGACTTGCCGAGGTGCCATTGAGAGGCGTGTTGGTGGAAGACCACGACACCAGGCCCACGGATCGTCGTGCTTGGCTCGAAGAGGTAGGCGGGTACGACGTCACCGTCGCCTACCTCGTACTGGATCCGTTTCATCGCGAACCCATCACCGGCTGTGGTGTCCAGCACCTTGACAACGGGCGGAGGGCCTGGGGGATGGATGTTCAGAAAGTCAGCGAGCGCTCGGCGTCGCTGTTGTTGTTCGGCGTTGATCACACCTGATGATGACATTCATTGCTGTTGGAGCCCGAGACATTCCGATCGGCGAGCCAACTCAGCCCTCAGCGGGACTATGCGGCGCCGCACCGGGGCCGAAGTCGAGCGGTCGGCGCCTGACCGGAGCCGGCGCTATGCGTGTCGGTTATCGGGTGCTGGCGATGGTGTGCTGTTCCTACCGTCGTTTGTCAGAGCGTTCCAGCGCTTCCGCCACCGCAACCAAGGCCCGATCTCGTCTTCAATTGACGTAACTTGCCATCTGCCAGCCTCCGTGCGGATGAGGATCTCACGGTCGCAAGCGGCCAGCTCGATCGGGAGTTGTGTGCAGCGCCGGCAGGCGTTGTTGCTCGCTGATCGTGGTGCGGGATTAGCGCCGCTCGCCAAATCCCGTCTCTTCCAGCCCGGGCAAATACCTCCGAAGGGGCAAGACGCCCGGGTTTTCGATCACGACGCCACCGAGTGCCCGTAGGGTTCCGACAGCGGTCAGCATGATCAGGTTGACGGCGATTGCGAGGCTGGCGAGGAGTCCGATCGCTATGAGGAGTTCGAGGCCAGCGACGCGGAGGCCGACGTGGATCATCCCGAACGTGAGGACTCCGGCTACACCGGCTGTCGTGACCAGCTCGAGAGTGCTGATCATGTGACTCCAACCGGTTGAACGCCTTCCCGCTAGCGGTGGTCCGAGAAGCAAGGGCCCTGCGGGTAGCGCAGCGGTGAGCCAAAGCGCCGGCTCACCAACGAGCACGAGACCAACGGCCGCAGGCGCCAGCGGGGTGAGATGGATCAACGCGTCGCGTATGTGATTCGTAGTTGGTCTCACTGAATCTCTCCTGGGTTGGTTTGAAAGCTCAGGCATCTGTTGCTCACTCGTGCCCTCTTGGGCTCATCATTCACCGGTGGCGTCGGTGACGGTTGAAGCGAGTCGATTCTCCCGCTGGGGCAGTTCATCTCATCGAGTTGCAGGCGAAAAAGCTCCGACTTAGCGAATCCCATAGTCAAACTAAATCAAACAGAGCCCCCCATCCGGTCTGCTCGATTGGTGAAGATTTCGCCGGAATTGTGTCGAATCGCCCTCCATGCTTGACGAATCGGCCTTTTCGCTTGACACTCGGGGCGACCGCTAGGTAGGTTTCGTTCGGTTCTGGTCGACTCGTTTCGAATGCAGGATGCTGGGAATTCGTCGATTGCTTCGATGAATTTACAAAAGGGGAAAAGCGTGAACATGAGCCGTCGGAGCGTTGCATGACGACGCACGGAGTTGAGTCAACGTCTGCGAAGACTACGAAGTCTTCGAAGCAGATGCAGAACCTGACCGGCGGCTGGCCGGTCGCTTTCTGGTTCTTGCTGCCGAGCATGGTCGGCTTCTTCCTTTTCTTCCTCTTTCCAACGCTGCGCGGCGTCTACTTGAGTTTCACCGACTGGAATCTCATCGGAAACGAGGGTGAGTTCATCGGGCTCGACAACTACGACAAGTTGCTCAACGATGATCAGTTCGTCGATTCGATGTGGATCACGCTCAAGTACGTCCTCATCAATATCGGAAGTCAGACGATCGTGGCCATCCTGATCGCGGTAATGATGGATCGGCTCACGAGGTCGAGTCTCGTTCGCGGTTTGCTGCTTCTGCCTTGGCTCATGCCGAACGTTATTGTCGCCCTCTTGTGGCTGTGGATGCTCGACGGTTCGCTCGGTGTCGTGACGGCGTTCCTCGGGAACATCGGTTTTGGAGACGATCTTCAGTTCTTCAACTCAACAACAAATGTGATCCCGACGATTGCGGCAATTAACACCTGGAAGTTCATGGGCTACACCGCTCTATTGATGTTCGCCGGGCTCCAAACGATCCCAGGGACGGTCTACGAGGCGGCTGCGATGGATGGCGCGACCGAAGCGCAGATGTTCCGGAAGATCACACTCCCGCTGATGCGCCCGGTGCTTGCCCTGGTGTTGGTCATCACGATGATCGGTTCGTTCCAAGTCTTTGACACCGTGCTTGTCGCGACGGGCGGTTTCGGTGGTCAGCCGGGCGGTCCGGTCAATTCCTCGAAGGTCATCTACCTCTACATTTATCAGAATGCCATTAACTTCAACGACCTGGGTTACGCCGCTGCGTTGTCGGTTGTTCTGGTCGCCATCCTTGTAGTCGTTACTTCGTTCCAACTGAGAATCCTTCGAGCAGGGGAGAGTGACCTCGCATGAGCTCAACAAGTGCGAATATGGCCGGAACGGGCGGCGGCGGTGGATTCGGCCAGCGAATGGGTCGTGGCGCCGCTTGGCTCGTCCTTGCCCTCATCATCTTCATCAGCCTCTTCCCTTTCTACTGGGCGTTCCGAACGGGTCTTTCGTTCAACCGCTCGCTGTTTACGTCGGACCAATCGTTGTTGCCTAGCAACTCCACGTGGCTCAACTTCAAGCGCGTCCTTGGCTTGGCGAACGAGGCAGAGATTCTCGAGGCCACGGACCGCACCAACGCTGGCAGCTTCAACTATCCCCTTGCGTTGAGGAACAGCATCGTCATCGCGACGGGAATCACGATCGGTCAAGTCTTCTTCAGTGCGATGGCGGCCTATGCGTTTTCTCGTCTGCGCTTTCCGGGGCGTGACAAGCTGTTTTTCCTGTACCTGACCGGCTTGATGATCCCGCCGATCTTCACCCTGATCCCCAACTTGATCCTCATGAAGAACCTCGGATGGCTCAACAGCTTCCAGGGTGTGATCGCTCCGTACTTCCTCATGACGCCCTTCGCTGTGTTCTTCCTTCGACAGTTCTTCCTCGGTATCAATCGATCCCTCGAGGAGGCAGCCATCATCGATGGCGCGAGTCACTTCACTCTGTTCAGGAAAGTCATCCTTCCTATAGCGGCACCTCAGATGGTCACGTTGGCGGTCCTCACTTACGTCACGGCCTGGAACGAGTTCTTGTGGCCGTTGGTTATCGCCGGACAGAACGAGAACATCCGTCCGCTTACCGTGGCGCTGAACGATTTCACCACGCAGAATCCGGGCACCCAGCCAGATTGGTCCGGTCTGATGTCGGGAGCGATCCTCGCGGCGCTCCCTGTTCTGATCATTTTCCTCGTGTTCGGCCGCCGTTTGGTCGACAGCATTCAATTCTCAGGGATCAAGTAGGCCGTTCGGCCTTCAAGGTTCCTCGAGCATCGCAGCCAACTGCGTTGCAGTTCTCGATGGCATTCGTCGACCAGGCGAATTCCATCGTTATCATCACGCGGCAAACGCCGCTCAACCCAGATGTAAGGAAGTACTCACTATGCGAGATCCACGGACACTTCGTCTGCTCGCCGTCGTATTGGCATTTGCGCTCGGCGCATCCGCCTGCGGTGGCAGCGATGGAGACGACTCGGCCGACGGCGATGCTGTTGCCGGCGAGGCTCCTTCGTTCGATGAACCTATCGAGATTGACTACTGGCTCTGGGACGGCAACCAGCAACCCTTCTACGAAGAATGCGCTGCGAACTTCACTGCCGACGTGCAGCCGAACATCACAGTCGCGGTTTCACAGTTTGGCTGGGGTGACTACTGGACCGGCCTCACAGCGGCCTTCGCATCGGACTCGGCTCCCGACGTCTTCACCGACCACCTTGCGCGTTACCCCGAATTCGTCGAGTCGAACGTGCTGGTCGACCTCAACTCCTACGCCGACCGCGATGGGGTGGATGTGGCCCAGTACTTCCCAGGACTCGCCGAACTGTGGACGTCTCCCGACGGTCGCCGCTTTGGTCTTCCGAAGGACTTCGACACCATCGCGATGGTGACCAACAGCGACATGCTCGCTGATGCTGGCATCACGGTCGAGGACTTCGCTGCCGCTGAATGGAATCCGACCGACGGTGGCACGTGGGGTGAGCTCGTTCAGCGCCTGACGATTGATGCGAACGGCGTCCGTGGCAACGAGGACGGATTCGATTCGTCGAACGTCGAGGTGTATGGCTTCGGTCTCGAAGGCAACTTTGGCGCCTTCGGTCAAACCACGTTCAGCGCCTTCGCTGCATCCGCTGGCTACGTCGCTACGGACGAACCGTGGGCGACGAGCGCAAACTTCGATTCCCCGGACCTGGCTGCAACTGTGCAGTTCTTCGCCGACTGGATTGCCGCCGGTTACGTGACGCCTATCGAGGATGTTCAGTCCCTTGGTGGAACGACTATCTTCCAGAACGGTGGCGCCGCGACGCAGACCAACGGTTCCTGGATGATCTCCACGCTGAGCGGTGACGCAACCGAGGTTCCGGTGGCATACGCACCGCTTCCGGTTGACTATGACTGGGCTGAT
>RCMY010005488.1_pt1 | contig 10761 bp, 10 predicted proteins | sample 2041341 | NCBI WGS metagenome assembly RCMY01 (sample SAMN09708234, study PRJNA481090) | Marine sediment metagenome, whole genome shotgun sequencing project.
GGATCGTTTGCGTATGCACCTCTTGTGTCGGCAAGCAATGCATCGTATTCCTCATTGGCGTAATTGGAGCTGTTCATAGCATTCGTCGATTCGTACATGTCCAAGAAGGCAATCGGATCCGCATAGCTAGGAGTTGAGGTACCGTAGGCAATGTCGTATTCACCATTGGCAGTAGCTTCCAGACGACTCTTCAAAGGAACATTCCGGATTGTGACGGTCAGTCCAGGCAGATTTTTTTGCCACTCAGCCTGCAGGAATTCAGAAGTCGTCTTGGAGGTATCGGCATCGGATGTCAACAGTTCGATTTCCAATGTCTCAATGCCCAATTCGGCTTTGGCAAGTTCCCATTCTGCTTGGGCAGCTTCAATATCAGTCAAACGTCACACCACCTCGTGCGCACCTCATGGCGAAGGACAGGCGCAGCTTCAAGCTCAGAGCCCAATGAACTTGCACAATCAGCCGATCCGCGCTCGCGTCTCTGCGCAGGTACATTGGGTAAGTCTTTCTGTTCAGCCCCCTCGGCAAGTAAGAACGGGCGCATCACACCGAAACTCGTCTGTGTACCTCGTTGCCATTTCTTCCCTCCTTCATAGCAAACATTGCTCGAAAAAGACCGGAACGTAAGCGCGATAAGACCGATCTGACTGCATACTGCTGCTCAGGTTCAGACCCTTAACCTGCTGCATCCAAGTCGTTGACCGATGTCTGGCAGGGCTTTCGGGTGCTACGTCTTAAGTGAATGCCTATTCCAAAAACCAGTGCATCTCCGAGCGTGGCGACAGCGCGGTGCGTGACGGCGATGGCCAACGCGGCGCCCTCTCCGACGAAAAGTGCAAGTCCGAGCGCTATAATACCATCGCGAATACCGATCCCTCCAGGTGCCCCCGGTAGTAAAAAACCCACCACCCAAGCGACAGTGAACACGGCTATCAATGCCTTCGGATCGACAGCGTTTCCAGGGTTAACTGCGACGGTGACACACCACAGTGAGATGCCCAGAACTGCAAAATTGAGCGTATGCAACACCGCGGGGATCGCCAGAGTTGGAACGTTAAACCGTACCTGTCCGACTTTTCGCCATAAGATCAAATAACCTGCCAGCAGCCCCAATATCAAAACTAGCGGAAGGACTTTGGTCAACGAGTGGGGTTGCACAGTTTCCAAGACCGGTCCGAGCACGGCACGGAACTCGGGCACGAGCAACATCAAGCCGCCTGATAGCAAGAGGCCTGTAGTCAGCAGAACACCGACCTCCAGCAGCATCGCCAATCCCGTTGTCCCAACGGCGACGCCATCTGTCCGTGCAAGGGAGAGCCGTCCAAAAATATGTGCAACGTTGCCCGGGATGTACTTTCCGATCTGTGACACCAACAATTGGCTTTCGGCGCGGCCTGCGGGTAGTAACACGCCGTAGGCCCAAAGTACTGTGCGCCAAGCCAATGCCCCAATCATCTGTGAAACTATATAGAGGCCAAGTCCGGCCCCAAGCCAGAAGCATGTTTCAGGGGTTACGGTCTCTAGAGGTGGCAAGTCAGCTGCGCTGCTGTAGAAAATTGCGGCGATGAAGCCAAGAGCGAGGGTTGCGCCCAGTATGCGAAGAATACGCATACGGCCGCTCAGCGCTTACGGGCCACAATGAGATACCCGTTGCCCAGATCCGTGTTCAGAAAGGGTCTCTGTATCTGACAAGCAAGTCTCATGATCGCAGCCACAGGGCGTGACGCAAACGTTGGCCAAAATCGGCATTCGACAGAGCGGTCGCTGCCGCTGTCATTGGTCAAGTCATGCATGGATTTTTTCGATTTTGAGGCCTGCTGCAGCACCTTTGCATAGGCGCGCGCACGCCACTTCTCCATAAGGTTGGCGAGTGGAAAACCGTAGCACTCCAATGTTTCAATTTCAAAACCAGCTTCGATAACAGCTTGGGTGAGCCCCTCTCGGGTGTAACGTCGCACGTGGCCCGCCCAGACGTCAGCGGCGTTCCAGCGCGAAGGGTGGGCCGGGGTAGACAGGATCATGCGTCCGCCCGGCTTAAGATAGTCAAGCCAGTCGGCCATAGCCTCCACGTCCTGCTCGAGATGCTCAATCACTTCAAAAGAGAAAACCAAATCGAAGGTGTTTAGCCACGCAGGGTCGAGCCCTGCCTGAAGTGTCATCGCATTTCGGGGGTCGTTAAACTGCTGCGCCAGTTCCAACGCCTGCGGTGCGCGGTCCACACCGAAGGCGCTGAACCCGCGTGTGGCCAGTTCAGACAAAAGCGCTGCAGGTCCGCAGCCGATGTCCAGCACGCGGCAGGGGGCAGTACCCCAGATATGGCGCAAGACGCGGTCGCGCCGTAGCAGATAACGGGGGGCGGGCACCCAGTTCGCCTGCGGCAGGGCAGGCCCATAGGTAGGGTGGTAAGTGACCTGCGCGCTTTGTGCGATCTGTTGGGTTTCCTTTAGCATGTAACGGCCTTTTTTTGGCTGAGGGGAACCAGAATGTTGTGGTAAAGTGCAGCGGCGATCTCGGCGGGTCCGGCAAAGATCATGGCCGCTTGGTTCATCGTGGGAAACCCTTGCGCGGAAAGCGTCTCGATCGCATCTATGATCGCTTCGGGGTCGGAATGGGGCACACAAACCAATCCGGCATTGTCCGGAAACGTCTCTGCTATGGCCGGTGACGCGCGGGTGATGACGGACCGGCCAGACATCAAGGCTTGATAGACTTTGTTGGGAACGACAGATGCAGCCTTACGCGATGAACCAAATACGCCCAGACAAATGTCCGCATCGTTGATCGCCTGCGTAAGTGTGGCGTAGGGCGCCCAATGGTCCCATGTGATGTGCGAGGCTGTCCCGTCCTTGAGTGCAGCCTCGAGAGTGTTGTGCATCTGGCCCGTGCCAATCAGATGCCAGCGGTAGGCTTGACCACGCGGTGACAGAGCAGCCTTTAGGATTGTCTCGACACCGTGCAACGGGATCAGTTGGCCGTAAAAGAGGATGCGCGCAGAACCATCGTGGGGAGCTACAGGCGGCAATCGGGTAAATGCGTCGGGTTCGGCCCCCACGGGCACGAACGAGACAGACTGTGGCTCAAGGTCGAAGAGTGCTTCGACAGAATTTGCATGGGCGCGGGTATCCATCAACACCTTATCCGCGGCGCGGCACGACAGCCACTCTAGCGCGCCAAGTGCGCGCGCCAGTAACGACCCGCTTGCGGTCATACCGCGGTCGTAAACCACAGTATCGGTGAGCGATAAAAACATATCCAGTATCACTGGCCGCCCGCGCATGCGTGCAAAGAGCCAAACGACCAGAACGTCGAGCTGGCCAAGGTAGGGCACGATGACAACATCGTGTCGTGGAGCCAAAAGATATCGTATTAAGAGGATCGGGTAGAGCAACAAAGCCCTGATTGCAGCCATCACCAGAGCGCTTTTCTTTAACTGGCTTTTGTCAGCCTGACCGCGCCAAATATCGCCATGAATTTCTGTAACTTGAACGCCAATCTCTTGCAGCCCGTCGCGTAAAATGCGCGTGCGCGGCTTGCTCAAATCATAGGTACCCCAAAAAACGACGTGAAAGGCGCGATCTGGCGCTGATTTGGCAGAAGCTGGCAAAGAGTGATCTGTCATCTGAAAAAGGTCCAGAAAGGCGCGTAAACGTCGGAACGGGGTAACGCCTTGGGCTTTAGCTCTACCCCGGTATCCCAGATAAGTCGTGTGACCGTATCGGCCTCGCCTTCGATCGTAAGGTCAATGCGGCCCAGCTTCAGGACGTCACCGTCGCGTTTTACCTCACCGTTGATCGTGACAGCGGCCGATGTGACGACCCGGTAGCTGCCGCGAACGGGTAATAGAATGTGTACCGGCTCACTTTGCAACTGGACGTCGCGGCCCGCTAGATAGATTGCGCCGCTGTAGTGGACATATGACTGCCGCAACAGATCATGGTCCTCAACCAACAGAAAACGTCGTTCTTCGTCCATTTTCGGCGTATGCATCGTATGCGCCAGAACCAATTTGTTGGCAAGGAGCAACGGCGGTTGGTGGGTCGAGATTAGGTCGGCAAAGACTGGCGCGCCCGCCGCGTGGTAGCTCTGCATACCCCACCCGGACATAAAGAAACCAACCCTTGGAAAGCTTGATACCATGCCGCTGTCTCCAATGTAGGACACAGGCTGAGGAAAGATGCGGTGGACCTCAGACAGGGTTGCGCGCTGCAGATGTGTTCCTTCGCGCAAGGCATACATTGCTTGCCCGAACCCGCTAACAACCATCAGCAGCAGACAGATTCTCAACAGACGTGTCCTTCTCAAGTAATCCGCGCCCAAAGCGGCCGAAACCATCAAAAGAGGAACTGCAAAGGGGAAAAAATAGGGAAAGGCATTGCGATAGATGATCACTGCGAGGACCGGGGCTGCAAAAAGGGCCAATGCGATCCGCAGACGTACGGGCTGAACTGTAAGCAGCCCAGCAATGATCAATGGTAGCGTGCCAAGGCTCAGAACAAGCCATGTTAGTATCTGTTCAGCACGCGGAAAGAATCCGCTGCTGAGCAATCCGGTTAAAACCGCTTCGCGCGCATTTGTAGCCGTATCGGCACCCGGTGCGGGCGTGATGCCGCTGGAGTGCCATAGAAACAGGGATGCAGCTATTGCCGCTGAAAGACAACCCGCGCCAAAAATGCGCCAAGCCATGCCGCGTTCGTCTGTCCGCCAGATCAGAACGCCCAGATAGGCGGGCGCAAAAAGTGCCGACTTGACTGTCACGAGCACGGCAAATGCGCTCAACGCAGCGGCTGCGATGATATGGCGTGCCTTCATCGGTGTCGTCATCAGAATTGCGATGGACGCTGCCACCAGCCCGGCGGCCATCGGGTCAGCGCGGAAACTGCCACCGTAAACCAATGTGAAACCTGATGTGAGAAACGCGAGTGCCGCAATCAGAGCAGATGCTTGTGACGTAAGATGTAGCGCAATTTTGTAGATTGAAGCCGTGGTGAGCGCCAAGAACCCAATCATGACGAAACGGGCTGCAATGATTTGCCCGATTTCGTGATTGGGTACATGGTCGAGCCATGTGAAGGCGTGGACAAAAACAGTTTGCATGGGTCGGTCGAGCCGACCGTCCAAAAAAGAATGAACGTGAGATAGAAAATAGAATTCATCCCAGTTCACATTGCGTAACAGGGCCACCAGTATCAACGTCGTAAAGGCAAACGCTATGCCCCCCTTCAACGCCTGTCGGGAGTCAACCGGAGCAATCTGTCGCGGCGTGGCTGGACCTGCAATCGCGTCAACCATTGGCACTTTTGTCACCATGAAGCGGCACTACCCGTGCAAGGGATTTGGGACCACGCAGCAGTTCGCGGGCGCGAATATCTTCCAGAAGGGATCGATTGGCAGAAATGAGGTCAGCAAGTACGCCAACCGCAAAGAGGATTGTAGCCATTGCCAGAAGTGCGCTGGAGAGGACCAGCGACTGAATATGACCTGCTCCGCCGTCTATAAAATAGTACGCAAGAAAGCGTGCCACTCCAAATAACCCTGGCAAGGCAAAGATCGCAGCGAGTGACAGAAAAAACTGCAATGGGGCGTATATCACAAAAACCCGCAGGATTGTACGCGCCGACCGCGCAACATACTCGCCTACACCACGGAAAAGCCGTGAAGGGCGCGTGACTGTGTTCACGCGCACAGGCACTGAAGTCATTGGAATACACTTGCGTCCGGCCTGGATAATAGTTTCCAGCGTATAGGTATATGTGTTGATAACACAGAGCCTCGCTGCCGCGTCTCGGGAATAGGCGCGAAAGCCACTGGGAGCGTCTGGGATCTCGGTGCCACTGGCCTTTTGCACGACCCAACTGCCCAACCTTTGCAGCATCTTTTTTATGGGCGAAAAACTTTCGATTTCGCTGATCGGTCGCGCACCGACAACGATTTGTGCTTCGCGCTTCAAAATTGGGGCGACCAAGGCAGGAATATCATCGGCGCAATATTGATTGTCGGCGTCTGTATTAACGATGATGTCTGCGCCGAGTTCCAATGCTCGTTCTATTCCGGCGGAAAAGGCGCGCGCGAGGCCGACATGGCTGCTCATGCGTAAGACGTGATCGGCCCCTGCTTCCCATGCGACATCTGCCGTGCGGTCGGTTGAACCGTCGTCAATGACCATGACTTCGATCACCTCTATTCCAGACATTGAGCGTGGGATCGCTTTAATCGCAACGGCAAGCGTCTCTTCCTCATTGAGCGCTGGGATCTGAACTATGAGTTTCATCATGTGCCTGCCTTTTGCTGTTATGCCAGCGTATTGTTCACGTTTAGGGCCAAATTACGGCTTATCATGTATATTGTTGTGACAAATGCGCAATTGCGGTGTGGCTGACCATCGCCGATGGGTTTTGTTGGTGGATAAGCGCATCAAGTTCCTGCGTAAACCGCGCACCCGAGATGCTGGTATCAGCCATCAGGCACAGGTTCTCGCGGCAACAATCATCATCCACAACCAGCATGCGGAACTTATGGGAAGCACCAAACGTGTCGGACACAAAATCCAAGGACCAACAGTCGCTCGGACGCAAAGCTACTGGCATTCATGTTCGTGATCCACGCGCAGGTTTGCGGCCCCTGCGCCGCCTGACGCTAAGCTTTTCGTCGGTATAAAAGGCGATACAGCTTCTTATAATGCATGATCATTCCTTTGCGCTCCAACTGCACCCCGTTCCGAACGCCCCCCCAGAACCGATCCTGCCATGGAAAAACGCAGATCGCCGAGGGTCCATGTGATCGTCGGGAATGGAACAGCTAACGAACCCATGAGGGTCGAATGCCTGGGTGAACACCTGTTCGATACCCTACGCCATGCTCGCAATTTGGTTGACGCATGGCGTATCGATCTCAACCACCACCGTCCGCATTCAAGCCTCGCTGATATGACATCTGCGGAAACAAGTTAATCTGTCAAAGGAAGACCAAAACCTGAACAGAACTATCTCATAAAAGCTGACTCTTAGGGGAGAAAGTCAAAGTATTTCATAAAATTTTGGGCCATCAATTATGGTGGCTCAGTTGTGACTTGCCAATCGACCTATTCTCTGTGGCACTTATCCGGTTAGGTTTGGGTCTCGAACCTTTGCATTTGTGTCTCTCTGCCGTCAAGATGGCGAAAACACTGAGATGTATGAACAATTTGATTTTAACCTACCTGACGCAAATTAAGCGGTCTATCCTGCAAACCGATACAACCTTTTATGTCGCGGTTGCGTAGGAAGTGTCGTGCGGTTTGTCCATAGATGGAAGATACAGCGTCTTTGGTCAGCCCTGTGGCGAGGTCGGGAAAGAGGGCGAAAATTTCGTTGCGTGCATTTGTGTCCATCATTTTGAGTCCCATCGGTCCAGGATAGAAGCTTTCGGATGGTGAACTTTCTGCGAAGATAATTTGGTGAGCGTCGAACATCAGATGGATGTACGTCACCACTTTCTTGCCGTTGGCGATGCGGACGCCTTTTGTTTTTTCCACCAGGTGTTTCGCTCGGGCCAGTTGAGTGCCCCGGCCGATCAGCATTCCATGCTGGGGAGAAACCAGAAGGTCCCTCTCAACACCCAGAACTCCGCGCTTGATCAGGATAGGCCGAAGGTTGGGCTGGTTTGCAAGCTCAGCGCGGTTTAAGGTGCGCTTCCCGATCCAGCGGATTGGCTGAGGAGCGTTGTCCATGGTGCAGACGAGATCGCCGACGGTGAGGTCATCAATTAGCATGTCACCGCTTGGCGTACGAATGGCTGTGCCGGAAGTGAAGCAGACAACGTCGGTGTTTTCCCGAGTGAAGCTGGAGTTATCGGCAGAGGCGCCCTGCATCCGCATAGAGCGACTGCCGTACTGATCATTGTCGGAATAATCAGTGCTCCGACCTCTGGTGTCTGTCGTATTCGATTGGTTCAGAACACCGTCGTCAGCGTGATCGGCGTAGAGTTCGGTTATGTGGTCGTAATATCCGCTTAGGTTGATGAAGTCATTGTTTGTGCTGTCACCGTCATTGAGGGTGCCGCAATTGCCGAAGTTGAAGTCCGCAATGGTGTCGTTGCCATCCGACATCTCAAAGATGTCGTTGCCGTCACCTCCTGTTAGGCTGTCGTCGCCAGACCCACCATCAAGCGTGTCGTCGCCCAAGCCTCCTGCAAGCACATCGTTACCGGCCTGACCCTCAAGAGCGTCATTGCCGGTCCCACCGGAAACCGTATCGTTTCCGACACCCCCATACAGCTCGTCCCACCCCTCCCCGCCATCGAGGGAGTCGTTACCGCCGCCACCAACAATGAAGTCGTCGTCAGACCCTCCCTCCAGCGTGTCGTCGCCCAGGCCGCCATCAATAAAGTCTTCGCCTTGACCACCAGAGATCGAATCTGCGCCAGCATCACCCACGAGAGCATCATTGCCCTCGCCGCCGTCAATTGTATCGTTCCCCTCACCGCCATAAAGGGTGTCGTCCTCAAGCCCACCATCGATTGAATCTGCGCCACCTTCACCAAAGATGGTATCGTTACCCTCGTCCCCTCTTAGCGTATCGTCACCGGCGCGCCCTTGCAGATGATCATCGCCATAACCGCCATGGATCTGATTGTGACTCTCGCCGCCGTCGATTGTGTCGCCGCCGCGGCCACCGATGACCGTATCATCGCCCCCCCGAGCGTCGACGTTGATGCCGGGCGCGTCTCCGGCGAACCCCGCGTAAGTCTCTGACCCGTCAACACTGTCGTTCTGATCTGTGAGGATCAGCCGCTCAATCTCTGAGAAGGTGATAGTGTTGGTGCCGTCGGTGATGGTACCCGACTCGGCGCCCGTGTCGTTGTAGGTGATGGTGGCGGGACCCGAGAGCCCGGACAGGTCTATGACATCGTCGTCATTGCCACCCTCGCCACCGACGATTGTATCGGTGCCCGTTTCGGTGCCGACTACAAAGGTATCGGCGTCATCGCCGCCACCGAGATATTCATCTCCCGTCTCTGAGTAGAGGGTGTCGTCGCCCGCCCCCCCGAGCAGCGTGTCGTCGCCCGCAAAGCCCGCGAGAAGATCGTTACCATCGCCACCGGTTAGAAGGTCCCCATCGTTGGCCCCCCAAAGGCTATCATTTCCGGCCCCGCCATGAATCGTGTTGATGCCTTGATAAGCGTAGATGTAGTCGTCGCCATCACCACCCTCGATGCTGTCGTTACCGCCTGAACCATAGAGGGTGTCGTTGCCCCCCCCCAAGATCGACCGTAATGCCCGAATTGGTAAAGCCGGCCTCAACGTAATCGCCGCTGTCAGTTAAAATGATCGTCTCGATCTTCGAGAACGATACAGTGTCAGTTCCGTCGGTGATCGCGCCGGTCTCGTGGCCCCAATAGTCGAGTGTGACCGGGCCCGAGAGATTGGACATATCCAGGGTGTCGTCGTCGGTGCCGCCTTCGCCGCCAATGATAGTGTCGTTGCCAAAGTTGTCGTTGATTTGGATAGTATCGCTGCCCGCGCCGCCGTCGACGAAATCATTCCCGCTCCAACCACGAAGTGAATCGTCTCCTTCACCGCCGTAAATTGTGTCGTCGCCGCTTCCGCCATCCACAGTGTCGTTGCCTGCCCCGGCTTGCACGCTGTCGTTCGCTGCGCCGCCCTGAAGGCTATCTCCGTTGCCAGTGCCGCTGATGTAGTTGGTCGCATCTGGGTCATAGCTTTGACTTTCCAAATTTGCGTATTCTGACTGGGTCGACGGCGTGACGTCCGATGTTGAATAGGTATAGGTGTTGCCAGGTTGCAGCGGGCCGTCGGCGACATATCCAACGGCCGTCCCGTCGATCATCACCTGATAAATTGTGACTGTCTCACCGTATTCGTCGGTAAGCGTATAGCCTTCTTCCAGATAGCTCCGACCACTGGCAACCACGCTGCCGTCGCCGTCGCGGACGGTCGTCATCTGTTGAGTGGGATCGTCAGATGACCAAATGGTGTGTGCGTCGCCAGACCAATGTGGGTCTTCGTCGGTAATTTCAAAACTATATGCATCGCCTGAATTGTAGAGCGGATCGATACGCAGCTGTGAGCCAGACAGAAAGGAGATGTCGGAAGGTGAGAATGCAATGTAGGTGTTTGTCGGCACCTAGTCATCCTGCGTTAGTGATCGCTGACCAATTTGCCAGTCGACTGGACGCAGAACCTACGCTTCATTAGTGAATCATCACCTTTGCCGCGTGATGGCCGGAAACTTTCTTCAGTTAGGATTTGTGTAAACTTCGCGTCAATGTCTCAACGTGGGTGATGTAGCAGCTATCAAATGAAAGTCCGCTGTGAGATGCATAATCACATGCTGGCGTTTGTGAAGCTGTTGGTCGGAACTGCTTCTAGCGGTAGGGCCGGGCGAGGAGTTTTACTTAGTTGACACTTTAGAACGTCTTAGCATCGAGCCTTTCCAGTAAAGGCTAGCCAATCGATGTTATATTCTTATGGTAAATTAGGGGCGAAGCTCGGAGGTGGATGCATAGTTGCCTTCGAGTTTGTAGGGTTTGGTTCTGAAAACCCAAAATTTTCAAAAGCCACCTATTGTTGGGCGGATTTTTTCAAGGCTATCGTGGATTTGTCTCACCGCACGGCAGGTCGCCTGCATTCCAATCGACGCATCGCAGTGCAATCAACCAAATGTGCCAAAACCTCTCTTGGTTTAGGCCGATTTTGGGTCCAAAAACCCCAATGATAGACGATATTTGGGTATAGTCGAATGGACCTTGGCAGAGAAGCAACCTAAG
>RCMY010005965.1_pt1 | contig 10761 bp, 6 predicted proteins | sample 2041341 | NCBI WGS metagenome assembly RCMY01 (sample SAMN09708234, study PRJNA481090) | Marine sediment metagenome, whole genome shotgun sequencing project.
AGATAATGCATTTCGACTTTATGTAGGAAATGTAAAATATGCACCTTTAAAACAAATCTTTTTTTTATCAAAAAAGTATCAAAGAGGGCTCAAATCTGTCTTACCGTACATTAATCGTACAATTATAAAAACAACAAAACCCCAACTATTTGTTAATCAATATGTTGAGGTTTTGTAATGTGGGGAATACCGGATTAACTTCGTTGCTCCAGAGAATCTCCTATCCTGCAAATGCAATTGACCGTGCCAGAAGTCACGGGCGTTTATAACACGAAAGCCGCTCAAATAAATTTGGCGGCTTTCTTTGTTTTAAAACGCAATACCAATTGCGCTTGATTGTGGAGAATACCGGAGTAACTTCGTTGCTCCCTTGTTCGCGCACTACTGTAAATAGAAAAGCTACTGCTAAAGCAGTCTCTTGTTTTCTATCGAAATGAAAAAATAACTTTTCTCATTTCTCTATAAAAAAAGCTGTACTATGGTACAGCTTTTCTGCTTAATGTGGAGAATACCGGAGTCGAACCGGTGACCTCTTGCCTGCCAGGCAAGCGCTCTAGCCAGCTGAGCTAATCCCCCGACTTTGAGAGGGTTCAAAGGAAATACTTTTTAAGTAAGTATCAAAATACTAGAATCGTTTTCTTTTGTTTATTGAATTAGAAGTTCTTTATTAACTTTACAGGATGTCTATCAATGTTTTAAAAAGTAATCAATGACAAATTTAAAAGGAAAAGTAGCCTATATAACCGGTGGATCTAAAGGTATTGGCTATAGTGTTGCCGAATCATTGCTAAGGGCCGGTATGAAAGTGGCGATTAGCGGCAGAAAAATGAAGACCGTTGAGTCCGCCGCACAGCAATTGGGGAGTAAAGACGATGTTTTGGCGATTGAGTCAGACGTTACCAAACATTTGGACGAAGAAAATGCTATAAAAGCTATTTTGGATAAATGGGGAAAGTTGGATGTGGTTTTGGCCAATGCCGGGGTTGGTATTTTTGCGCCGATTGACGAAATGACGGAAGAACAATGGCACACTATGGTCAATACGAATTTAAATGGCGTTTTTCATACGCTAAAAGCTTCTGTAGAGGCCTTAAAGGCATCAAAGGGTTATTATATAACATTGGCCAGTCTTGCCGGGACGAACTTTTTCGCAATGGGGGCTGGATATAATGCGACAAAGTTCGGGGTTGTTGGTTTTACACAGGCAGCGATGCTAGATCTTCGCAAATATGACATTAAAGTCTCTACCATAATGCCGGGTTCCGTGGCGACACATTTCAATAACAATGAGCCATCAGAAAAAGATGCCTGGAAAATCCAACCCGAGGATATTGGGGAATTGGTTTTGGACTTACTGAAAATGCACCCACGTACGTTGCCCAGTAAAATAGAAGTTAGACCAAGTAGACCTGATAAAAAGTAGAATCAAACCTCTTTTTCGATAAAAGGAATATCGGGATTACATATTTCGAGAACAAGCCTTTTTAATTCGGTAGTGAATTCATTCAGGGTTTCATGTGTGATTGCTTTGTCTTTCTTTTTGCTTTCTATTGTGGCAAAACCCAACAGACCAGCATTCAAATTTTTAAAGGAAATAATACCGGCCTCAATTTGATTGAATTTTTCCTTATTACCATACATAAGGGCATAGCATAATAATTGAAATGCCTTGCTATACTTATAATCTTCAGTAATTAAGGACCAATCGGATACTACAACCTGGTTAGCCATAACTTTCCCTGATTTATAGTCAATGATTCTAATTACTCCATCAATTTCATCAATCCGGTCTAATTTACCTTTTAGGTTAACCGGATATCCCAATTCGGGAATGTCGAGTTCTAGCTCCATTTTCTTTTCCAAAGCAAGAATTTTTATTTTTTGTCTCTGGCATTGTACTATTTCTTGGTCAATAAAATTCTCAACATATTTCTTGATTACGTTGAAGGCGATTAAATTTTTCCCGCGTAAAATACCTGAATCGGCATAGGAATTTGTGAAATATTTGTTTACTAAAGCATCAATTCTAGTTTTTGCAATTTTTAGAGTTTCCTTGCTCAAATATTCACCGATCATAGGCTTATAAAGGTCTTCTAAGGTGTCATGTATAATTGTACCAAAGGTATTCGCAGCTACTGTTTCCTCAACTTCAAGCAAATCATTGATACCCAAAAGATTTTGCTTGTAAAAATCTATCGGATTACGAATATAATTACTCAAAGAAGAGGGGGAGAATCCTTTTTGGGCCTTACCTTGAATGAGGGCCATTAGCGTGTCATCTTTGGTTATAAGGCCTCCTTTCTTAGTTTTGACCTTGATTTCTGGGACGGCAATAAATTCAGTTATGTTTTCTTTGATGTTTTCATCAGTTAATAACTGGGTGATAAGACGACTGCGCTCACCTCCTTCCAAGACATCTGGTTCGGTATTGTAAATGAGGTATATATTTTTTGCCCGTTGTAATAAATGATAAAAATGGTATGTATAAACCGCATCTTTCTCCTTAAAAGTAGGAAGGCCAAAAGCTCTTTTTAAATCATAGGGAATAAATGAGTTATTTGACTTCCCTGAGGGAATGATTCCTTCATTTACTGAGGTGATAATTACGGTTTCAAAATCAAGATTTCTGCTTTCCAACACACCCATAAGCTGCAAACCTTCCAAAGGATCACCTTTAAAATCCAAGGTTTCCAAGGATAGTAATTCTTTGAAAAGGGCCTGTAAGGATTTTAGGTCATTGATAAAGTCATGTTTTTCCAATAATTGCTGAACTTGATTAAAAACCCCATAAAACCTATAAAGTTCTTCCAATGCCAGCTTGTTGCCAGATAATTGAACTTCAGTCTTTAACAATAAAACCAGTTCTATACAGCGTTCGATAAATTCATTCGTTGTTGGCGTTTGGGCAAAGAACAGTTTGTTTAGATTTTGTGATTTAGTAGTGCCATATGATCTAATCTCATTTTCTTCCAAAAAGGTGAGATTTTTATCTTTAATAGTACAAGCTAGTATTTCGGCTAGATTAACATTGCCTTCTTTTAAAAGCAATAGGGTATAAGAATGCGACAAGAAGGACAAGACGCTTTTATAATACCAGCCATTGGCTTGTTTATTAATGTATAAATCAAAAAACTGAATAAAGAAACTTTCGAAGTTTGATTTATTCAAGGGGTAGCCCATGGTAATATTTACCTTTTCAATTTCTGAAGGGATTGAATTAAGTAATGGATTAAGTAATGTTTCATCACTTAATACTACTGCTGTCCGTTTTAATAGATCACTATTTTCAATATTTATCTCTTTAAGAAGAGCGCCGACATATTTTACCTGTGAAATATTTTTTGGAACCCCGATTACCTGTATGTTCTTTTTTTGTAAAAAAGAAGAACTTATTCCTTTAAGTGGATTTTCCTGAAGGTATGGCCATTTCTTTTTATGACCTCTTATAAAGTAACCTGCGTCATGAATAGGGTCATCTAGATAGTATTTATCTGCGTCCCAATAGATTTCCGCGTTTTTAGTTTGGAGTATTCTTTGAATTATATTGCTTTCAGCAGTATTCAGGGCATTGAAACCAATAAATATATAACGCTTGTTCTTGTTAGCTTCTAAATAAGATTCCAAATTTTCATACGCCTTGCGATAAACCAGCCCTTGATGCCCAATTCCTTGTTTTAGTAATTTTTGATTGAATGCATTATAGAGTTCCTCTAGATTGTTCCAGAATTTAATGTAGTCTTCAACCATTTTTGTTTTTTCGGCTGCCAAATACCAATGGTTGATTTCCTGAATAGCTGATAAGTTGGAAAATAGTTTTCCAGTGTCGATAAGATATCGATCGATCTCATTGATATCTTGTAATAGGGTTTGTCCCCATTTCGAAAATTCCAAGTAATTCTCTTTTTCGCCCTTGGTTCGATCTAAATAGGCGTAATAAAGCTCGAAAAGTTGCTGCGTATTGGTGGCGGTGGAGAGCCCGGAAATATTTCCTACAAACTCTTCAATACTATAAATTTCAGGGGAGAATATGGTCCTATCAGTAATGTTAGCTATACTGTTTCTCAGAAATGTGCCTGCTCTTTTGCTTGGAAGAACAAAGACAGTGTCTTCAAAAGACTCTTGTTCAATATGAATACTATTTACAATTTCATCAAGAAAACTACGCATGAACAAAAATATAAAAAGCCCTGACAGTATTGTCAGGGCTTTCCATATTTATTTAATTCTATTGGTAGAAGAAATTACTTGACCAAGTTTATTTCAACTCTTCTATTTTGTGCTCTTCCACTTCTTGTGTTATTAGGAGCCATTGGCTTAGCTTCCCCATAACCGATAGCGGTCAATCTATCAGAACCAATTCCTTCTTTAATCAAGAAGTCTCTCACAGAGTTAGCACGTTTTTCGGATAATGATTGGTTCAATTTCTCGCTACCAACACTATCTGTGTGCCCTTCAACTGTAAATTTAGCAGTAGGATATTCATTCAAGATTTTAATGATATCTACAAAGACAGATACAGTTTCAGTTTTCAATGTTGCTCTACCTGTGTCGAACAGGATAGTTCTTGCATAGTCGTTCAATTGTTTTTGAACTTCCGCAGTTACTTCAGGACAACCGTTGTTTGCAACAGTACCAGCAACGTCAGGACATTGATCATCTTTATCTAAAACGCTATCACCATCTTTATCAGCCCATGGACATCCTTTGTTTTCAGCAGGACCTGCTTCGTTTGGACATTCATCATCTTTATCGGCAACACCGTCACCGTCAGCATCAGGACAACCAGCAAGAGCAGCTAAACCAGCTTCACTAGGACAAGCATCGTCTTTATCAGCAACACCGTCACCATCAGCATCAGGACAACCGTTCATTTCTTTAGAACCTGCAGCGTTAGGACAGCTATCTTTGCTATCTTCGATACCATCACCATCAGCATCAGGACAGCCATTGAAAGCTTCTAAACCTGCAACTTCTGGACAAGCATCATCTTTGTCATAAATACCATCACCGTCAGTGTCAGTACCACCAAATTTAATAGACAAACCAGCAAGATGTTGCAAATGCGTAACACCGTAATCTTCGAAAGCATGCTTATACTGTGATTGTAAAGTAAGACCAAGATTTTCTGAAAACCAGAAATTAAGTCCAATACCACCATTTACTGTACCAGCTCCAATTTCATCAACCCAAGTGTAACCCCCACCTATTTCTAAGAAAGGATCAACAACAGTGTTTTTCAAGAAATTGTACTTGATTGTACCGTCAATAGCATAATGTGAAAGATCATCAACTGCAGTATCTCCAAATTTGCTTATTTTATTTAAAGAACCTCTAGCACCAACAGAGAATCCATCACCTACTGATTTAGATACACCAACGTAAGAAATAGAAGGAAGAATGTTCCAGTGGTCATTCGCATTAAAGAATTCATTACCAAAAGAACTTACATCACCAGTTGGATATACGTCTATGGCATTTACCCCAAAACTAACTTGCCAAGGGTTGTTCTCGTCTTGCGCTTGTATGTTGTTATAACCTACAACAAGTAGGGCAACAACCAATAATTTGCTAAGATGTTTCATGTTCAAAATTTTAAGTTTAAGTGTTTATTAGCTGCAAATGTAAGTTGTTAAATATTATTAACAAAATCATATTCCGATTTTTTTTAACGTAGTTCATAGGTTAAAAAATGCATTTAAACGATTTTTAATTCTTTGCCTACTTTTATAAATGCATCAATAGCCTTGTTTAAATGCTCAATTTCATGGGCGGCGGAAAGCTGAACCCGAATTCTTGCCTTATCCTTAGGAACTACAGGATAGAAAAAACCTATAACGTAGATGCCTCTTTCCAATAACATATTGGCCATTTGTTGTGATAATTTTGCATCGTATAACATTACGGGAACAATGGCCGAATCACCATCTATAATATCAAACCCGGCCTCTTTCATTGCTTTTTTAAAATAGTCGGTATTGAATTGAAGCTTGTCCCTTAGCGAAGTATCCTTGTTTAGCATTTCAAAAACCTTAATTGAAGCTCCAACTATTGCCGGCGCCAATGAGTTTGAAAATAAATAGGGCCTAGAGCGTTGTCTGAGTATTTCGATAATCTCTTTTTTCCCAGTTGTATAACCACCCATGGCTCCACCCAAAGCCTTACCCAATGTACCGGTAATAATATCAACACGGCCCATAACCCCTTTTTCTTCAAGAGTGCCTTTGCCATGCTTCCCAATGAAACCTGCCGCATGGCATTCATCGACCATTACCATCGCATCATATTTATCAGCTAAGTCACAGATTTTATCTAATGGGGCCAATAAACCATCCATGGAAAAAACACCATCTGTAACAATGATTTTAAATCGGGCTTGGTCTTTTTGCGCCTGAATCAATTGTTTTTCCAAATCCACCATATCGCTATTTGCATATCGATAGCGCATCGCTTTGCAAAGACGAACACCATCAATAATCGATGCGTGGTTCAGGGAATCTGAAATAATCGCATCTTCTGGACCTAATAATGGCTCGAAAACTCCTCCATTGGCGTCAAATGCCGCAGCATACAAAATTGTATCCTCAGTGCCATAAAATTCTGCAATTTTATCCTCAAGTTCCTTATGGATGTCTTGGGTGCCACATATAAATCGAACAGAGGACATGCCAAAACCATGGGTATCCATTGTGTCTTTCGCCGCTTGTATTACCTCTGGGTGTGAGGAAAGCCCCAAATAATTATTGGAACAGAAATTTATTACTTCTTGCCCAGTCGATATTTTTATTACAGCATCTTGTTGAGATGTAATTATGCGTTCTTTTTTGAAAAGACCATCATTCTTAATGGATGCTATCTCCTCAGTCAAATATTCCTTGATTTTCCCGTACATATTATATGGTATTTAAATGTATTCGATTTTTATATCATTATTAATATAGGTTATGATCTTATTTTCTATTTCATAACCCATGGTTTCCAGTGCATCTGCATAGGAATTCAATTGTTCTATATATGCCATGTTTTCCTTTCCTGTCTTATAATCAATAATTGTAGCTTTATTCCCAATAATTACAATACGATCGGGGCGTAATATCTCTCCTTTCCTGGTTATGATTTCTTTTTCATTTTTTATTACGACTCCCTTTTGAAAGTACTTTTTAAGGTCATTATGGTTTATTAGCTGTTGTATTTTTATTTTAAGATTATCGACTTCCTCTTTATTGATCAATCCCTTTTGCTCTAAGTCAATAAAAACACGGTCAATATCACTTTTGGTTTCAATGAGCCCCATTATGTGATGTATGAGATTGCCTTTTGATAAGGCAGCTTCTTGCTCGGTATCCCAAAGTAATCCGGCTTTTGTCATTATACTGAAATTAGGGTTTTCCTTATTGGTATATTGATATGGAATACCTTTCTCAATGGCGCTATTCTTTTCAATTAAACTGGGATTCAAGGTGCCAAAAGTATAGATTAGGTTCGAATCATTCCAAAGATTTTTTTCTTTCAAATAATAAATGAAAATATCTGAATAGTGGGTTTTTCTCTTTGATTTAATCGTGGCATTGTCTTTTTGAGTGATGATATATAAGGCACTTTCCGCTCTGGTCAGGGACACATATAATATGTTGAAGGCATCCAGCTCTAATTTGTGCTGCTCATTATAAAAAGCAATTGCAGCAGTTTCATTGTAATCGACAACCTCCTTTTTCTTGCTGATAAGAACCTCCTCGAACCCATTATAATACGATTTATCTACTTGTAACCACAATTTTGGGTCGATTTCTTTGTAGATGTTTGAATTGGCAAAAGGGAAAATAACGATAGGAAATTCCAAACCCTTTGATTTATGAATACTCATAATCTTAATCGCATTCATATTGTTTGGCGCTGCTATGCTGTGTTTATCCTTTTTCTTTTCCCAATAGGATAAGAATGTATGCACCCCTGTTCCTTCTTTTTGTTCAACTTCAAGAACCATGTCCAATAGAAAAATAAGATAGGCGTCAGAACCATCTATTAAATGAAATTGTTTAATGGCAAGCTCCAAACCATCGTAAACTGATTTTTGGTTAAGCACGGATATATCGAAGTTGTATGTCTCTTTCAAGAATTTTTCCAATTCCTTTAAATGAGTACTAATCAATGAATGTTTCTTCTCTTGATCGCCTGATAGAAAGTAAAGAATATTATAACTGGCCTCCAGATTATCCTTATGATTATTGTAAAGCAAGAGATTAATAAGAAATTGCACCTTTTTATTATTGGATATCAATAAAGAGTCGGGTGAAATAATGGGCACCTTCTTTTCGGACAAAAAATCCGCTAGTATAATTCCATGTTTATTGTCGCGTACCAGAATGGCAATATCATTATAGGAATATGATTTCTCTAGTACAGAATAAATAGTTTTTAATACTTCTTCACAATAAAGCAAATCCAAATTCTGGTCTTCTTCTTTTTCCAAAAAGGTAAGTTGAACAAGGCCTTCCTTTTTTTTATTGGATTTTTGTCGATTGCCTTTTTCAAATAGGCCATGGTATAATTGGTTGTTCAGAAGCGGACTTGTTATTGTAAAAAAATCATTGTTGAATTTTATAACTTCTTCATGGCTTCTATAATTTGAGGGCAAGTCATAAATGTTTGGCGAAATCACAAAAGGATTGGTTTTTTCGTTGATTAAGCTCAAAAACTGTTCGGCCTTGCCTCCGCGCCATCGATAAATGGCTTGTTTAGCATCACCAACTAGAAACAAGGAGCCCATGTTACCTTCGTTATCTTCACCCTCTAGGGCATTGCCTATTAAAGGCACAAGGTTGTTCCATTGTAATTCTGAGGTGTCTTGAAATTCATCTATGAAGTAATGACGATATTTCTCTCCTAAACGTTCATAAATGAATGGCGCCGGTTGGTTCCTTATTTCGTTTGAAATTATTGTATTGAATTCTGATATTGAAAGTTGCCCTTTTTCCTCTTGTATTTTTTTTACCTCTTTTTGTATGGCATTCAAAACGGTTAGCGGCACTAAGTTTTTATAAATGTTGATTAAGAAAAGTAATTGATGGAATACGCCTTCTATTTTCTTGAAAATAATGACGAATTGAGGATGTAGGCCATCTAATATTGCCTTTATATCATCAGGACAGGATTTTGTGTAAAGAGGCTCTGTTTCAATATTTTGTTTCCAGCCAGCACCAAAATCCAATCCAATATCCCCGCTCTCTATCTTTATCATGAATTTTGGAAAAAACCCCGATTTGAAATCCTCTGTTACCAGTCCATTGTCCTGAATTAACCTTATGGCTTTTGAGGCATTTTCGACCAATTCATGTTTGTAGTCCTTAATATGTTTGGTGATTACCTTTTTTAATTCTTTAAAATCCGTTAGATCCTTGTCCTTGATTAGTTTTAAGTGTTCAGCATTTGTTTCATTGAATAGTAGCTTTCCTATTTTGTTCAAGTCAAAAGAAACGTCCCAGCTTTTATCATCATTGATTTTTTCTAGCGCAAAATCCATCAAGACTTTGGTCATTGCCTCATCTCGGCCAACTTTTTCCAATAGTTTGTCAACCGCTTCATTCAACAAAAGGTCAGTATCAAGGACAACTTCAAAATTTTGTACTATTTTAAGATCCTTAGCGAAGGTTCTGATGAGCCGATGGGTAAATTTATCAATGGTAGAAATGTCGAAGAACCCGTAGTTGTGCAAAATTTCTTTGATAGTTCTTTTTGCTTTTTCCTGAAGTTTACTTAGGTCAAGATCCAGTTCTGACATAAGTTCAACAAATAAAACGGAGGCTCCTTCAATGGTATCGGTAATTGAAAATTCATAAAGACTATTTAGAATCCTTTCTTTCATCTCATTGACCGCCTTGTTGGTGAATGTGATAGCCAAAATTTGACCAAATGAGTTTGGTTTTGAAAGAACTATTTTGAGGTATTCCTTGGTGAGAGTGTGGGTCTTGCCAGAACCTGCTGAAGCATTGTATATTTTAAAAGGATAACCTGACACTTATTTTTATCTGCAAATTACATAATCTAAAATTGTTCTTAACAAATAATTAGCTGAATATGTCTGCTAAAAAATGTAAATTTGGTGAACGTTTTTTCTAACATAAAAAATATAATTATGGCTTTTGAATTACCTAAATTACCATATGCATATGATGCATTGGAACCACATATTGATGCTAGAACTATGGAGATTCACCATACTAAACATCACAATGGATATACAAATAATCTTAATGCCGCAATCGCGGGAACAGATTTGGAAAATAAATCTATCGAAGATATTTTGACTGGCCTGGATATGAACAACGGAGCTGTTAGAAATAACGGCGGAGGTTTTTACAACCATTCATTATTTTGGGAAATTATGTCTCCAAATGGAGGAGGAGTACCTTCTGGCGAATTGGCTAATGCTATAAATGACGCCTTTGGTTCGTTTGACTCTTTTAAAGAAAAATTCAGCAGTGCCGCTGGCACTAGATTTGGTTCTGGATGGTCTTGGCTTTGTGTTCATAAAGGAGGAAAGGTAGAAGTTTGTTCTACACCAAACCAGGACAATTCCTTGATGCCAAATGTTGGTTGTGGCGGACATCCTATTTTAGGACTGGATGTTTGGGAACATGCTTATTATTTGAACTATCAAAATAGAAGACCTGATTATGTGAAAGCATTTTTCAATGTAATTAATTGGGATAGAGTGTCAGAACTTTATACTGCTAATAAATAGGTAACAAATAACTCTAAAAAACC
>RCMY010005490.1_pt1 | contig 10760 bp, 8 predicted proteins | sample 2041341 | NCBI WGS metagenome assembly RCMY01 (sample SAMN09708234, study PRJNA481090) | Marine sediment metagenome, whole genome shotgun sequencing project.
GAAGCCGGATCAGAACCTTCTTCATGGCGAATAACGGGTGCGTCTACACGTTCACCCCATATTTCAAGCTGATCGATTGCCGCGGCTCGAAAAGTATCTGCGGCGGCAAGCATAACGGTTTTGCCTTGCTGTTTATAATAGCTGCCGAGCTTTCCAATAGTCGTTGTCTTTCCCACACCATTTACGCCGATTACAAGAATGACGGTCGGCCCACTTTTCGCCAAGCGGCTTTCGTCTGAGCCAATCATTAAGAGTTCGCTGATTTTTCTTTCCAAAAATGGTTTCAAATCTTCTGGCGAATTGATTTCTTTCTTTTTAATGCCAGCTCGCACTTCTTCCATAAGATGAAGCGACGTCTTCACACCAACATCAGCCGATATCAATGCTTCTTCAAGTTCATCAAGTAAGTCATCGTCAATTTTTGCATAACCGATAACTACTTGCTCTATTTTTTCAGTAAAAGACTTTCGTGTCTTTTCCAGTCCTTTTTTCAGTTTATCAAAAAATCCCATATTTTCTCCTCCATTAGTTCAACTGATCCTCAAGGCGCACGGATACGATTTTTGATACACCAGCATCCTCAACCGTTACCCCAAACATGACGGTTGCCGCCTCCATTGTTCCTTTTCGATGTGTTACCACGATAAACTGTGTATTTTCTGCATACTCTTGCAAAAAAGCTCCAAATCGATTGACATTGGCTTCATCAAGCGGTGCATCGATTTCATCGACTACACTAAACGGCGCTGGCCGATATTTAAGAAAAGCAAACAAAAGTGCAATCACTGTCAGCGCGCGTTCTCCGCCAGAGAGAACCGATAGGTTCTGCAATTTTTTCTCTGGTGGTTCGACTTCAATTTCGACTCCCGAAGCCAACACATCTGAAGCATCTGTCAAAATGAGCTTTGCCTGTCCTCCACCAAAAAGCTTCACAAAAATCTCACTGAAATATACACTGATTTGGGCAAATGCTTCTTTGAACTGTTTTGCCATAGTTGTATCCATCTCGGCTATGATTGTCGCCAAATATTCCTTGGCATCAATCAAATCCTGCGACTGCTTTTGCAAGAAGGTATATCTTTTGTTCAGCGCTTCATATTCTTCAATCGCATTTGGATTGACGGCACCTAGTTCTCGAATTCGGCCTTCAAGTTCTTTTACTTTATGCTGTAAAGCTGAAAACGGCAAATCAAGTTTATGGACTTGTGCCGCCTCTGGCGTGAGTTGATAAGACTCCCTCAGCTCTTCGACACATTGCTCAATTTCAAAATCATATTTGGTCAATTCAAGCTCAAATGCATGCATTTTATTGCGCCCTTCACTAAGCTGCCTATTTGCCTGCTTTGTCTCTGTTTCATTTTTCTGCGTTTCAACCAGTTTAGCCATTTTCAATGCATAACATGCATCGTGTTCCTTCAGTACTGCTGCTTTTTGCTCTTCTACCGCACTATTGCCTTCTTTAAGCAGAGCCATTTGCTGCTGACTTGTTTCGATGAACTCTTGCAGCGCTGCCATTTCCTCTTGATTTTTCGTCAGCTCTTGGACATACCTATTGAGCTCAGTTTCTAAAGCTGCTTGATTTTCCTCAGCGTGGATTACTTCCTGCTGGGCTACGGTCTTGGCAATTTTATGCTCGACGAGCAATTTGGAAAGATCTTCATAATCTTGCTGCAAATCATCGAGAATTTCCTCGGCCGCAACCGCCTCTGGTTTTTGCGTCACATCGGTATCGTGAAAGGTTTCGATTTGTTGAGACATAGCATCCCGCCGAGTCAAGACATCCTTCTTTTTTGCCTGCAAAGCTGCAATTTTTTCTTGCAGACCATCCATCGCCTTGCACGTCAATACGATTTCTGCCTGTTTTTTTTCTAGATAAACTTTTTGCTCTGCCTGTTTGACCAAGGCTGCCTGCTGCGCCACCCGCTGTTCATCAAGTCCATGTTCGAATTCACTGCATTTGGATTGTACTACATCACTTTGCTTTTTCAGCAAAGAAACTTCTTCTTCACTTTTTTTCAAGCGTTCTGTGAGTTGTTCAATTTCACCACTTCGATTCAAGAAACTACTGTCTCTTTGTGCCATACTGCCCCCGGCCATTGATCCGCCGGGATTGAGTACTTCACCTTCAAGCGTGACGATTCTACTCTTATAACCTTGTTTTTTTGCTAACTCGAGTGCATTGTCGATCGTGTCTACGACAATGGTTCTCGCTAAAAGAAAGTCCACTGCTTTTTTATAGACAGCTTCTGTCTGCACCAATTCATTGGCATAGCCAATAAAGCCTTTAAATTGGCGAATCGAGGCATCCTGTCCCGGTTGCCTTACGACAATGGTGGACAAGGGTAAAAAGGTAACACGGCCCAATCGATCTCTCTTTAAAAAAGCAATGGCGTCTTTTGCCGTTTGCGTATCTTTTGTTACAATGTTTTGCAAACTGCCGCCCAAAGAAATTTCAATTGCTGTCACGTAGCGTTTTTCTACATGGATCAATTCTGCAACCGCACCGCTTATCCCAGCGCGCCAGCTCGCATTGCTTTTAAGTACAGATTTCACCGCGCGGCCAAAGCCTTCGTATTCATGTTGGAGATTGGTCAGCACCGACAACCGTGCCGCAGCACTTTGCCCTTGCTGCTGCGTCTTGCGCACTGCTTCATCGATGTTTTGTTTCTCTTTTTTTGCTGCAGCCAATTTCGTTTCTATCTTTTTCTTTTCTTCTATTCGTACCTGGTTTTCTGCCTCTTTTTTTGAAAATACCGCCTGCAATTCATCAAGCTCTATTTGTTGCAAACTATGATTTTCTTCATGATCTGCATATAAACGTGACTGCTCATCGAGCTGCCGTTCCACTTCAGCCAAATCTCTTTCCAGCAGTGCCAACGACTGGCTTTTTTCATTCATTTCCTGCTGCTTTAACTGCGCTTTTTCCTGTAATCCTCTCAAAGCTGTTGTTTGCAATTGAATTTTTTCCTGCAAGCTTTGTTCTGCAGCCAATTCCTTTTGCAGCTTCAATTCTATCACAGCAGCATTTTCTTCGGCCTGCTTTTTTTCTGCTATGAGCTTTTCAAAACGCTGCTTAGATTCCATTTCCCTTTGTAACGTTTCATTGCGGTCAATTATAAATCGCTGTTTGGATCGGCTGCCTTGCTCTAAACGTTCCTGCAAAATCGAAATCTCATTGCGATTTTTCTCAAGTTGTTGACCCAACTCATGGTTCTTCTCGCCAAGTTCTTGCAAAGAAGCTTCAATATCAAGGATTTCTTTACTTAACTGTTCTTTTGAAGCTTCAAGAACCTGTACCTTCGTCAAAAAAGCAGTTTCTTCATCTTTGAGCTCTTTGAGCTTTACTTGCCCATTTGTTCGTTCATTACTACGCGTTTCATATTTATGTAAAATCTGCGTTAATTTGCAACTTTGGAATTCCTGTGCCAGCACATTGTGCTGTTTAGTTTTTTCTGCTTGTTCAGCCAAAGGTTCCAATTGATTTTCAATTTCCAGGACAATATCATTGACGCGCAAAAGATTTTGCTCCGTATCATTAAGTTTACGCAGCGACTCACGTTTTCTATTGCGATATTTTGTAATTCCCGCGGTTTCTTCAAACAATAAACGCCGTTCTTCTGGTTTACTGTTTAAAACCTCATCAATCTTGTTTTGGCTGATTACGCTGATCGCATCACGCCCCAGACCCGTATCAGCAAATAAATCATAGATATCTTTCAAACGGCATTTGGCCTTGTTGATATAAAACTCGCTTTCACCCGAACGAAATAAACGTCTTGTTACGACGACCTCTTTAAAATCAAGCGCCAGCTGTCCATCGCTATTATCAAACGTCAGTGACACATCCGCTACCCCAAGGGCGCGCCTTGAAGCACTGCCAGTGAAAATAATATCTTCCGCTTTTGCCCCACGCAAGTTGCGGACATTTTGCTCGCCGAGCACCCAACGGATTGCATCCGTGATATTGCTCTTCCCACTGCCATTAGGACCTACAATTGCCGTTATTCCCTTATCAAATTCAATTTCCAGTTTATCGGCAAAAGACTTAAATCCATATGCCTCTAATCTTTTCAACTGCAAAACTTTCACCAGCCTATACGAATGCTATTTTGACACTTATATTTCATTGTATCACAAAAAAGATAGCTGCACAAAACAAACCCTTAGCTATCCTTTTAGAATCCTTCTGCTTCTTGCAAACAAAAAGCTGTACGGAGCCTTAACTTCGCACAGCTGAATTTATCTTTTATCTCAACGCCTGCCAAAACTTCCTGCCGGCTGCGCTGTTTTTTTTCGTTGATCGTGCTGCATCTTCCTGCTTGGCATATTTTCCTTCAATCGCTTTTGAAGCTTCTCTTCATCTCCCATCTGATAGCCAGTTTCTTTCAGCAGAACCGCATATGACGAATGTTCTCGCTGCGAAAGCCCTCTTTCTGACATGAATATTGGACAGGATAACCATGCTTTGTTTTCACTGCATTCCACCTCGGCAAACTGAAGGTTCAATCCACAAAACCCACATTTTCGATCGGTTAAATCGCCTATTGTAGCTTCATGTAAAGGTTTTGCATGTTTTTTAATCTGCATCCTTAGTCCTCCTTGCACTATATTTCCCCCTATAGTATCATACCAAGGATTGATTGTCTATAATCTTCTGATAATTTCGACCGATAAACCCATTACAAATCGGCAGCACTCTTTTCTTCCGAAAGCTCGATTTCTATACCTTTTTTTCTAAGGTTCTCAAGACATTCTTTCAAATATGTCTTATCATGCTCCGGATAGCGCATCGCAAACTCCATAATGAGTTCTTCCCACGGAAGGCATTTTGCTCCGCGATAAGAAGGCTCGTCCCATTCTTTCGCATGCTTATAACCTCTAGCATCCATTTCCGCCATAACCAAAAAATGATATGCAACCAAAAACGCCGGGCTATGTCGAAATACATAATCAACGGTTGCATGTTTTCGGCCCCAGCCATTGCCTCTTAATGCGCAACATTCTCGATGCTGCCCCAAAAGCTGCTGTCTCGGTAAAAAAGGAATCAATCGGTCATGCCACAGTCGCATAAAGCTCACCTTCTTTCATTTTAACTACGATTCCTGCAAAATAAAAAACGGTCCTCATTCATCGTTGCCAATACATCGTCACAATTGTACTTTTTGTCTCTTCTTTTATTCTTCCCTCAAGACTTATATCCGTTAGATACTTGCGGATGATTTTTTCTTCAGCATTGCCAATCTCATGCTGTGTTCTGATTTTAGCACTATACCAGGCACATGCTTCCTCGAGCGAATGGTCAAATTCCCAAGCATCCTGCCAATAAAATAATTCAGGACAGCCGCCAAGATGCCACACCAATTCAAAAGCTTCAGCGATATGTGTATCAAAAGTACTGCCCGAGGCAAGCCCTAATAGCTTCTTGATAGGATCGAGCACCGAGTCTTGGCGTCTGGTCGGTTTTGTCAAAAAACAATAGTTTTTAGAACAAGCCCTCATTTTTTCAAGCATAACTGCACTGTCGATTGCCGGTGTCATATGGGCAAAAACCAAATCAAAACCGCCTCTCCAGCCAAAGTCGTCGACATCTAATACTGACCAATCCGCACAAATAAATTCGGCGTTTTTCACCCGATGCTCTTGCGATTTTTTTCTTGCTGCCTCGATCATTGCCGGAGAAAGATCTGTTCCGACTGCCATTTTCACTTTTGGGGCAATTACCATCGAATAATCACCGGCTCCACAACCAATATCCAAAGAACGCATCGATGACGTAAAACTCACTTTACTGGCAAGCAATTTCAAAAAATCATTGCTTTGCCAAAAAGGCAGCTCTCGTTCTTCATAGTATTCAGCAACACTATCCCAGAAGTGACGTGCATATTCCTGTTTTTCAGCTGCGTTGCTCATCCATTTTTCCCGAATCTCTTTGATTTCCATAGAAACAGCCTCCCTATTTCATTTATGTAAAACAGAGCCTTTTTTCTGCCACATTCGTCAAAAAGATAGAAACTGCCTAAAACCTTGTTTTAAAGCAGTTTCATTTTCATCTTTTCTACAAAGAGATAACGTCCAAATCATTGGGCACATACAGGCTTCCTTGATAATACTGACTGCCTTCTTTTGTATACTTCACTTTTCGGCCTTTCATATCTTTGTCTTCCGTATGATAGAGCACTAGATTCTTTGCTGCTAGCAAGGCTGCTGTCTCACAAGCCTCTTTCACGGTGCTATGGTGCTTTTCATAAGGCTTGAACACCGCCCGGTCTGCATAAAGACAAAACGCCTCTGACAGTAACCAATCACTTTTATAAACATGCGCCTTACAATGCTCATTAAAAGGTTCATCGCCCAAACAAGAAAAAAGCATCCCATCGGGAAAAAGTGCTCGAAAGCCAAATTGTTTCGCCTTTGTCGATTGAATATCAAAAAACGTCACCTGCATAGCAAGAATATCGAGCTGCTGCCCGTCCTGCACTTCATGGAACAAAATATTATTCCCGATCTGCTCTAAATCTTTTTTCTTAAGCGTAAGGGCTGTCATTGTATGGATCGTCTCCGCCAACTCTTTATGGCAATATATATGAAATTTTTTTTCATACTTGCCCTGGTTAAGCAAGGTAGCTATTTTGCGTATGACCCAAATAACCCCTAAGACGTGATCTGTATGACCATGGGTGACAAACATGTGATGGATTTTAGGGAAATCAATAGAAGCTTGTTCTATCTGTCGTAAAATGCCATTGCCTCCACCGGCATCGACTAAAAAGTATTCATCTTCTGGTAAATGAAGTGCAAAACATGTATTGAAGCAATTCGTAACCATTGCTGAACCTGTTCCAAGCATAATCAAATCTCTCATAAGTCACTATCCTTTTGTAAAATGAATTTTTATCTATTTTATCACAGCCATCTAAAATTTCCTATCTTTACATCAAAACTCAAAATAGTTCAAGCATTGCCAGATTCGTCTGATAAGATAAGCTGCCATCATAAATGGTCAAATGACCTGGATTGGATTCATCTGCAATAAATTGAATATCTTTCAACAAAAATTTTTCCATCCATAAATTTTTGTTGCTGTTCTTATTGCCCCGCAGCCTTGATGTGTCTTTTGGATGATGATGCAAAATTATTTTTTTCCCCTTATAATCATTCATTTGCTCCAAAACAGAAGCTACCATCAAATAATATAAATAGGAATCCACCATTTCTCCAAAAGCGGGATGATAGGGCCCGGCTAAAATCGTTTTTCCATCATCTAGCGTTTCACTTGACTGCAAACCGGTCCGAATCACTTGGATGTTATTGCGTTCAAGCAAAAGTTTCATGATTGCAGCATAAGAAATAGCCGTTGACAGCGTAAGCGGGCTATAGTCACCCTGTTCATACAAACGCCCTAAGGCTGTACCGTCCAAAACCAAAGTTGGATAGATTCGAACAAGTTGCGGCCTTATTTCAATTGTCTTTGCCAATGAATACATCAGCGTGCGCCATGTATCGCCTGGCAGTCCTGGCATCAGTTGCAAGCCTAAAGAAAATCCATATGCACGAATTTTCTTTGCTGCCAGCCCAATGGTTTCACCAACATGACCGCGCTCAGCCAGTTTAAGGACTTCATCATCAAAAGACTGTGCCCCGAGTTCAATTGTCTTGACGCCTAGTTTTTTTAACTGCATTAAAATCGCATCATCAATACAATCGGGACGTGTAGACAAACGCAAAGCATTGACCTCGCCGCGCACAATGAATGCATACGCCGGAGCCAAAAGTTCATATTGCACACTTAAATCAAGAGCGGTAAAGCTGCCTCCATAAAAAGCAACTTCAATATAATACGCCTTAGTGATTCCAGCAAGATGACGTCTGATTGTGTTTTCAATATATTCTCCAGTTACATCCGTCTGTACACCAGTTATTTTACGCTGGCTGCAAAATACACAGGTATGCGGACAGCCATAATGGGGAATGAAGATAGGTATGATATAGGTCTTCATGTTTCACCTCATAGCAAAAACCGGATGGCATATGCCACCCGGTTTTTTCATTTATTAATCTTATCAAGAGCTTGCTTAGCTGCTCGCTGCTCTGCTTCTTTTTTGCTTTTACCGACACCGACACCATAAATGACATCGTTGACCTTAACGGCAAATTCAAAAATCTTGCTATGATCGGGGCCTTTCTCTGAAAGCAACTCGTACTGAATCGTCTGGTCTGCCTTCTTTTGGACCACCTCTTGCAGCAAAGTTTTATAATCTTGAAGTGCCTGCCCGTTCTTTACTGTCAGGAGATCTTCTTTCAACTGGGTAAGCACATAGCAAAAAGCTACTTCGCTTCCTTGATCTAAATAAATCGCTCCAATGATTGCTTCAAAAGCATCTGCTAAAATCGAAGATCTTTCTCTACCACCGGTTGCAAGTTCACCTTTTCCGAATAACAGGTATTTGCCAATCTCCAATATACGTGCTCGTTTGGCTAACGTCACTTCACAAACGACCGAGGCTCTCGCCTTGGTCATTTCCCCTTCTGGTAAGTTTGGGAAATGCTTATATAAATAAGTGCTTGTAGCCAATTCCAAGACTGCATCGCCAAGAAATTCAAGGCGTTCATTATGGTGAATTGCTGGATCCTTTGCTTCATTGGCATATGATGTATGTGTAAGGGCCTGATGAAGCAATGTCCAGTCATCAAAAGATACGTCAAGCTTTTGGGCAAATGTTTTTAATGACTGCAGTCTTTTTGCTGTCATCCCTGCTTGTATGCTCATTTAATCAACATACTTCCTTAAGATGAGGCATGCATTGTGTCCGCCAAAGCCCAAGGAATTAGACAGAGCTGCATTCACGGTTTTTTCTTTCGCTTTATTTGGAACATAGTCCAAATCCAAGCCTTCATCCGGAGTTTCATAATTAATCGTCGGTGGCATAATGTCATGTTCAACAGTCAATGCTGTGGCAATGCATTCAATTCCACCAGCAGCTCCGAGCAAATGACCCGTCATCGATTTTATCGAACTCATGGCTAATTTATAAGCATGATCGCCAAAAACAGTCTTGACTGCCATTGTTTCTGTTTCATCATTTAAATGCGTGGATGTACCATGCGCATTGATATAGTCGATTTCTTCCGCCTTCATGCCTGCATCATCAAGTGCGAGCTGCATGCATTTTGCTGCTTGTGCGCCACCTGGAGCAGGAGAAGTTATATGGTATGCATCGGAATTCGAACCATAACCTACAACTTCAGCATAAATATGTGCGCCGCGATTTTTTGCATGTTCAAGGCTTTCCAATATAACTACACCAGAACCTTCACCCATGACAAAACCACTGCGGTCTTTATCAAATGGACGCGATGCTCTAGTAGGTTCATCATTGAAATCCGAACAAAGTGCCTTCATTGAGCAAAACCCCGCAACAGCAGCCGGAGATATACACGCTTCCGTGCCACCAGCGACCATTGCATCCGCATCACCGCGTTGAATCACACGAAAAGCATCGCCAATGGAATTTGTTCCTGAAGCACAAGCAGTAACAACACAGCTGCTTGGCCCCTGAAGACCAAATGTAATGGAAACCTGACCTGCAGCCATGTTACCGATCATCATTGGGACAAAGAAAGGACTTATACGGCTTGGACCTTTATCAAACAAGGTCTCATACTGTTTATGCAAAGTCTCGATTCCACCAATACCAGTACCGACAAATACGCCAATACGATCACGGTTTTCTTTTTCTAAATCGAGTTTAGAATCCTCCAACGCCAATTTAGCTGCCGCAACAGCAAATTGTGCATTGCGGTCCATACGCTTAGATTCTTTTTTATCGATATAATCCGTAGGTTCAAAATCTTTTACTTCACCGGCAATCTGTGCCGTATATTCAGCCGGATCAAAACGGCTGGTTTTGGTAATACCGGACTTACCAGCAATTAGGGATTGCCAAAAAGCATCTTTCCCTGTGCCGATTGGTGTAATCGCACCAATACCAGTGATTACAACTCTATTTTTCAAACTCATAACACCTCACATTTATTCTGCCGCTGCAATTTCTACATGCAAACGAGAAAATATTTCTTTTACTGACAATATTTCCTTTATTTTATGAATATATTCGCCGGTAAACACCAAGCCTGTTTCTACATCACCCTGCTGAGCCCGAATAAGTGCCCGGATGATACAAAAATTATGTTTGCAATTTTTTAAACAAGAATCACATTTGTCTACCCCAACCGGTCCTACAAGAATCTTTTCAGCAAAAGGATTGCGGACAGCACGTCCAGGTAATCCTACCGGGCTATGTATTACAACAACATCTTCCGGTTTTGCCTTTAAATAGAATTCCTTTAATGCCGGAGCGGCATTGGATTCTTCACTAGCAGCAAAGCGTGAACCCATTTGTACACCACTTGCGCCCAATTTTATAAGATCAACAATATCTTGGCCACTCATGCAACCGCCAGCAGCAATTACAGGGATATCCTTATCGACGGCTTCGCGGATTGATGGAATCAATTCTTTTATCGAAACGTCGGTCCCCAAATGCCCACCAGCTTCTTTACCTTCGACAATAATTGCCGTAGCACCAAGACGTTGAGAAATTTTCGCTAATTTAACAGAAGAAACAATCGGTACGATGGGAGTCCCCGACTCCTTACCTAAACCAAACATGTCACGCGAAAAACCTGCACCAGCTACAACTAAATCAATACCTTCATCAATAGCGGTCTTTACAACTTCACTAAATTTCTTAGCAGCTACC
>RCMY010005491.1_pt1 | contig 10760 bp, 11 predicted proteins | sample 2041341 | NCBI WGS metagenome assembly RCMY01 (sample SAMN09708234, study PRJNA481090) | Marine sediment metagenome, whole genome shotgun sequencing project.
ATGCCGAGACGCTGCGAGAGGCGACCGCGCACTGGCTGCGTCACACGGGGATTTCAGAGGACGTCAAGACTCGCCCTCGTGAGCACGTTCGTGATGATGCAGGCCACGCCACGATGGCGACCACCGATCGCTATATCGAGAGTGATCGTCGCGAACGACATCAATCTGGAAAGCGGAAACCGGTGAAAGATCTGTAGGTAGGATATGGGCACTTGTCTGACATACTGCCGCAGGGTCTCTTTTATCGATCACAGCAGCCTGTGGCACCGATTGAGCAACCGACACGAGCGCATTGCTCACTGAATGCAGGCGGCAGAACTTGTCTGTTTTCCTTAGTGATCCACCAAGGGCCTTTAACTTAATGTGCTTATCTTTTAATATTGCATGTGTGACCCTTTGAGCCGTTTTATTAATGTCTTGTTTGCTTGTTCAAGCATGGCTCGACATCAGCAATTCAACCTCAGAATTGACACTCCAAGCATACGCACGGTATCAATTACTGCGTTCGACGGCATGGTTTAGCGCCTCCAGCGCCGTGAGGTAGAACTTCTCGATATCGTCAAGCCGTGCTTCCACCTCGGCATCGCCGCGTTTTGGCAGCGCGTGGGCGGTTTTGTTGACGGTGCCGCAAGCCTTCTTTGATCGTGCCACCGCGCGCCCCCCTTGAGGATGTTGACGTAAGGGTCGTCCACAAGCTGGCAATAGTCTTGCCGGTCACCGGGTTTCGCGAATTGCTCGATAATTCCTATCTGCTCCAGAATCCGCGCGTTGGTGCTGATGCTACCCCAGCTGACCTGCAGCTCTATCGCCAGCTCCCCAAACAAATACGGGCGCCCATCGAAGATCGTCAAACCCATCAACCGTCCGGCGATACGCGTCAGCCCATCGCCCTGTGAAATAACGCCCATCTGCTCGATGAAGCGCTCTCTCACCACTTTGATTCCTTCAGTCATTCTCGGCCGGATTCCATTTCTACACGTATCCAGAACAGATCCGTTATTCGAACTCACCCAAGCGTTTGTGCTGCTCTTCCATCCTCTCCATATACTGCCGCCCCGGCACACCCGACTTCTTAAAACTCTCAAAAGCCAATAGTCTTAGAACTGCCTGAACACCCGAATAACTGTCAAACATATGTGGCGTTTCAACCGGACAGGTGATTGTCCATTTCGCATAGCTTGGAACAACACGGGCGGATGGATCGGTGATGAGTAGAATGCGCACATCGCGTTCATACATCGACTTCATGTAGCGTTTGAGTATTCCGACAATGCGTCGCATTCCCACTATGACAACAACATCCTGCGCACCAAGATCAGAAGTGCGCTCGGTCACCGTTTCACCCGGTCCTGGCACAATCAACGTTCGGTCGCGAAAATGCAGGAACTGGGTACGGGCATAGCTTGCCAGGAAAAAGCTGTTTCTAAAGCCCATGAAAACAAGTTTACGGGCATCCATCAACGCTGATGTAATCTCGTCCACTTGGCTGTAAGTGAGGCCACCAAGCGCCTGGGTCAGATTCTGGACTTCAGCGTTGATAAACGAAGCCAGATAAGTTTCCCCGTCATCCTCATTCTGCTGAAGGCCACCTGTCGCCTGAAACAAAGGAGAGCCCCAGCTTCGGGCTTCTCGCGCAGCGACGCGCATTGCTTCGTAGTTTGGGTAGCCGGTCCGGCGAACAAACCTGGTGATAGTTGCATTGGACACGCCTGAAAGCGTGGCGAGCTCTGTTGCCGCATACATGCTGAGCTCTCCGGGCGAGTCGAGCACAAAATCTGCCACCCGTCGTTCCTGGCCGCTGAATTGGTCATAGACCTCGTGGATTGCATCAACAACCGTGCGGTCTGATGCTTTAAGCACAATCTTGTCCGGTGCTGTATTCACGCTGTCTCCATTCGAGCAGTAGGTGAAAAAATATTATCATATTTGTTGCACATGTGAAAATATAGTATTAGTATCCTGCTGAACGATCAAGAGTGATGAAGAAATATTTTCACTCCAAGAGGGCTAAATTGAACATTGCTACACATGCCAAAGTACTAAGCCTTGCCCTGGACCGATTAATCCAATGGGCCTGTGTGTTGCTTCTGGTGTTGCTGGTTCTGGACGTCTGGCTGGGCATCATGGCTCGCTATATTCTTCCGTTTCCAATGACATTCACGGAAGAGCTCGCACGATACCTGATGATCTGGATGGCGTTGCTGGCAGTTTCCTGCGGAATTGCTCATCGCGAACATATCGGTGTCGAGTTTGTCCTTGATCGCTTCCCGGCCACGGTTCGCCGAAGACTCCTAGTCTCTTTTGACGTCATCGCGTTCGTATTTTTCGCGGCATTGTTCTGGTATGGCCTGGACTTTGTCGAACGCGGATTCAAACGCATCACTATGATTTATGACATGCCCAAGGGCTATCCATACCTGATTGTTCCTATTGCCTCGGCATTTGCTTGCGTCCAGTTGGTTCTGACCGGGCTGCACGACGCATTCTCGGACAAGGCTCCTCCCAGCGGAGGCGCCTCGACCTTGTTGAATGACACTGACCAGATTGACGAAAGCGAGGCCCTGCGATGATTATCGTTCCTATTCTATTCTTTGGACTGATGGCACTTGGATTGCCGGTAGGTTTTGTCATCGGATTTGCTGGAATGGTCGGTATTTTCGAGATGGGGCCGCGCTTCATGGGTATGGCACCTGATCGTTTATTTGCCGGGCTGGACCTCTTCCCTTTTCTGGCAATGCCATTTTTTATCCTGGCGGGCGAAATCATGAACAAATCGGGTATCACCCTAGGCCTGGTCAAGCTGGCGGATTCGCTGGTGGGATGGTTGCGTGGCGGTATGGCCCATTCCAACATGGTGGCATCGGTATTGTTTGCGGGCATCACAGGATCAGCAACAGCAGATGCGGCGGCCTTTGGCAACACATTGGTTCCGGCGATGGAGAAAGCGGGGTACACACGAAGGTTCGCCTGTGCAGTGACCGCCGCCGGGTCGATCATCGGTCCGACTATTCCACCATCGACTCTGGCGATCATCTACGGCTCTATCATGGGTGTTTCAATTGCTGGACTGTTTGCTGCGGGCATCCTGCCAGGGCTATTGATCTGTGCAATCTGCATGATCGTAATTGCTCTGCTGGCCAAGCGACTGAACCTGCCCAAGGGCGACACGAAGCCCAGCCTGCGTTCGGTATGGGCCGCCTTCAAGGAAGGCTGGTTGGCCGCCATTCTGCCCGTGTTTATCCTGGGGTCTATTCTGGGAGGCATTGCTACACCGACAGAGGCCGCTGCCATCGCGGTAGCATATTCATTATTTGTTGGTGGCGTAGTCTACCGGGCACTGACCTGGCGAGAACTTTACTGGATATGTGTGCGCACCACTCGCATCACCGGTGTGATTTTCCTGATCATCGCATCGGCGACAATTCTTGGGTGGTGGATGACCTTTAACCAGATTCCGCAACTGATAGCTGAGTTCTTTCTGTCGGTGTCGTCAAACCCGAACGTCATTCTGGGCATGATCCTTCTGCTGCTGCTGTTAATTGGTCTGTTCATGGACATCAACGCAACACTGATTATCCTGGCACCGGTTCTGGCTCCGTTAACTGCACAGATCGGTATGGACCCTGTACACGCCGGTATTGTGATCATCCTGGCACTTAATATTTCGCTGATGACTCCACCGGTCGGAGCCTGCCTCTTTGTGCTGGCGTCCGTAACCAAAGAGAAGGTCGAGGCAATCACCTCGGCGCTATGGCCATTCATCATCGCTGAGTTCCTTGTCCTGCTACTCGTCGCTTACTGGCCAGACCTGACGCTCTTTATCCCGCGTCTGATGGGGTTATAACGCCCTGTTTCCACAGCAAGTTCATAAATTTCCTTAAGGAGAAATTAACCATGAAATTCATAACTACTCTTGGTAGTTCAGCGGCCATCATCGTTGCGCTGACAACTCAGGCCTTTGCGGCTGATGTCACTATCCGCATTGGACATCTGAATCCGGATGATCCCCTGCAAAGCCATTCAGGCACGATGACAACGATCTTCAAATCACTGGTTGAAACTGCATCAAACGGTGACATCGAAGTGCAGATTTTCCCCAATGGTCAATTGGGCAAAGACAACGAAGTTATCGATCAGGTAGCCGCGGGAATTGTTGAATCCAGCATTTCATCAGCTGGCGGCGTCGCCCAGCACTACCCGCTTGTAGGTGTTTTCGACATCCCCTTCGCGTTTCCCAACATTGGTGTTGCCAGCCGCGTCATCGATTTGAATTCAAAATTCGGTCAGAAATTCGCCGCTGACCTGCAGGCAAAAACCGGACTCAAGACTTTGGGCCTGCTCGACTCTGGCGGATTCTTCCAGTTCACGGATTCCAAGAGACCAATTACGTCAGTTGCCGACATGGAAGGTCTTCGTATCCGCACCATGACGTTACCAACGCACGAGGCAATAGTGTCCTCCCTGGGAGGTAGACCCACACCGCTGCCATGGGCTGAGGTCTATACCGCCCTGCAAACCGGCGTTGCCGATGGCCAGATGAATCCGGTTACCGTTATCGCATCGGCCAAGCTCTATGAAGTGCAGGAGTTCATGTCCATCACAAACCATGTCATCACACCCTATGTCTGGTTGATGAATGACGAATTTTTCAACAGCCTGAGTGATGAACATCAGGCGATTGTGTCCTGGGCATCGGAAGTGGCCACGGATGCCGGTCGCGGAATGTCACGCCTTATAGAAGCCTCAGCGAGTGGAATGCCCTTTCTGAAGGAGAAAATGACAGTCAATGTAATTTCGGCCGAAGAGCAGGCAAAATTCGCCGAAGTGACGCAACCCAAAGTGCGTGCCTTGATCGAGGATAAGTATGGCGACGAGGGGACCGAAATGCTGAAGGCACTGTTTGAATCCATAAATGACTCTGCCTTCTAAATAGTCTGGTATCAGGCATTACTCTAATGATCTCCGGCCTCATGTCTGGTCGGGGGTCACATCCGCTTTCTACACATCGATAATTCTCAAAATCAGGAGCACTGGCGGTGCGCTTTAAGAACACACTTGGCCAAGACAAATTCAGCGAGTTGTTGGTTAACCCTGCAGCAAATCCGAATGCGGACTATGGCCCAACTCAATTGGCAGTCCTGAACGACGAAGCGTTTGCGATTGCTCAAGCAACCATTACCCAATGGCCCGGATATGAGAAAACACCCCTGGTGGAGTTGCCCGCACTGGCGGCTGAGGCCGGTATAGCCAGCTTGCATTACAAGGATGAGGGATTGAGATTCGGTCTGGGCAGTTTCAAGGCGCTGGGTGGCGCCTATGCGGTATCACAGCTTTTACGGCGTGAAGTGGCTCGTATCAAGGGTATTGACATGCCTGAGATCTCAGAGATTTTGCAGGGGACTCATGCTGATACGATTGCTGGAATCACCGTATGCTGCGCTACAGATGGCAATCACGGACGCTCTGTGGCTTGGGGTGCACAGACCTTTGGCTGCCAGTGCGTGATCTTTATCCATGCCACCGTCAGCGAAGGCCGTAAAGGTGCGATCGAAGCCTTTGGTGCGAAAGTGATTCGCACTTCAGGCAACTATGATGACAGTGTCCGCGAAGCGCAGGAAACAGCAACGCGTGAGGGATGGTTCGTTGTTTCCGATACCTCCTATCCCGGTTATACCGACGTACCAAAAGATGTCATGCAAGGCTACGAGCTGATGGCCGCAGAGGCCTGCGATGAGTTAGGCACTCAGCCCACTCACATTTTTCTGCAAACCGGTGTTGGGGGTATGGCAGCAGCTGTCGCTGCACATGTCAAACGCAGGTATGCAGTCGATCGGCCAAAGATCATTCTGGCCGATCCTGACCAGTCCGCCTGTTGGCTTGAGTCAATCCGCGAAGGCAAGCCTACTGCCGTTCACGGGGATCTGGACACGCTGATGGCAGGTCTGGCCTGTGGAGAAATAAGCCTGATCGCGTGGGACATTCTGCACGAAACTGCAGACGCCGTTATGTCAGTTGCTGATGCCGACGCGGTAGAAATGATGCGTCGTCTGGCAGACCCATCAACGGGTGACCCGCTGATTGTTGCCGGTGAGTCTGCTGTGGCGGGATTGGCAGCACTTATGGCGGCAGCCGGATATGACAAGGCTCGAGCGGCTCTAGGACTGGACGATGAGTCTCGCGTGTTGGTTCTGGGTACGGAAGGAGACACCGATGCTGAACTCTATACCCAATTGGTTGGGCGTAGCGGCGATGACGTGAGGAATGCGGCATGACACAAGCGAATGTTCCAATCAATCTGGATCGCCTTATGGAACGCATCTTTGCTCTCGGTAAAGTGGGCGCATTGCCAGGTGGAGGAGTCAAGCGACTGGCATTAACCGATGAAGACCTCGAAGGCAGAAATCTTGTTCGCGGTTGGATGAGTGACGCTGGCCTTACGATCACAACCGACGTTATCGGCAACACCTGGGGGATTCGCAGCGGCGCAGAAGAAGGGCCGCCTGTAATGATGGGGTCGCACATCGACAGCGTGGCCACCGGCGGGTTGTATGATGGAAGTCTGGGGGTTCTGGCTGGCCTTGAGGTGATCGAGTCGTTGATAGACGCGGGCATCACTACTCGCCGTCCCATAGGCGTGGGCTTTTTCACCAACGAGGAAGGCGCACGCTTCGCACCGGATATGATGGGCTCAGGTGTTGCACAAGGGGCACTTGATCTTGAAGAAATGCTGGGCGTTACAGGCATTGACGGCAAGACAGTTGGCGACGAGCTGGCACGCATCGGCTATGCAGGATCAGCACCGGTAAAGGCGCTGACTCCGCACTGTTTCCTGGAAATACACGTCGAACAGGGTCCGGTACTTGAAAACGAACAGTTAGCGATTGGCGCTGTTACAGGTGTGCAAGGCATTTCCTGGACCGAATTTGTGATTGATGGCAATTCGAGCCATGCGGGAACCACGCCAATGGCAATGCGACGAGATGCTGGCTTAGTGGCCGCCCAGATCGCCTGCGAAGCGCGTTCCATTGCCGATGAATTTGGTCCGCCCCAAGTATCGACTGTGGGCACATTTGAGGTGTCGCCAGGCCTTGTGAACGTGGTGCCCGAACGAGCGCTTGTGACTGTTGATCTGCGCAACACCGATGATCAGTTACTGAAACAGGCCGAAGCCCGCCTAAACACCGCCGCCGATGAATTTGCTTTAGCCCAGAGTTGTACTATCAGCCGCCGTAGTCTCGCCCGATTTGCTCCGGTGGAATTTGACGGTGCACTGGTAGATGAGATCGAAGCACAGGCCCGCACGCTGGGTCATTCGGTTCGCCGGATGCCCTCGGGTGCAGGGCATGATGCACAGATGTTCGCACCCAATTGCCCCACGGCAATGGTCTTTGTACCCTCCCGGGATGGCTTGAGTCATAACATCAAAGAGTTCACCTCACCGGAGCAAATCAGTCCGGGTGTGGATGTGATGATGAATGTTGTATTGAATCAGGCTGGTCTGGTCAGTTGAAGAGAAATCGCTAAATGAATCGACAATATATCGCTGCATCAGCACAGCTGGGGCCCATCGCAAAAAATGAACCAAGAAGTTCTGCCGTTGCTCGCATGGTTGCTTTATTGGGAGAGGCGCACCAACGTGGGGCTGAGGTGGTCGTGTTTCCGGAACTCGCGCTAACTACATTCTTCCCTCGCTGGTACACCGAGGACGACGACGAAATCGACGGCTACTTTGAGTCCGAGATGCCCAACGCCGATGTTCAGCCACTGTTCGATGCAGCGGCCAGACTCAATGTCGGGTTCTATCTTGGGTATGCAGAGCTCGCCTGGCAAGACGGTGTAAAACATCGATTCAACACCTCTATCCTGGTAGATGGCACAGGTAAGATTGTTGGAAAATATCGCAAAATTCATTTACCGGGACATGTAGACCATGAGTCATGGCGCGCATTCCAGCATCTGGAGAAGCGGTATTTCGAGCATGGCGACATGGGCTTTCCGGTATTTGAAACCTTCGGTGGCACAATGGGTATGTGTCTTTGCAATGATCGCCGCTGGCCTGAAACCTTCCGTGTATTGGGGTTGCGTGGCGCCGAGCTGGTCATGCTGGGCTACAACACACCAGTCCACTATCCGCCCGCTCCAGAACATGACCACCTGCAGAACTTCCACAACCATCTGTGCATGCAAGGCAGTGCCTATGCCAACGGCTGCTGGGTAATCGCCACCGCCAAGGCCGGGCGTGAAGAAGGTTGTGACCTGATTGGCGGGAGTTGCATCATTGCGCCAACCGGCGAAATCGTGGCACAGGCTCAAGGCGTCGGCGATGAGCTGGTGACTGCAGAAATCGACCTTGATCGCTGTAAAGAGTTGCGCGACAACGTGTTCAACTTTGCACTTCACCGTGAGCCCGAAGATTACGCACCGATCTGCGCTCCCAAATAACGACGCCGCCTAGCATGAACCGTATTGCAGCGCTTGATTATGACGTTGTGTCACTCACCCAGGCGCTGATTCGCGAGGGAGGCATGTCGGGAGAGGAAGAAGGTGTTGCCAACATCGTCAAGGACGCGATGCAGATGCTTGAATATGACGAGGTCCATACGGATCATCTGGGCAATGTAGTCGGTCTAGTCGGACCACCCGACATGCCAGTACGGCTGATGTTTGATGGTCATATGGATGTCGTTCCGGCCACTGGTAGCTGGTCGCGTGATCCGTTTTCCGGCGATCTGAGAGATGGACTGGTGCATGGGCGCGGCAGCACCGATATGAAGGGACCGTTAGCGGCTGCAATTTGTGGAGTGGCCAAGGCCGCGCAAACACAGCGACTGAATACCCGTGTGGCCGTCAGTGCGTCAGTAATGGAAGAAGTGATAGAAGGAGCGGCACTGGCCAAAGTTCTCGATACCTATGCGCCTGAGATGGTAGTGATTTGTGAACCTTCGAACCTGAGACTGAAAACAGCACAACGTGGCTGCATCGAGCTGCTGGTGCATGTGCAAGGCAAGCCCGCTCATGCAGCATTTCCGAACCGCGGCACCAACGCGATCGTGTTGGCATCACGTGCAGTTACGGCATTACTAAAGTTAGACTTACCTATTGATCCTGTTCTGGGTCAGATGGTTCTTGTACCGACGGATATTATTAGCACACCCTATCCGTCCATTTCTGCTTTGCCATCACAGGTAACGCTGCGCTACGATCGCAGAACCGGGGTTGGTGAGACGGCGATGTCTATCCTTGCTGAGATGAACAAAATACTGAAGACCGTCGACCCCGAGGCTTTTGAAATTGAAATCTCGGAAAACGATTATAAAACCTATACTGACAGGAGTATACGCGTTGCCCGGAACCTGCCGGCATGGCGTACCGATAATACTGCGGATCTGGTGACAGCGGCCAGGGCTTGTCTTGCAGCAGAGGGCTTGTGCACTGATATCGGCTACTATGATTTTTGTACCAACGGGTCCGAATCAGCGGGTAGGCGAGGTTTACCAACCATTGGGTTTGGCCCCGGCCTGGAACAGCATGCACATATCATCGACGAAGCGATTGAAGTCGCAGCTCTTCAACAAGCAGAGCGGGTATATTCTGCCTTGGCCTTGAAATTTGCAATCTGAACGATTTGCCTTCTCGATGGACAGGCTTAAACATTAGCAATACCGATAGAAAGTCTCAGCGTAGATCAGCCGTTTTTTGAAATCATCGTGCAGGCAGGCAGCATTGGCAGCAAAATGCTTAAGCGTCATCGAGAAAGCAAAGTTGAGGTTTACGTACATTTTGCGCAATTTGCGCGGGTTGTAACTGCTTGATCCATGTTCGATACGCCAGTCCGTAACTCGCTACACAGTGTTTTCGTAGAGGATGAAGTCCAGTTTTAGGCTGAGGAAGTTCTCAAGCCGCGTCTCAAACAAATTGAACTTATCCGCGTTGTCTGGCCCGTTCTGGTTAATGTAGCTTGTCGTCGCATGGGCCGTCGCCACAAAGAGAGCTAGACGAAGCATCCGGTGGCTGTACCGGGCTTGCTGCATCATTACAATACTCCGCCAGAAGTGACTGTGATCCTGGCATAGAAGCCAAATTGAGAACACAGCAAATAGGTATCTGACAACTATCAGCAGCATCGCTCTATCAAATCAATTCATTGACTTTGTAACTACACGCAAACTCGTGGCTCAAGGCAGCGATTTCACGAATACGCAACAACACCAATTCTTGGGCGCACTGCCCCAGCTGAGGCTGATTTTTATGGTCAGTGCATTCTTCGCAGGATAGCCGGTGGTTTCGATCGCATCGAGTACCTCGCTGAGTTCGTCATTGGACAGAACCTTGGCTTGACCGTTTTTTGGCCATGGACATACATACCGATATGGGTAGATACCAACCAGTATAGCGCCAGTGGGGGATATGTCCATTAAATCCGTACTAATGGCATTTCTACGGATTATTGGTCTTTGAGCCAACATAAAGCCTCCTGAACAGTTACTGTCTATACGGGTAAAGCATCTCTCCAACACCGTTACCAGCCCTTTACTCCACCTCAACATGATTCCGAATTCCCCGGTCGCTCCATTTTGTGCGTATCTGAAACATAGCGACAGTCTTATCTTTTGAATGCAAGCAGCAGAACGCCGCTTGCTACTAAACCGATGCCACCCAATTTTGCACAGTGGGTCGCTCACCGAGAAAAATGACTGCGAAGATGACCACCAGCACCAAACTGAATTTATCAATTGGGGCAACCTTCGATGCTTCACCAA
>RCMY010005492.1_pt1 | contig 10758 bp, 11 predicted proteins | sample 2041341 | NCBI WGS metagenome assembly RCMY01 (sample SAMN09708234, study PRJNA481090) | Marine sediment metagenome, whole genome shotgun sequencing project.
GCGTTGGCATCAACGGTTTCGGACGGATCGGTCGCCTGGTCGTGCGTGGCCTCGCGCACCGCCGGGCTCTCGGTGACGACATCCAGCTGGTGCACGTCAACGACCCGAACGCCGACGCTGAAACGATGGCGCACCTGCTCGACTTCGACACCGTCCACGGCCGTTACGACGGCCACGTGTCACGAGGCGCCGACGGCGCGTTCACCGTCGACGGCCACGAAGTGACCTGTTCCGCCCAGATCTCTCCCGGCGACGTCCCGTGGAACGTGCGCGACGTCGACATCGTCCTCGAAGCGAGTGGGAAGTTCACGACGACCGAGACGCTGTCGCCGTATTTCGATCGAGGTGTCAGCAAGGTGGTCGTTGCTGCTCCTGTGAAGTCGGACGGCGTCCTGAACATCGTGATGGGATGCAATGACGACCTGTACGAGCCATCGCACCACCACATCGTCACGGCAGCTTCGTGCACGACGAACTGCCTCGCTCCGGTCGTCAAGGTGATGCACGAGATGTTCGGCATCGAGCGGGGTGCCATCACCACGATCCACGATGTGACCAACACGCAGGTGATCGTCGATGCACCGCACAAGGACCTGCGTCGCGCTCGGTCTGCGCTCAACTCGTTGATTCCGACCACGACGGGTTCGGCGACGGCGATCACGATGATCTACCCGGAGTTGGCTGGCAAGCTGAATGGCGTCGCTGTACGAGTCCCTCTGCTCAACGCGTCGCTGACCGACTGTGTGTTCACGTTGCAGCGCAACGTCACGGTCGAGGAGGTCAATGCCGAACTCCGAGCGGCTGCCGACGGCGATCTGGCGGGGATCCTCGGCTTCGAGGACCTCCCGCTCGTGTCGGCCGACTACACGAACGACACCCGTTCTGGCATCGTCGACGGGCCGAGCACGATGGTGATCGACGACCGAATGGTGAAGCTGCTCGTCTGGTACGACAACGAGTACGGCTACGCCTTCCGCATGGCGGACCTGACCGCCCGGGTCGCCGCCGGCCTCTGACCGCGCTCCACCGATTCCGGAATGCAGACCCGCAAGTACGCCCTCGTCACCGTGACGCCGGCTCACCAGCATGCAGACTCGTAACTACGCGCTCGTCACCTCCGGCTACTGGGCGTTCACGCTCACCGACGGCGCACTGCGGATGCTGGTGCTGCTGCACTTCAACGAGCTCGGCTACTCCCCCGTCGCACTCGCGTTCCTCTTCCTGCTCTACGAGTTCATGGGGATTCTCACGAACCTGCTCGGCGGTTGGGTCGGCTCGCGCACCGGGCTGAGCAAGACACTGCTCGCCGGACTCGGGCTGCAGATCGTGGCACTCGTGACGTTGACGTTCCAACGCGAGACCTGGGCCGAGGCTGCCTCGGTGGCGTTCGTGATGGGTGCACAGGCCCTCTCTGGTGTCGCCAAGGATCTGACGAAAATGAGTTCGAAGAGCGCCGTGAAGTTCGTAGTGGGCGATGGCGACGGCGCACTGTTCCGCCTCGTCGCACTCCTCACCGGCTCGAAGAACGCGCTCAAAGGCGTCGGCTTCTTCCTCGGCGCAGCACTGCTCGCCGCGATCGGCTACGACGCCGCGCTGTGGACGATGGCCGCCATGCTCGTCGTCGTCCTCGCCGTCGTCGCCCTCATGTTGAATGAAGACATCGGCCGTTCGAAGAAGCGGACGCCGCTGCGTTCGATCCTTTCGAAGTCCGACGCGATCAACCGACTGTCAGCCGCTCGGTTCTTCCTCTTCGCATCGCGCGACATCTGGTTCGTCGTGGCGCTCCCGATTTTCCTCCACGATGAGCTCGGCTGGTCCTTCTACGGCGTCGGCGGATTCCTCGCCGCCTGGGTGATCGGCTACGGAATGATCCAATCGGTCGCGCCACGATTCCTACGCGGCAGCGACGAGATCACGGCAGCTCGGCAGTGGTCCTTCGCGCTCGGCATCGTGTCCGCCGCGATCGCCGCCGCAGTCGGCGTTCGTGTCGGCGGCGACACCGGAACCAGCGTGGCGATCGTCGGAGGCCTGCTCATCTTCGGCGCCGTGTTCGCACTGAACTCTTCGGTGCACTCGTACCTGATCCTGGCCTACGCCGATGACGACGCCGTGTCGATCGACGTCGGCTTCTATTACTCGGCCAACGCGACCGGCCGTCTCGTCGGCACCCTGCTGTCGGGCCTGCTCTACCTCTGGGGCGGGCTCACCGTCGCACTCTGGGGAGCGGCAGTGTTCGTCGCGATCACCTGGCTCCTGACGCTGCGACTCCCGGAGATTCCCACCTCGACCGAGCGCTACGCGCGTGTCACGAAGTGACCCTCGCGAAACCCACTTGACCCGCACCACGCCGATGCGTCATGGTGACTCTCCACACGAGAGGAGGTGCCCATGTCGATGTTCGACACCAATGTGATGATTTCCGGCCAGGCGCCTCGCGTCGTGTGCCCGCTCACGGCCTGATGCCCTGAGCACATCCCTGCGCCGTCGGCGCTCCCGATCTCTCGATCGGCTCAGTCGGCGCGCGCTCTCAACCCACACCCATCCATGTCCCGACCCGGGACGGAAAGGACATCGAACGATGTTCCACGCAATCCACCCCGAATTCCAGTTGGCAGAGATCCGAGAACGACACGCTCGGATCCGCGCCGACTTCGAGCGGTCCCGCGCTTTCCGCAGTGCACGCGGGAAGCACCGATTCCGCTCCCGACAGCGGCGTCCGTAGCGCCAGCCCCGAGGCAGCGTCCCAGATGGTGCCTGACACCATCCGGGACGCTGGCTCACATCACCGGGGCGTCGGACTCGCCGGGGATTGGCGGGTTGCCGGCTCCCTGCACGCTCTGATCCATGTCGATCACGTTGCCGGTCAACATGCCCGAGTCGGGCGACATGCAGAACGCGATCGTATTCGCCACTTCCCACGGCTTCACCAAGCGACCCATCGGCCGACCAGCCTCCGCTGCGACGAGCCAGTCATCGGGCGCATTCTCCTCACTCATTTGCACGCGATGCTCGGACTCGGTGTCCATCCATCCCGGGTTGACCTGATTGACCCTGATGCCGTGGCGCATCAGCCCGAATGCGAGGTTCTTGGTCATCACGGCGAGTGCTGCCTTCGACATGGAGTACGAGGTCAGGCGCGGTTGGCCCCCGTGGCCGCTCGTCGAACCCACGTTGACGATCGATCCTGTCGAACCCGTGGCCACCATCAAACGGACAGCCGCTTGGGCCAGGAAGTACGGCGCCTTGACGTTAATCGCCATCATCGCGTCGAAGTGATCCTGCGTCTCGTCGAAGATCGTCGAGCGAGTGGTGAGTGCCGCGATGTTGACGAGGTTGTTCACCGTGCCGAATCGGGACGCACAGCGATCGACGATCGTGGTGGGCGCGTCGGGTGAGGCGATGTCAACGGAGATGAACTCGGTCGGCGTGCCGAACCCCGTGAGCTCGTCGGCGAGCGCGTTGCCGCGGCCTGCTGATCTCCCCGTGAGCACGAGCCCCGTTGCTCCATCGGCAACGAGCTTGCGAGCCACCGCCTCGCCGAGCCCCTGTGTTCCCCCGTTGATGATCGTGATCATCTCCACATACTGCATGACGACCGAGAAGCTGGTCCGACTGGTTCTGAATGAAACGCGCCGACTTCGGGGTGTCGGCGCGATTGGTTCAGAACCAGTCGGACCACCTCGTGTGGGAAGATGAAGTGATGAGTGGTGTCATCGAGTTCTCCGCTGGCGACTTCGTCCACCTCGGTCTGGGTGCCACGGTCGTCCCACTTCCGACTCACACCGGTGACCTGTCCTGGTACGAGTCATACGGCAAGGCGCACGGAGGCGACGGCAACGAAGGTCGCCTCGTCTCGCTGCACACCTTCACCGGTTCGTGGGACACATGGGAGATGCACCCCGAGGGAAGCGAACTGGTGCTGTGCGTCTCCGGCACGGTCTCGCTGACGCAGGAGGCGCTCGACGGTTCGGTCTCGTCCGTGACGATCTCGGCGGGCCAGGCCGTCGTGAACGACCCGGGTGTGTGGCACACCGCCGACGTCCCCGACGTCGACGACCCGCCCACCGTGCTGTTCATCACCGCCGGCGTCGGCACGCAGATGCGCGACCGTTGAGCGACGAGAACGTCGGAGTCGGCCCGCATCCCGAGCCATGGCCCGAGGGTGAGCACCTCGACCCAGACCTGCTGAGCAACGGTGATCGACGAAACGTGCTCGACCGGTTTCGCTACTGGACGGTCGATGCGATCGTCGCGGACCTCGACACGCGACGCCACCCGTTCCATGTTGCGATCGAGAACTGGGAGCACGACTTCAACATCGGAACCGTGGTCCGCAACGCGAATGCGTTCGGTGCGGCTGGCGTACACATCGTCGGCCCGCACCGCTGGGATCGACGGGGGGCGATGTCGACGCACCGGTACCTCCATCTGCGCCATCACCCCGACGTCGACGAACTGGGCGTGTGGGCCGCCGATGCCGGAGTGTCGATCGTGGCAATCGACAACGTGCCCGGCGCAGTCCCCATCGAGTCGGCGGGTCTGCCCCGCGAGTGTGTGATGCTGTTCGGCCAGGAAGGTCCGGGCTTGACGCCCACAGCGATCGCCGCCGCGTCCATGACATGCGGGATCACCCAGTACGGGTCGACACGCTCGCTCAATGCCGGCGTCGCCTCCGGCATCGCGATGTACGCCTGGGCAAACCTCCACGCCTGAGGTCAGCGGATTCATGCAGGCCAACGACAACCGCCCGATGGTGCCTGACACTTTCGGGACGTTGGTGTCGGGGCGTAGGTTCGTCTCCATGAGCCGCCCGTTGTTCGCTGACGCTGTGCGCCATCGGTTGGGTGCAGGGGGATGGCTCGATCGTTCGGAGATCGATGCCGCGCTCATCGACTTCCGCGGCGTGTTCACCGGTGACGCGATCGGCATGGCCCGGCCGGCATCGACCGAAGAAGTTGCCGTGGTTGTTCGCCTCTGCGTCGAGCACGATGTTGCGATCGTCACGCAGGGCGGCAACACCGGACTCAGCGGTGGCGCGATCCCGGCCCCTCCCGTCGCCAACGACACGCGGCAGCGCGTCGTCGTGTCACTGACCCGAATGCGCGAGATCGACGATGCGAACATCGAGCGCGGAACGATCACGGCGCAGGCCGGCGCGACGATCGAGGAACTCCAGCAGCGGGCGGCCGCCGTGGACCGATTGTTCGCACCCGACTGGGGTGCTCGCGGGACCGCGACGCTCGGCGGTGCTGTGTCCACCAACGCCGGAGGCATCAACGTGGTGAAGCACGGCAACATGCGCGAGCACGTGCTCGGGTTGGAAGTCGTGCTCGCGGACGGGCGGATCTGGAACGGCTTGCGCTCGCTCCCGAAGGACAATTCGGGCTTCGATCTGAAACAGCTGTTCATCTCGAGCGAGGGAACGGTCGGGATCGTGACCCGTGCCGTAGTGCGGATACATCCGCGCCCAGCGGCACAGCGGATCGCGTTCGTCTCGCTGGAGGCGCTCGGGTCGCTCAACGACCTGATGTCGCTCGCAAGAGGGTCGACCCCAGGTGCATTGAGCGCGATCGAGCTGATCCCCGAGGTCGGCGTGAAGCAGGTGGTCGACCGATTCGGTGTCCAACGACCACTCGAAACGGTCGCCGATTGGTATGTGCTCATCCGCTACGACTCAGTGCGCGGCGGCGACGACGACGTCGGTCGAGTCGACGACGACCTGACCGCACTCCTTGCTGATGCACTCGCCGGACAACTGATCACCGATGGGGTGGTCGCAGCGACGGATGCCCAGGAAGCGAACCTGTGGCTGATGCGCGACGAGTTGACTGCGACTCGATCGTTCGGTGGCTTCGGGGTGAAGTACGACCTCGCGATTCCGCCTGACCGGATCGCCGAATTCATCGGTCGCGCCGAGTTGTTCGTCGACGGCGTCGTCCCTGGAGCGTTGTCGTTCGCATTCGGTCATGTCGGCGACGGCAACCTGCACTTCACCGTGCTCACCCCGGATCAGGACGACGTTCCGCTCGAACGTGCAGCGCCTGAGCTGCTCGAGGCGCTCGATCACCTCGTGTGGGAGTTCGGCGGAACGATCTCCGCCGAGCACGGCGTCGGCCGCGAGCTGCGCGATCGCATCGTCGGTCAGAAGAGCGACGTCGAGATGGACCTGATGCGGACGATCAAGCACGCCCTCGACCCCGACGACCGCCTCAACCCGGGAGTGATGCTCGCCCCCGAATAGATCGCTCAGACGAGGCGGATCTCGGTGCCGGCGATCATGTGAACCACGCCGACCGACGACCGGTCGGTCGCGAGCATCTCGACGGCAACCAGTTGATCCGGTTCACCCGACGGACCTTCCACAACCCGCACGATGCCGTCATCGAGGCCGATCGTCCACTCGCCCGCATCGCCGATCGAACACGGCCGATCGATCATCGCCGAGAACCGAGTGGCCAGTGCTTCGACATTCGCTGAGCGCAGCTCGACGCCAACGATCCGTTCGACGACGTCGGTGTGCACATGGCCTTGCCAGGCACGGCCGGCCCAGGCCCAGCCGTCGACCGGATCCATCCGGTCGAGCGACATGATCGCCCCTCCGGTGTCGGCTGGGTGGAGGTGGATGGCTGCGGCCTCGACGCCGTGGTGACGGGCGGGCGGCTCGTCGTACACGACGCGGATCGCCAGGTCGCCGACGCGCGAACGCGCCGCGTCGAGGTCGTCGACCTGCATGATCAGCATGTAGCCACCTGGCCCGCCGCGCTTCGACAAGAACGTGGCCGAGGGTGCGGAGTCGGCGGTCGGCTGGAGGACTTCGAGAAACGTGTCACCGACGGCGAAGACGACGTTGCGCATCTCGAACACGTTCGGCGGGTCGCGGTGGACACCGGCGACGCCGAGCGTCGACACGATCGACTGTTCCTCACGCCAGATGTCGTCGGTGCACAGCGCCACTTGCCGGATGCGGATCATCGCGCTCTCGTTGCGTCGCCTGTCATGTCCCGACGGTACCGATCGTCCGCCTCCGGCGCCGGGCCGGGGCGATGCAACACTGACCCGATGACCAACTCCGTGACCAGCATCGACACCGGTACCGACGACCTACTCGCTCACATCGACGGCAACGTCGGGGTGATTACCTTCAACCGTCCGGACCGGCGCAACGCACTGTCGAATGCGATGTACGACGGCTTCCACGCCGCGCTGCCCATCCTCGCCGACGAACCCAGCGTCAATGTCGTCATGATCACCGGGGCTGGCGGAGCGTTCTGCGCTGGCGGCGACGTGAAGGGCATGAACGAAAGTCATCAGAAGGGCGGCGGCGATTCGAAGGAGCAGGTCGGTGCCGACCCGGAGTCGCGAGCCCACGGCCTCGCGGAGCGCCAGCGATGGGTGTCGTTGGCGATCCATCGATTCCCGAAGCCAGTGGTGGCCGCACTGCCAGGCGCAGCTGCGGGGGCGGGCATGTCGATCGCGCTCGCCTGCGACCTTCGTGTCGCCGCTGAGCGGGCGATCGTCGTTCCTGCCTTCGTGAACGTCGGCGGCTCCGGCGACTTCGGTGGCAGCTGGTTCCTCACACAACTCGTGGGCACGGCCAAGGCCAAGGAGCTGTACTTCACGTCGCCGCGTCTGTCGTCGAGAGACGCGCTGAACCTGGGCATCGTCAACCAGGTGCTCGCCGACGACGACTTCGACACTGCCGCACTTGACTGGTGCCGCTCACTCGCCGCGCGGGCACCCGTTGCCCTTCGCTACATGAAGCAGAATCTCAACCGAGCGATCACCTGCGACCTCGAGACGGCACTCGACGCCGAGGCGACCGCGATGGTCCGCACGATGAGCACCGCCGACCACCGCGAGGCCGCGGCCGCCTTCGTCGAGAAACGCACCCCCGTCTTCACCGGCCGCTGAGTGCATCGAGCGCACGCTCGACCGCAGGCGCATACGCGCCGCCGAACTTGATCGCGTGCACCACGAGCGGGCCGAGCTGGTGGAGCGGTACTCGAGCTTGCCAACCGTCGGCGAGAGGAAACCGAGCGTTGTAGGTATCGAACGCAGCGGCACCAAATCCGCCGAAAACACGCATCATCGCCAGGTCGAACTCGCGGTGACCTCCGTGGCTCGCCGGATCGATCAACCAACTGTCACCATCGACGTCGACCAGGCGATTGCCGGCCCACAGGTCGCCGTGCAGACGCGCCGGGGGTTCGACCGGCCCACCGATCTCGTCGAGTCGGGCGGCCACCGACTCGATGCGCCCGATGGCCTCGGAAGACAGCGAGTTCGTGTCGGAGGCAATGCGAGCGAGCGGGAGGAGCCGGCGCTCTGCGTAGAAGGCTGGCCACGTCTCGGCTGGCTCGTTTGGGAGGGCAAGCGAGCCGGTGGTTCGTCCATCGCTCCGGCCGAAGCAGTCCGCGCCGGCGCGATGGAGACCGGCCAGGCCAGACCCGAAGTCAGCATCGGTCGACGCTCTCCCTGCACCCGGTTCGATCCACGCCAACGCGAGGAACGCCGGGTGGTCGTCGGAAACTGCGAGCACCTGCGGCACCGAGAGCGCCGCGGCATCTGCGAGCCACACCAGGTCGGACGCCTCCCGCCCGAAGAAGCCCACGGGCGGCGACGGATGCGTCTTCGCGAAGACCGTCCGGTCATCGGCCAGCCGGAGACGGAAAGCCGCGGCCATGTCACCGCCCGAAATCGGGGTCGATTCGACGACGTCGGACCCGAGCGCTGACGCAATTTCCTGATCGACGGTCGTCATCGGCGATGCCGTCAGGATCGTCGCTCGAGGTACCTGCGGGCGATCTCGTACATCCGGTCACGGCCGAAGCTCGGGTCGTGGCCGCCGTGCACGACGGAGACCGGCAACGTCAGTAGCCGCTCCATCGTGGCGCAGTAGTCGCCGATGTCGGAGTCGCTCGATTCGTCGAGCAGCGGACCGTCGTAGATCGCGTCGCCGGAGAAGAACGTGCCGGTCGACTCCTCCCACAGGCCGATCGAACCGGGCGAGTGGCCGGGCAGATGAAGCACTTCGAACTGTCGGTCGCCCAGATCGAACACATCGCCTTCGTCGATCAAGCGGGTGATCGTTGCACCGTGCTGACGGAAGTCGTCGAGTGCCATCCCGGCAGGAAGTGCAGTGACGAAATGCGGAGCATCGAGCGAGTAGCCGGCGGCCTCGAGCGACGCAATGCCTGCCGCGCCGTAGGCGACGTTCGGGTCGAGCGACTGCATGTGCGGCGTTTCGAGGTCCGCTGCCTCGGCCGGGTGGATCGCGACGTCGTCGAACTCGTGGTGCGACCCGATGTGATCGCCGTGGGCGTGCGTAGCGACCGCCGTGACCGGTTTGTCGACGAGGTCGGCCAACTCGTCGGTGAGGCGAGCGACGCCCATCCCGGTGTCGACCACGAGGTCACGGTCTCGCCCCGCGATGTGCCAGATGTTGCATTGCATCAGCGGGATCACATTCGGCTCCCACAGCAGGGTGATCGAATCGTCGACGACGCGACGATCGAACCAGCGGTCGGTGATCGGCAAGGTCATGCGTCGAGTCTCGCATGACGGGATTCCGCTGGCATCCTGAAGTCGATGACGACGTGGTTCACCGCCGACCTCCACTTCGGGCATCGAAACATCATCGACTACTGCGATCGGCCGTTCGACGACGTCGACCAGATGAACGAGACGCTCGTCGACAACTGGAATGACACCGTCATCGACGACGACACCGTCTGGGTGCTCGGTGACGTGGCGATGGGTCGGTTCGACGAGTCGCTCGCACTCGTCGGTCGCCTCGCCGGACGAAAGATCCTCGTCGCCGGCAACCACGATCGCTGCTGGTTCGGCCACGGCGAACGCGCCAATGAATGGGTGCAGCGATACCTCGACGGCGGCTTCGCGCAGATCGTCCAAGGCTCCACTCACGTCGACATCGCCGGCACCAGCGTTCTCGCCTGCCACTTCCCGTACACCGGGGACAGCCAGGCCGAGGAGCGCTACGTCGAGCACCGCCCGGCCGACGCTGGCGAATGGCTGCTTCACGGTCACGTCCACGAGCATTGGGCCACCAACGGCCGAATGATCAACGTCGGCGTCGATGTCCGCGATCAGCGGCCGATTTCCGAAGACGACGTCGCATCGATCATCGCCAGCCACTGATCACAACGCCGTCCGACGCCGGTTCAGCGGCGGAGCCAGGAATCGAAGACGCGAGTGAGGAACGGCATGAGCAGCCAGGTGAGCACGACGATGCCGAGCACGTTGCTCACGAACACCGACGGCACGAGCGGCAGATCCGGCAGCAGCCAGCCTCTGACCACGGCCAGCGTCAGCGCCGTCGGGAACAGCGCGAGCAGAATGATCGACGCCTGTTTCCAGCGCTTCACCGGAAGCTCGTCGCCAGCGCTTCGGAACCAGCCAGCGAAGCTGCTCCCGAGGCTGCCTGCGAGGTCGTCGACGACATTGACGACGCGTTCGCCGTCGACGTCAGGCTCCATCGTCGCGAGGAGCGCGGCGCGTTCGGGCGAACCCAGCCAGACATCGAGGTGACCTCGCGACTCGAACGAGAACGCGATGACCGTGTCCTCCTGCACGCCCGGCACCGGCTCGAAGACCTGACTTCCGAGGTACCCGTCGAAGGACGCGAGCGCAGAGCGGACGTCCATCTCGAAAGCAGCGAACCGGTCCTCGCTGCCCGCTCCGAGCCGAAAGGACGCCACAGCGGTGACCGGCTCGGGCACGTATGCCATCGCGAGCACT
>RCMY010005493.1_pt1 | contig 10757 bp, 11 predicted proteins | sample 2041341 | NCBI WGS metagenome assembly RCMY01 (sample SAMN09708234, study PRJNA481090) | Marine sediment metagenome, whole genome shotgun sequencing project.
TGAAGTCAGTGTGACGATTCGCCGCCTGCGTCCAGCGCCTTGACGCGATCGACAACCTCCGATCGTCCGAAGTCGTCGAGTTCGAACAGGCGGCGCACCTCGATCTCGGTCTCGCCGTCGTCCATTGCCGGATTCGGATAGCGTCGCGCCCACTCCATCGCCTCTTCGCGGCGTTTGACCTGAATGAGCGTGTAGCCGGCGACGAGTTCCTTCGATTCGGTGAACGGGCCGTCGATCACCGTACGCGTGTCGCCGTCATAGCGCACCCGCCAGCCGCGCGAAGTCGGCTGCAGCCCCGAGGCGTCGAGCAGCACGCCGGCCCTGGCCAGTTCTTCATGGTATGCGGCCATGCGGGCGAGCAACGCCTCGTCCGGCATTCCGCCCGCTTCCGAATCGTTGCTGGCCTTGACGATGATCATGTAGCGCATGAGGTTCTCCGCGTATCGACCGGACCGAAATATCCGGCTTCAATACGACGACGAATGAGAGCTCGATGGATCGACCGGCGACGCAAAAAATCACTGCGATCCGGTGGCGCTCGCGCGTTCGAGTGCTGCGACGTCTATCTTCTTCATCGACAACATTGTCTGCATCACGCGGCCAGCCGTTTCCGCGTCGGGATCGGACAGCAGCTCGATCAGCCGCCGCGGCACGATCTGCCAGGACAGGCCGTAGCGGTCCTTGAGCCAGCCGCATTGCTGCGCCGCCGGGTCGCCGCCCTCACCCAGTTTCTGCCAATAATGGTCGACCTCGTTCTGAGTCGCGCAATCGACGACGAATGACACCGCCTCGTTGAACTTGAACACCGGGCCGCCGTTGAGCGCGGTGAACGCCTGACCGTCGAGTTCGAAGGCGACGGTCATCACCGTGCCCGGCGCTTGGCCGTGTTGCTCCCGGCCGGCCTCGCCATAGCGCAGTACCTGTTTGATCTGCGAGTTCGGAAACACCGATACATAAAGCTGCGCGGCCTCTTCAGCCTGGCCATCGAACCACAGGAAAGGGGTTATCTTTTGCATGAAAGCCTCCGGGATGTTGAACACTCATCCATTTTCTGGATGTGTATCGAGTCGACGAACAGACGCCTCCCGAATCGACAGGCGTATCGATTCGGGAAGGCCGCCTGTGGTCAATCAATAGAACCGGGCCCCGCAGCAAATGAATTGTCCGATCCGACCCTCGGCGGGCGACCCCAACGGGCGGGCCGCCCGTCACCGGCTGTGTCGAAGCGATCATAGTGGCTTCAATACCCAGTAGTCGTTCTGCACGTCGTAGGGCAATTGGTGCACCTCAATGCGGCCGAAGCCCGCCGTTTCGAAGTATTCGCGTGCCTTCTCCCGGCCCCACATGGTTCCCAGTCCTTCGCCGCCCTGTGACAGAGAGACGGTCATGCAATGCATCACCGAGATTGTGTACAGCAGTGTCCCCATGGGATGATCGCGGTCGCCGTGGTGATGGCTGGAACCGTGGATATCCTGAGCCAGATAGACACCATCGGGCCGGAGTGTTGTGCGGATCCCTTTGAGCAGCTTGAGCGGGTGGGCCTGGTCGTGGATGGCATCGAAGGTGGTGACCAGGTCGTAGGCCGCGGGCTTGGCGGTGCGATCGAAGTCGCTCAAGTCCCGCTCCACGAATGAGACATTCTGCAGCCCCTGGCGATCCGCCTCGGCGCGCGCCCACGCAACGGCCTGCGCTGACAGCTCGTATCCGGTAAAACGGCTGCTGGGGAAACGGGCCGCCATGGTGATCAGCGCCATGCCCCGACCACATCCCAGATCGAGCACGTCGATTCCTTGTTGCAGCCGCTCGGGCAGACCCACCGCCAGCGGCAGAATGCCATCGAACAGCGCCGGCAGCACGGTCTGTCCACTGTCCTGCGCCATGACCTCGTGAAAACGCGTGTAGCGCTCATAGGGCACGCCGCCGCCGTGCCGGAAGCATTCGAGCACGTCGTCCTCCACCGTGCCCAGTAGCGGCAGGTATTGCGAGAACACGGCCAGATTCGCGGTGCCGCCGTCGCACAGCAGGTCAGCATAGGCTCGGGGCAGGCAGTAGATCATGGTGTCCGGCTGATGTTGCAGTACACCGGCCACGCTCATGCCGCCCAGCCACTCGCGAACGTAACGTTCGTTCAGGCCGGCCTTGTCCGCCAGCGCCTGGCTGGTCGTCGGTTCACCGTCGCTCAAGGCATTAAGCAGGCCGCTGCGGTGGCCGAGGCTGATCAACTGCAGCATCGCCCCTTCGTTGAGGGCATTGACGACGCGTTCTTCGAAAGCATCGCCGTCTGAAACTTGAAGTTTGGCTTCGTGCACAATCGCGTTCATCACGCTCTCCCATCTGAATCGAACTTGAGGCTCGTATTCTGGGCTGCCGGCGTCGCCTATACTAAAGCGCATACGGACGAAAACCGGTCATTCCCGCCATGTCTGATGAGAAAATCAGGGTCGCGCTGCTGGCACTGCCCGACGCCACCGCCTCCACGCTTTACGGCATGTACGACGTGTTCGCCTCGGCCGGGCGCGACTGGGCGTTCATCGTGGATGGCGTGCCGGGCGAACCACTGCTGGCCCCCCGCGTGGTTTCCCGTACCGGTGCGCGGGAAATGAGTGTCGCCAACAATGTGCGCATCGTGCCCGACGCCGGTTTCGACGATATTCCCCAAGTGATCTGTATCCCGGAAGTGACACTGCCGCCGGATGCCGTTCTGACCGGCCGTTTCGACCCGGAAATTGCGTGGATCAAACGCTGTCATGGCGCAGGAAGCATTATCGCCACTGCCTGCTCCGGCGCCATGCTGCTCGCCGAATCGGGTCTGCTTCACGGCGAAGACGCCACCACCCACTGGGCCTATTGTGAAGCGCTCGCCCGCTATCCCGGGGTGCGCGTCCACCCGCATCGGGTGCTGGTGGTCGGCGGAGAGGGCAACCGGCTGATCATGGCGGGCGGCGGCACGTCCTGGGAGGATCTGGCGCTGTATCTGGTAGGCCGCCTGGTGGGTGTGGACGAAGCGATGCAACTCGCCAAACTGTTCCTGATCGACTGGCACGACGTAGGCCAGCTGCCGTACGCGGTGCTCGTCAAAACCCGCCAGGCGGAAGAGGCGTCCGTCGCCAAATGCCAGACCTGGATCGCCCGGCACTACGACGAAGCCCATCCCGTGACCGAAATGATTCGCCTCTGTGGCCTGTCAGAGCGCAGCTTCCATCGCCGATTCAAACTCGCCACGGGGCTGACGCCTATGGGCTACGTGCACACCCTGCGCATGGAAGAAGCCAAACACCTGCTTGAAACCGGTGATAAACCGGAGGAGGCAGTGGCCGAGGAGGTCGGCTACGAAGACGCCGCGTTCTTCGGGCGCTTGTTCCGCCGCACGGTGGCCCTCACGCCAAAGCAATATAGAGAGCGTTTTGGCGGATTGCGACAGGCCTTGCGTGCGGCAAGCTGAGCGCCGCGTGCAATCACCGCCGGGGCGACACCGTATTACGCCCCCTTTTTTCCTGGGCAATCAAATGACGGAATCGGAGTGTTGTCCATTGATCCTCGTCTGAAAGCGCCGCGACGTGCAGCGCCGTCATCCGATCGAAGTTCACACTGTCGCTCACGCTTGTTCCGGGTCTCGCGCCACAAGGGGATGGGGATTGGTCGTCGTTGAACCTCCGGTGCCGTAGGACCGGGTGATGATTTCCAGGAGGTGCCCGCCGGGATCCTCCCAATACACACCACGCCCGCCGTCCCAAGTGTTGATCCGGCCTTCTTTTCGGCGGGAAGGGTCGGCCCAGTAGGGCAGGCCCCGCGCCTGAACACGCCGGAATATCTCGTCGAATTCCGCTTCGCTCACCAGGAACGCGTAATGCTGCGGGTGGATTTCGTTCTCGATATCGACAAAGTCCAGTGAGGTCTCGCCGACCTGAACGATCGCGAAGGGTCCGACGGTTTTCGGTGCTGCAAGGCCCAGCATCTCACTCAGGAACTGAGCCGAGAGGTTCCTGTCCCGCGCGGAGACGATCGTGTGATTGAGGTGAATGGCCATGTTTCGCTCCTCGATAGGCTGTATCGGCGTCGATCATGTCGTTCGGCCCGAAAACATCCGGTTTTAACGCCACGACGGATGACGTGGCCGCGAATCGACATCGCGACACGCGTTATTCACCTTGCTCGCGGTGCTGCGTTATTTTTCCTGGTCGGTCAGAACTTGCGGCCGTCGGTCTTCACCAGTCCGTAGAAAAATATCCACTCGGCGGCAACATACGCCAGCGGATAGGCGCCCCACCATGCCACCAGATCGAGCACATTGATATCTTTGGCCGAGGCGATCAGAAAGGTGTAAGTCACGCTGACCAGCATGGCCAGCGTGTAGGCGAGCAGGGCGATGTAGGCGGTCACAGTGAGCGCGGTGAGTGCCGCTCGGTCGCGGCGCAAGCGCACCTTTCCGCGGCGCAGACGTTGCGGAATGCGGTAGAGCCGGACAAGCGCGGTGATCAGCACGATCGGGATGAAAAGGAGCAGGAACATCATTGGATCGCCGGACGGCGAAACGCAGTCCGCGTGGCTTGGCTCGAGAAGCGCATCAGGATCATGCGCGCAGATTGCCACACGGCGATGCATGCCGCCACGTCGGCACCACTAACGAGGGAGTCGACCGGCTTTACATCGGCTGACTGCCGACGGTGATCCCCGCGCGTTGAAGTGTTCCAAGTGATTGATTTTGGGATATTTCGCACGACTGGGCCTACTTATTGCTTGTGATCTGGGAAAACACTCATGCGGCGATGATCGCGCGTGTTGCCGGTCCGCCGGTTCTTTCGTCGGGTCAGGCCACAGGAGCGTGCCATGTTTCAACTGAAGCGGTGCATTGTCGGCGTCGGTGCGCTGGCCGGGCTGCTTGTTTCCACGATCGTCACTGCGGTGCCTTTCCTGATGCTGGTCGAGGACGATTCGGCGGTCGACCAGGATGTCAGCGCGGCCGGCAGCAACACGTTTGTCGAGCTCGTGACGGCAACGCATGGCAACGTGCTCGGCGGCGATCTGCATTTGACGCCATATGGCCGCGGCGCGGGTGCCTACGTGTCTTCGTCGTTCGATAGCGGGTTCGCGCTCAGTGTGCTGTCCGCAGGTGTCCGTGTGCGAAGTGGCAACAATTCCTTCGCGAGTGGTGTCGGCGCCGCACGCGCGGCTGTGCCGGGTGTTCAGGCGCTGCCGCCATCGGCCAACGTCGCGACAACCCCGACGCCCGAGACGGGTGATGCGGGTAGTTTTGCAGAGCCCGCATCGGTCGCTTTACTTGGATTGGGACTGGCGGGCTTGGCCTATTCGAGCCGGCGTTGGCGCCGCCAGCACCGGCAATTGGGCCACTAAAGGCGGCGCGTTGTCGGCGGGCTACACGCCCCGCGCGACACGGCCGCAGGTGACGGGCGCGGCGGCCATCAAGCCGCGCAGCGCGCACCATAGCACCAGCGCATTGTTCAGATGCCAGCCAAAATGGGTGCCGAGCGGAAACGTCTCGCATACCGTCAGGTCGACGCTGCGCAACACCATCGAGACGGCAAACAGCGCCGCCGTGGCACGTAGCCAGCGCGCTGGCGCCGCTTGCGGGCAGGTGATCGCCAGTGTGATCAGCGCCAGCCAAGGGCCGAGGTATAACTCCGAGCCATTGAGTGCCGGAATGCGCACCGATAACGCGATCACCGCGCTCAGCGCCACGACGCCTGCGAGCGCCACCAACGCCTTGCCGTTGCGCCATCCGTGCAGACGCACCAGCGCGCGTTGCACGAACAGCATCACGAAGATCGCGATGAATACGATGTCGAGCATGCTCGCCCAGCGCTCGGCGACGGTGTGAAAGACGAAACTGCCGGCCCCGATCAGCGCCAGCAACCAGGCGAGGGCGCGCAGATCGGCCGGCGTGCGGCCATCCATGCGGCGCAGCAGCGTTCCCGCAGCGAGGATGAAGGCGAGGTTGGTGAGCGCGTTGACCGGTTCGGACCACAGGCTGGCGTCGGTGCGCTCGCAATACAGATCGACCGCCTCGCCCCAGTTCATCGCGGCGCGGCACCCGCCTGAATGCCAGCCTCGGTGACGATCCAGTTCATCGGAAGGTCGTGCGGCTGCGGATGCGTGGTCTCGACGCGACCCACTTCGTAGCCCACGCCGACAGTGGTCGGCGTGGGCTTGATCTGTGCCAGTGTGCGGTCGAAATAGCCGCCGCCGTAGCCCAGCCGGTAGCCCGCTTGGTCGAAAGCGTTGAGCGGCACGAGAAGGACATCGGGGACGAGCGTGTCGCCCGCCACTGGCGTCGGGATGCCGTGGCGATCGGGCAGCATCTCGCTGTCGGGCGTCCACGCGCGAAAGGTCATTGGCGATCCCGGCGCGACCACCACCGGCAGCGCGGCGCGGCGGTGCGGGTGCGCTCGCAACCAGTGGTCGACCATGACGCGCAGATCGGCTTCACCGCGGTGCGGCCAGCAGAAGCCGAGTACGCGCGGGTCAAGGCGCGCGAGCAGGGTGTCGAGGGCGCGCTCGATCGCGGTGTCGTTGCGCGCACGGGTGTGCATGTCGAGCGCCTCGCGTGCGGCGATGGCACTTTGGCGCAGCTTCTTTCGGGCGGTATCCATAAGCGGGTCGGGGGCCAATGAGAATCACCCCGCTATGCTATTCTCAAGCGGCATGCGGTGGGAAGGGAAGTCACCATTCCGGGTGCTTCAGTTGACCGCTTGGCAGTTTCGGAAAATACCGCGTGAGTACTGGGTTTGATACCGTTGCAGCGCGCTGCCTATCGGCGCGGCGCGCAACCAACACGATTTTGCGCTCGACCGGGGTTCCCGGAATGAAGAAGGCTGCGCGCGCGGCGTGGTTTGCGCTCTCCTTGCTTGGCGCGCCGCTGGCCGCCGCCCAGGCGCCGACCGGGGATGCGCGCATTGTCGCCGCACGCGAAGCCTTGCGAAGTGGCGACAGCGATGCGCTCGATCTTTTCGCGGCCAGCCAGTCGCCGCACGTGCTGGAACGCTACATCGACTATTGGCGCCTGCATGACGTGCTCGATCGCGACGCGCCCATCGATGCGCGAAAATTCGAGGCGTTTTTGTCGCGCTACGAAGGCAGTGTGCTCGCTGAGCGTTTGCGCGCGGCGTGGCTGCGCCGGCTTGCCAAGGACGAAAACTGGCGCGGCTTTACCAAGGTGTGGGGCGCGCTCGAGCAGCCCAATGACGATCTGCGCTGTCAGCACTGGCTGGCGCAGTTTCATCTCGGCGACAGTGGTGGCTTGAAGGCGGCGGCGGCGCGCTGGAGCACGCTGGCGGCAAGCGCGGCGGCGTGCAATTCCGTCATCGGCATGCTTGCGGCGCGCGACGGACTTGATGTCGATGAAGTGTGGGCACGCTTCCATCGCCAGATGGACAGCCGCCGCGGGTACGGTGCCGGCACCACGCTTGGCTGGCTGCCAGCGGCCGAGATGCCCGATCCGGCGCGCCTGAGGGCCTTGCTCAAGGATCCTGACGCGTATCTGGAGCAGTTGCCGGCCGGTTTCGCGCGCAGCCGCAGCGAACGCGAACTGATGCTGGCGGCGCTCAACCGTCTGGCACGCAGCGATCCCAAACTGGCCTACATGCGCTTGGTGCGCGTTGCCGACGCGTTGCCGCCCGACACCCGCAGCGCGGCCTACGTGCTGCTTGCCTGGCGTGGCGCGCAGGATCATCTGCCGCAGGCACGCGACTGGTATCGCGCCGCCGGCAAGGCGCCGATGAACGCTGACGCACGCGCGTGGCGGGTTCGCGCCGCGCTGCGCGCGCAGGACTGGGCGAGGGTGCGTGATGCCGTGCTGGCGCTGCCCGATGACGAGCGCGATGCGCCGGAATGGGTTTACTGGTTGGCGCGTGCCGAGCAGGCGCTCGGCGATACGACGGCGGCGAAGGCGCTCTATGGCACGATTGCCGAGCGGCCTGATTTCTACGGCATGCTGGCGGGCGAGGAACTCGGGCGCCAGTTTTCCTTGCCACCGCCGGGTGCACCGCTATCCGCGGCGAGCTTGCGCAAGGCTGAGGCCGACCCCGCGCTGCGCCGCGCGCTGGCGCTGTTCCGCCTCGATTTACGCACCGAAGCGGTTCGCGAATGGAGTTGGCGGCTGCGCACGGCGGACGATGACTTCAAGCTCGCCGCGGCGCGTATCGCGCTCAAGCACGACATCTACGATCGTGCTATCAACACCGCCGAATGGGTCGATCGCGCCGGCCACTATGATCTACGTTTCATCACCCCGTATCGCGACCTGATCGAACCTCAGGTGCGCGCGCAGGGGCTGGATCTGTCCTGGGTGTACGGATTGATGCGGCAGGAAAGTCGCTTCGTCTCGGGCGCCGCCTCATCGGCCGGCGCGCAGGGTTTGATGCAGGTGATGCCGGCCACTGGCCGCTGGGTGGCGCGCAAGATCGGCATGACCGACTATCGCCGCAGCCTCCTGCAGGATCCACAAACGAACGTGTTGTTGGGCACCAGTTACATGCGCATCGTGCTCGACGATCTGGACGATCACCCGGTGCTCGCGGCGGCCGGTTACAACGCCGGTCCGGGTCGCGCCAAGCGCTGGCGTGATGACCGATCGCTCGAAGGCGCTGTGTATGCCGAGACCATCCCGTTCGACGAGACGCGCGATTACGTCAAGAAGGTGATGGCCAATGCGGTAATTTACGCGGCTCTGATGGAGGGTCGCCCGCAATCGCTCAAGGCGCGCCTGCGCCAGGTTGATCCGCGTTGACTCACGCTGTTTATCAAGGAGACAGATTCATGTCCGGGACTGTATTGCTGATCGGGGGAAGCGGATTTGTCGGAACGGCCGTCGCCGCGCGGCTCACCAAGGAAAAATGGGCGCTGCGTGTGCCGACGCGGCGCCCAGCCAACGCGCGTCACCTGCTGGTGTTGCCAGCCGCCGAAGTGATCGAGGCCGACGTGTTCGACGATGCCGCGCTCGACCGCCTCATGCGCGGTGTGGACGCTGTGGTCAATCTCGTCGGTGTGCTGCATTCGCCGCCGGGCGATCCGTATGGTCCCGCCTTTGCGCGCGCGCATGTTGAATTGCCCAAACGCCTGGTTGCCGCCTGTGTGCGCAATGCCGTGTCGCGCCTGGTGCACATCAGTGCGCTCGGGGCGGACGCTGAAGGCCCCTCCGAGTATCAGCGTTCCAAGGCCGCCGGTGAGGCCGTCATCCGCGGTGCCGACGCGTCGCTCGGGTGGACCATCCTGCGCCCCTCGGTCATCTTCGGCGAGGGCGACAGCTTTCTCAATCTGTTCGCCAACCTCGCGAAGCTCACCCCGGTGATGCCGCTGGGCGGCGCCAACACACACTTTCAGCCGGTGTGGGTGGAAGATGTGGCGCGCGTGATCAGTGCCTGCCTGCAGCGCCGAGACAGTATCGGCGAGTGCTACACGGTGGCCGGCCCGACGCGCTACACGCTGCGGGAACTGGTGCGCTATGCCGGCGCACTCGGCGGTCGCACGCCGTGGGTCATCCCGCTGCCAGAAGGCGTTGCCATGGTGCAAGCGCGCCTGCTCGAACTCGCGCCGCAGCCCATGATGAGCCGCGACAATGTACGCTCGATGCGCGTGAATAACGTCGCCGTAGGCGCGCCGCTGCCCTTTGGCATGACGCCGACCACGCTCGAAGCGATCGCGCCGGAGTACCTGCGCGAGCCGACACGGCGCCGCCTGCTAACGCATCGCCGTCACGCGACGGTGCGTCAGATCGACTAAGCCGGAAGCCCTGAAGATGCAGATTTACACCGTTGGCGGCGCGGTGCGCGATGAACTGCTCGGCCTGCCGGTGCAGGATCGCGATTACGTTGTCGTCGGCGCCACGCCGGACGCGATGCGGGCGAAGGGTTTCATGCCCGTCGGCAAGGATTTCCCGGTGTTCCTGCACCCGCAGACGCACGAGGAGTACGCGCTGGCGCGCACCGAACGCAAGTCGGCGCCGGGCTACACCGGTTTCGTGGTGCACGCCGCGCCCGACGTGACCCTCGACGACGACCTGCGCCGGCGCGACCTCACCATCAACGCCATGGCACGCGATGCACAGGGCGCGCTGATCGATCCTTACAGCGGGCAGGCTGATCTTGCGGCGCGCGTGTTGCGCCATGTCAGCCCGGCGTTTGCCGAAGATCCGGTGCGCATTCTGCGCGTCGCACGCTTCGCCGCGCGCTTTGCCGATTTCCGCGTCGCCGACGAAACGCTCGCGCTGATGCGCTCAATGGTGGTCGCCGGCGAAGTGGATCATCTGGTTGCCGAGCGTGTATGGCAGGAGATTGCGCGCGGGCTGATGGCCGACGCGCCGATGCGCATGATCGAAGTGCTCGAGGCGTGCGGCGCGCTCGCACGTTGTCTGCCGGAAGTCGCGGTTCGCGTGTCCGGCGATGCCTCGGCGCTCGCGGCGACGCTCGACTGCGCGGTGGCGCGCGGGCTGCCGCTGGGGGTGCGCTGGGCGCTGCTCGTCGATCACGACGGGACCGCGGCACAGACCGCCAGCGAGCGGCTGCGGGTACCGGTATCGTGCCGAGACCTGGCAGTATTGCTGGCAAACGAGGGTGACGCCGTGGCCGCGGGCGTGACGGATACAGACCGCGCGCTGGGCGTGATGGAGCGTTGCGACGTGTTCCGCCGCCCGCAACGTCTGCAGGATGTGCTCGATGCCGTGGCGTGTCAGCCGGAGCGGCTGTCGCTGGATCGCGCCGCGTGGGCGCGGGCCGTGGCCGCCGCGCGCGCGGTGGATGGCGCGG
>RCMY010005494.1_pt1 | contig 10756 bp, 12 predicted proteins | sample 2041341 | NCBI WGS metagenome assembly RCMY01 (sample SAMN09708234, study PRJNA481090) | Marine sediment metagenome, whole genome shotgun sequencing project.
GTGTTGAAGGACTGGCCGACCATCTCGTCGAGCTGTTCGTCGATCCACGACGGGTCGTAGGCGCCGAACAGTTGGTCGCCACCGTTGTTGACCCGACGCTGCAGGTTGACGCCGCGCGGCACGAACGTGGCGCCGGTCCGGCGGTCGACCAACTTGTCGTCGCGGACGGAGATCCAGTGTTCCTGCGGCGGGGGAGCGGTCGTGGGTGGCGCGGTGCTCGGGGCGCTCGCTGTGGTCGTCGTGGTGGCGGTGGCTTCGCTGGCTTCGGTGGTCGCGGTCGTCGTTTGGCTGGTGCTCGTCGGTGGGATCGACACGGGTGGTTCGCCGTCGGTCGCTGTGTCCGACGTCGATCCGGAGCAGGCCGCGAGCACCGCTGCGGCGAGCACGCAGGCGAGGCGTGAACCGGGTCGCCTCATGTCATCCTCCCCCCTCCCGATGCCGTAGCGGAAGTGTAGAACGCGCGGCCGGACGGCCGCCGCCGCAAGGGAGTAATCGCCCGGTCGGCGTGGGCGCTCCGGCAAGGTGCGACTCTCTACGATTCGGAGATGGCGTACGACCAAGCCGATGTCGAGCGAGTCCGCGGGCTGATGTCGCATCGCTCGGATGTCGTCGAGAAGGGCATCGTCGGGGGCGGGTGGGGCTTCATGGTCGGCGGTCATCTGTGCTGTGGCGTGAGCACGCGCGGGTTGACCGTTCGTGTCGGCGCGGCGGCGATCGACGAAGCACTCACCCATCAGCACGTGCGCCGGCTCGAGTTCGGTGGCCGGCCGACCGCCGCATTCATCGTCGTCGAGCCGGACGGCTACCGAGACGACGACGCGCTCGAGCAGTGGGTCAGCCGTGGGCTCCGCTTCGTCGACACGCTGGAGTGAACACGCGCGCACGCCAGGTGTGTCGCGGTTCTGGGTCGGTGGGGCACGTCATCGCGACACGGCTCCGGTCGGAGTAGCGGCGCCGTCAGTCGGACGGGTCGAAAGGGGCCGAGGCGGTGCGAGCTGCTGCTTCGACCCGTTGGCGGTACGAGGTCCACCATCGGTCGTCGCCATCGGGGAGATTGTCGACCTCCCGTCGATGTCCGACTCCGCCGTCGATCCCTTCCCGGATGATGTCGGCGTGACCGGCGTGTCGGTGGGTTTCGGAGATCATGTGCACCAGGATCCAGTGGAGCGTCACCGGGTTCACGTCGTCGGGCCACCACGGCACGGTGCCGGTGTCGTCGAGCGAGAGCGCGTCGATGGTGGCATCGGCGTGGGCACGGGCGCGCCCATACAAAGCGATGATGTCGTCACGGGTCTCGTCGGGCCCGGCGAACATGTCCTCGTTGGGTTCCTCCTCACGCCCGTCCCACGGGAACCGCTCGCCGTGTGGCCGTCCGAACGTGTCGCCGAAGTAGCCGAGCTCGACGACCGCCAGATGTTTCACCAGCCCGAGCAGGTTCGTGCCCGTCGGTGTGTGCGGTCGCCGGACGTCGTACTCCGACACACCATCGACCTTCCACAGCAACGCGTCTCGCCCGACCTGGAGATAGCGGTGCAGCATCTGTTTGGCGTCGTCCATGAAGTCAGTCTGACGGACCACGCACACGTGGGAAAGCGCTCGGTTGGCGTGTCGGTCGAAGGCGCGGATCCGAGGTGCGGGCGCGAGTCGAGGGGGTGGCCGCCGGCGACGCAGTGGGGTCGGTGCGTCGCCGGCGGTCGGTCGGCTGTGGTCCAACGCCGTGGATCAGCCGGTGACGGCGGAGCGGATCTCGTTCACCGACATGGTGCGGAGCTGCTCTGCGGCGGTCGAACCGACTTCAGCGGCGATGACCTGATCGCCGTCGAGGTAGGCGATGCCGTCGAGCTTCACCAGTTCGTGGGTCAGCACGCCGCCGAGGAAGTCGTTGAACGCCGAGTCGACGGGGTTGAGGAACAGCACGAGCCGGTCCGTGACCTCTGGCGGCCGGATGCCGTTGATGAGCAGCGTCGCCGTGCGGTTGCCGTCGGCGTCGGTGGCGAAGGCCTGCCACGCAAAGACGATTTCACCGGTCGGTTCGCCCGTGAGCGTGTCGACGGTCGCGACGGTGACCGCGATGTACTCGTTGGTGTTCTGATCGCCGTCGGCGAACGGACGGCCGAGGCTGCTGACCTCGATCACGTCGCCGATGACGACCACCGCGGCATCATCGCCCATCTCGGCCACTGAGTCGAAGGTGCCGTCGTCGATCGTGAGGTCCAAGGTGGCGACCGGTCGCGGTGTGGCGGGCGTCATCGGGGGAGTGGTCGGCGCTGGCGTGGTCGGTGCCGGTGCCGGTGTCGGTGCCGGTGGCGTCGTGGGAGCGACGGTCGGCGGCGTGCTCGAATCCGGTGGATCGAGAGGCTGGGTGGGAGTCGTCACGTCGTCGGGTTCGGTCGTCGGTGTGACGACCTCCTCCGTTGTCGGCGGCGCAGCACCGTCGGCGGTCGGATCGGCCGTGCCGCAGGCGGTTGCGCCGGCGAGCAGCACGGTGAGGGTGGTGGCGAGGAACAGTGTTGATTTCATGCGGCATGAGACGAAGGCCGGCCATCGGAGGTTCCCGTGGATCCACGTGTCCTTCGTCACGCCACCGGCCGACAGAGCGCCAGGCCGATGACTCGGATGTCGGGCGCGCGACGTCACCGCGCGAGCGTGATCCGGCGCCGGTGTACGGTCTCGACGGGGCAGTCGACACAGGAGGAATGCCATGGCTGGGGTCGCCACGTATCTCACGCTTCCGGGGAACACCGAGGAAGCGTTCGAGTTCTACAAGACGGTGTTCGGCACCGAGTACACCGGCGAGGGCATCATGCGCTTGGCCGATGCTCCCGGGACCGAGGAGATGACCGACGAGCAGCGCCAGGCGGTGATGCACGTCGGCTTGCCGATCCTGGGCGACCATCTCCTGATGGGCACTGACATGCCCGACGCGCGCCTCGGCGATCACATGAGCATCATGTTGATGCCCGACACCAAGGCCGACGCAGATGCGCTGTTCGCCAAGCTCAGTGACGGCGGGTCGGACATCCATCCGCTCGACGACATGTTCTGGGGCGACTACTGGGGTCAGTGCACCGACAAGTTCGGTGTCGTCTGGCAGATCGACGTCGACGGCTCGCAGGCGTAACGCGCCGGGCCGCGCCGCAATGTGGGCTCGCCTCCCGGATGAGGTCGTCTCGGCATGTCGGGGCCGTCAGCCGAAGAGGTCGGCGACGGCGGTGGGGGCGACATCGAGGGCGGCGATGTTGGTCGAATTCTCAGCCCCTGCGAAGCGGTTGATACCCAGCTGCTCGCGCTCGTCGACCGACGCCGTGAACACGCCGGCGTCGAGCTGGATGCCGGTGCCGTCGGCCACTCGCACGAGCCCGTTGAAGATCGCGATGATCGCTGCGGCTTCCCGCGCGGCGTCGTCACCGATCGTGTCCACGAGCACTCGGCGGGCGCGTTCGACGTCACCATCGCGCTCGACGGCACTGGTGTACGCCAGCAGTTCGCGGCCGGCCGGGACGCCGACGTCACCGACGTGGTCGGGGTCGACCGCGCCGTTCAGATCGATCGTGAGGCCGTTCGCTTCGCCGCTCACACGGAGCAGCGTGGTGTGGGCGGTGGTTCAATAGAAGCACTCACTGAGCACGGTGGTGCGGGTGGCGACCAGCTCGGCCTGGGGGCGGCTGAGCGCGAACTCCCACTGGAGGTTCATGAACTCGGCGCCGCGGGAGTAGTGGGTGTCGACGAGCTGCCGCCAAGCTCGGTTGGTCTCGGGGACCAGGCTCAGGGTTCGGCTGACGTTGGCCCTCGTCGGGCCAGTCGACTGGCTGACCCAGGCGCCGACGTCGCCGACGTCGTCTGGTCTGTTGCGGGCCGGTTCACCGGTGGTTGGTCCAGGAAGGGGTCGTTCGAGGCGACCCATCGCCCGGTCGTATCGGTCGAGGACGGTGACGATCGCGGTGACGCCGACCAGCTCGGTGTAGGTCTCCTCGCCGAGCGCATGGATGTGCTCGTCGGCCCAACCGCGGGTGAGTCGGCCCGGGTCGCTGGCCGTGCGATGCACGACCTCCATCGCCGATGCGGTCAGGTCGTCGGTTGCCTCGTGTCGGCCGTCGACGGCGTTCGGTGAGAGCGCCTGTCGGCGTTGTTGGTCGAGCTCGTTGGTGCGGGCGTCGCGCACCTCCCGCCAGACCGCGACCCGCTGCTCACCGGTCAACCAGTCGCCAGGACGCGCGGTCGTCTCACCGACCTCCAGCTGGGCCTGTTCGATGTCGCTCATCCGATCCAGTCTGTCATGACCATCGACGAGTCGATTTGGCGGGCGTGACGAGCGCAGAGTCGGAGTCGGCCGACCGTCAGGGGGCGTCAACGATGACGCTCAGTCGGAGCAGCTGTGACAGGTCGGTTCGGCCGCAGTTGCCGTCTGTCCGACGGTGCGACGGTTGTGTGGGAGGATTCGCGCGCGGTCGAACCGTCGTCGGAAGCACCGGCGTCGGATCCGCAGAACTGGGGTCCACGATGGCATTCATCCAGTCCATGGAGTTCGCGACCGAACGTCGACAGGAGCTCCTCGAACTGATGGGGCGCTGGGTGGTCGATGCGGTGCAGAACGGCACAGCTCAGCGATCGACGACAGCCGAGGATCGGTCGACACCCGGCCGTTATGTCACGGCCGTCTGGTTCGAGTCGGCGGAGGCAGCGGCCGAGAATTCGAATCGGCCCGAGACCGGTACGTTCGCCGCAGAGTTCACGTCGCTCTGCAGTGAGGGCCCGACATTCCGCGAGTTCGACGTCGTCGACATACCGGGCGGGTAGCGGCGTACCGCCGACCACCGGTTGGCTATGTGACGCTCGTGCGCGTCGACGATCCAGCGACCTGGCCCGATCGTGGCGCCGCGTGCATCGGCGCGCCGCCGGAGGGTCGGCTCACGACGAGGCCGGTCGGTGGTGGCGGACGGGTCGCCGTCGGCGTCAGGTCGAGCCGTTGCGCCAGACGGGCGATGACGAGTGTGAGCTCCATCTGGGCCAAGGCGAAGCCGACGCACATGCGCGGGCCGCGACCGAACGGCACCCAGGCCTCGTCGGCCAGCGCCCGTTGTGCATCGTCGAGGTGGAGGAATCGATCCGGGTCGAATCGGTCGGGGTCCGTCCACGCGTGTTCGTCGCGACCCGCGAGATACGGCGACCAGAGAACGAGCGTGCCCTTCGGGATCACGTAGTCCCCCACGGCGACATCGGTCGCCGCCTCGCGGGCGGCGACGCCTGACGCCGGGTGCAGACGAAGCGTCTCGCGCATCGTCCGGTTCGCGAATTCGAGGGCAGCCAGCGCCCGGTCGTCGGGCACCGCGCCGGAGCCTGGCGGACCGAACACCCGGTCGGCCTCCTCCCGGAGGTTCCCCCACGTGGTCGAGTGCACGGTCGCTTCCCACAGTGTCCAAGCCAGCGAGGAGGCCGTGGTGTCGTACCCGGCGCCGATCAGCGATTTGACCTGGTCGCGTATCTCAGCATCGGACAGGTCGCTGTGCCGGACGAGCGCGTCGAGCACATCACCGTGATCGATGCTGCCCTCGGTCCCGTCGACCTCATCCTCGACTCCAGCAGGCCCAGAGCGTGACGCGGCGATCGCAACGTCGATCATCCCGTCGAGCGCCTGACGGTCGTCACGAACACCGGCGCGCAGGGTGAACGGGAACGGATGCGGGATCTGCCGATACAGCGGTGTCGAGAGGTAGCGCTGACTACGGGCGAACTTGGCGTCGATGTCGGCCGTTCGGTCGACCAGACGCTCGCCGAACAGGGCCCTGACCATCGATCTCGATCAGGAGTCGTCGAGCGACCGGATAGAGATCGATCACGGCCCGATCGTCGTGGGTGGCGAGCAGCTCGTCGATGGCCGCATCGGTACGTTCGACGATCATCGGGATCCATCGGTTCAACCGGCGGCGGCCGAAGGCCTGCTGGACCGGTCCCCGTCGTCGACGATGGTCGTCGCCGTCGGAGGCGACGATCGTGTGTTTGCCGACGACGAACGGGAACGGGCTGAGCGGCGTGTGCCACCGGTACCGGTCGTTGGGCTGCATCAGCAGTTCTCGGATCAGCGGCGGTGAGCCGACGACGGCGAGGCGGAGCGGGCCCGCTCCGAGTCCGCAGATCGGCCCGAACGATTCGCTGATCTCGTCGAGAGCCGTCTGTGGTGTCGAGAGCAGTCGGCGCATCAACCGCACCTGATCCCGGCGCGACGGACGCGGGATCGCTTTCATCTCCGCCAGGTCCATCAGCAGCACCTCGGCCGGGGATGGTGCAGCGGTACCCAGGTCACGTTCATCATCGTCCTCCGTTTCGCAGGCGCATGTATCCCATGGAGACAGACGAACGCCGGGTCCGTTCGGGTGACAGTGGCGGTCGATGGCGGCACTCGGAAGACCGAGGAGGCCTCGGGGCGGGTGCGGTCAGAACAGCAAGCGGGCGGCGGTGAGGCTGAGCGCGGCCAATGCCGTGTTGAACGTGACCATCCAGCGGATCTGGCGTTCCGTCGCCTGGGAGATCTCCGTTCGAAAATCGGCCCGCATCACCGTCTCGAGGACGCGCAGGTCGGCTTTCGTCGCCACGTCGTGCCAGGTGACTGGTGGGAGATGCGCCATCAGGGTGTCTGCTTCGCTGGGGCCGAGCACCGCTTCGAGCTTGCGATGCAGGTTGAGTCTGGTTCGGTCGTCAACCGTCATGTCGTGCTCCTCGAGTTGCCGGCGGCTGCCGGACGAAACGAGGGAAAGTCGGTATTCGTACCGTATCAAACGGGTGTTCCAGCTGGGTCGGCGGGACCGTGCGATGGACGTGCGTGTGGCTGCCGTCAGGTGGCGGGGCCGACGAAGTCGAAGATGGCGGTGATGCCGTCGATGACGGTGGTAAGGGTCTCGTCTTCGCACGTGAACGTGCCGGTGCCGGAGAAGGCATCGGTGCCGACGCTCTGGGTGCCGCCGAATGGCAGGTCCTGCAGCTCGCCACCGATCTCGATCTGGATCCTCACTGACGCGTCACCGCCCTGGTCGGTGACGGTCAGTTGGTCGCCGCTGATCGTCCAGGTGCCGGGGTCGACGGAGTCGATGGTGGTCACCAAGGTGCCCTGCGGGGTCGTCGCACCGAACTGCCACTCGTCTCGGAAGCCCGTGTAGGAACCGTCGTCGCGCAGGCTGATGCGGTATTCGCCTGACCGATGGGACATGCCGACGTCGGCGCCACCTGCGGCGGCAGCGATCTGATCGAGGAACTCCTGGCTGCGGAGCCGCCACGTGCCGGGGAGGCACACGAGTTTGATCTGGTCGACCGAGTGCTCGCTGGTGCCGCTCTCGGGGAGGTCGATGACGAGTCTGAGGTCGACCTCGTCGTCCTCGGCGATGCGGTTGAGGAGTTTGACGTCGTCCTCGATGCGCCATTCACCCCAGCGGCCGGTCGGCTGGCCCTCGCTGGCCGCCCACGACTGCATCTCGACGCCGTCGATCTCGAGGCGTAGCTGCGTGTCGCCTTCCTGGCCGGGGTCGATGCCCTCGACGCGGAGCGAGACGGGGAGGTAGTCGCCGTCGGCGCGGATGTCGACGCGCACCTGGTCGCCGTCATCCATGACGCGACCCTCGCGGGGATGATCGATCCAGGCGACTTCGCGCACCCGGAGGTCACCATTGCCCCCGGTCCGACGGACGAGAGAGACGGTGATGGTGTTCGGGCCGGGCTCGTCCCCGGGCGGCGGTGCGTCGAGGTTCTCGATGACCGGCCCGTCGCCCGTTGCGCTGGCGTCGCTGCCGCCGGGGCCGACGCCGGTCACCTGGTGGAAGTTGCCGTCGGGGCCGAGCACGAAGGTCTGGCCGACGGGTCGTTCGGTGGGTGCCGGGATCGTCTTTTCGTAGCTGGAGAGTCCGGCCTCGGTGACGACCTGGTGGGCGCGCCCGGTCGTGGAGCCGGTCTCGACCAGGGCTCGGTGAAGCGCCATCGAGGAGCTACGCGCGAAGTCGCTACGCACCGGTTCGGTCCACGAGAACACGACGCCGTCGCCGAAGGTGGAGGTCAGTTCGGTACCGCGGCCGGTCTCGCAGGCGGAGAGCACGACGACGGTGTCGGGCAGGCCGCCCGGGTAGGTGCGCGTGAAGAAGTCGTTGGCGGCGACGACGGATGGGCCGGTCCGAGTGAACGACACGGTGGTGCCGCCGTTCTCACCGGTGAGGATCTGCTTCGTCACGTAGCTCTTGCCGACGTAGAGCATCGTCTCGCAGCCGGTGTCATCGCAGACCTGGCTGCCGTGGGTGGAGACGTGGATGACGTCGTACTGATCCCAATTGCGGAACTGGTCGGGGGTGACGCCGAGTTCGGTGTCGGTGTTGGCGAAGTACTCGACGTTGCCCTCGTAGCCTCTGGCGCCGCCGTAGAGGGCGGCGATCTCGGGCGATTCGTCGTTGACACCGAACTCGAACTGGTACGGGGCGATGACGAGGGCCCGCTTTTGCTCGGGGTCGTCGCCGACGACGTCGCGGGGGCGCGGAGTGGCCGCGGCCGGCGCGACGGTCGCGATGTCGGGGAGGGCGGCGGGGGCACCGCGGGTGGCGTCGATGTCTTCGGTGTCGACCCACATGCCGAGGCCACCGTCGAGGCGATAGAGGATCGACTGCTCGGTGACGAACACCTCGGCGATGTCGGCGTCGGCGGCGATCTGACGGGCGACGTCGAGGAGCGGCATGTCGTCGAGGACGCTGGCGATCGCGGCCTCGCCGATCTCGAGCGACTTGTCGAACACCGTGTCGTCGGCGTCCTCCCACGAGCAGGGTCGGGCGTCGGTGCCGCACTCGCCGAACTCGGCCAAGGTCGGCAGTTCGACGTCGGCCAATGGCGCGGTGGTGTCGGTCGCGTCGTCGCCGGTCGTGCTGTCGTCGGTCGTGCTGTCGTCGGTCGTGCTGTCGTCGCTGCTGTCGGTCGAGTCGTCGGTGCCGGTGTCGTCGGTGGCATCGGCGGTCTCGTCATCTGTTGCATCGTCGCCGCCGGAGCACCCACTCAGGGTGACGAGTCCGAGGGTGGCGATGACGGAGATGGCGCGCACGCGGGCGCTGATCGTGGACGCGGTCGTGGTGGAGCGGAGCATGGGTTCCTTCGACACTCGCAAGGGGTTGGTCGCCCCTCACCGTAGGTGAGCGTTCGATCCCGGTTCCGACATTTGCTGCCTCGTGCGTGCGCGTCGACGGGCAGCGACCTGGCGTTTCCGGGCAATCGTGGCCCGTGCCGGTCCGCTGCCGGCCAAGTCGTGGCGTGCTCTCGATGTCCGTGCCGGGCGAACGTTCTCTTTGTCCGGCTCACCGTAGGGTGAGGTCATGAGTTGGTACGCCGAGCACGTGCTGCCGCGTCTGATCCAGACGGCATGCAGCAGTGAAGGTGTCAGCGAGATGCGCGAGCGGGTCGTGCCGCTCGCGACCGGGCGTGTGCTCGAGGTCGGGATGGGCTCGGGGTTGAACCTGCCGTTCTACGACCGTGACCGGGTCGAGCTGGTGTGGGGTCTCGAACCCTCCGCGGCGATGCGGTCCAGGGCGGAGCCGGTGATCGAGGCGAGTGGTCTCGACGTTCGGGTGCTCGACGAGCCCGGCGAGGAGATCCCGCTCGACGACGACTCGGTCGACACGGTGGTGCTCACCTACACGTTGTGCTCGATCGACGACTGGCACGCGGCGCTCGCGCAGATGCGACGGGTGCTGAAGCCGGGCGGCATCATCGTGTTTTCCGAGCACGGTCGCGCTCCAGATGTGGCGGTGCGACGGTGGCAGGACCGACTGAACCCGGTCTGGAACGTGTTCGCCGGGGGCTGCAATCTCAATCGTCCGATCGTGGAGGGCCTGGAGTCAGCCGGCTTCGAGATGGTTCAGGTCGACGGCGAGTACCGCGGCGCCCCGAAGGCGGCGACGTTCACCACCTGGGGCGTCTGCACCGCCCGCTGATGGCGGGTTGCGACTCTGACAGTTCGGGGAGAGGTCCCCATTGGAGTCCACGTTGCCGATCGGCACCATGGTCTCATGCCCGATGTTCCACCTGCAGCGGGAGCAGGACCCTCCCGTGTCATTGAGGAGATGATCCGACGCCGCCAGGATGGCGACGTCTGGTCGCGGCGCCTCCACGACTCCTCCTTGTTACCGTGCGGGCCATGACACCGATCGGCACGCGCCGTCTCATGGCCGCCATCGTGACGATGTCCGTTCTGCTGCCGGCATGCGACGGAGGGGGCGATGCTGATCTGGGGACGACGGTTCCCGTGACGGATGCTGCCGAGACGACCACGACCGAGGCGGTCGAGAGCGGCACCACGACGATTTCGAGTCCCGTAGTGAGCAATGACGTGGAGCCAACGACCGCTCCGAGTTCGACGAGCGGAAGCGTCACCACGACGACCGCTGGCGTCCCGGTGACGACGGACTGGACGGCGATCGTGACCGACATCTACCGGCAGGTCGTCGAACTCCCGAAGGAGCCGTCGGTCGATGCGGTGACGCAGCTGTGTCTGCCCGGTTCTCCCTGCGAGTCGGAGCGACTGGCGACGGTCGAGTTCTTGACCTCAGGGGGCCTCCATGTCGAGGGTGGCTCCGAGTACCGGATCGACTCGGTCGAGTATCAGGGAACTCTCGACGACGTACCCCTCGACGAGGCGCTCGAGGTGACGCTCATCCTGCGGATCACGGTGACGTTGATCGAAGAGTCCCGCCTCGTCGAGGAAGATGGTTCGGTGAATGCCACCCTGGCCCCCGACGAGACC
>RCMY010005495.1_pt1 | contig 10755 bp, 8 predicted proteins | sample 2041341 | NCBI WGS metagenome assembly RCMY01 (sample SAMN09708234, study PRJNA481090) | Marine sediment metagenome, whole genome shotgun sequencing project.
ACGAGTCGTTCGCGATGGAGGCAATCCTCGCAGGCGAGATCAACGCCGGTGACGTGATCGTCATCCGTTACGAAGGGCCAAAGGGTGGCCCCGGTATGCGCGAGATGCTGGCGATCACCGGAGCGCTCAAGGGTGCCGGCCGCGGCGGCGACGTTGCGCTGATCACAGACGGTCGCTTCTCTGGCGGCACGTGGGGATTCTGCATTGGCCACGTCGCACCCGAAGCTGCCGACGGTGGGCCGATCGCGTTCGTCGAGGAAGGCGACCTGATCCTGATCGACGTGCCATCGAAGACGCTCGATCTCCAAGTCGACGACGCAACGATCGCCGCTCGCAAGGAGGGTTGGGAGCCCAACGCTCCGCGCTACACGACCGGCGTGCTCGGCAAGTACGCCCGCCTCGTGCAAGGCGCAGAGACCGGCGCCATCACCAACCCGCTCTGAGGTGCTGCCTGAGACCCAGGGCGCTGACACCCAGGGAGCTGAGCCTCGGGGAGCTGAGGCGGCGATTCGGCACAGATCCGACGCCGGCTCCAGCCTGCTGGCAGCTCAGGTACCTTGTTCGGTCATGGCGATGTCGCGGCAAGCTCTCGCCCCGTGGTGGCCCGCCGTCTGGCTGGTGACGAGCGCCGTGCTGATCGCAGTTTCGTCGCAGATCGAGTCGGGGTGGTTCCTTTCTGCGTTCTACGTCGCCCTCAACGCCTGCGCGGTGTTGTACGTCGCCCTCGGCGATCGCTCTGCCCGCGCGCGGCAGATGACGATCGTCGGCTGGTGCGTCGCATCCCAACTCCCCGCCATGATCTGGCCGTTCGTGAGTGGTCGACGCGAACGCGAACGGCTCCACGCACACAAGCTGCTCGACGACGACCAGCCCGCCAGCGGCCCCCCGCCTCGCTGACGCTTCAAGCTGCATCGGGTCGCCGGCGTACGTGATGTGTCGAAGCCCTTTCGGGCGCGGATTCGGCCCGTTTCGGGTGCCGCACTCAGGCGGCGTTGCGTCTCGGAGGCCCGGTCGACATGACCCGACCGTCAGGCAGGGTGATCGTGAGCTCTCGCGATGCGGACCGAGCTCGAGGAGCCAACCGTCGGCGTGCAGCCGGCTGTGGTGCTTGGAGCACACCGGCAGCAGATTGTCGAGGTCGGTCCGGCCGCCATGGCGCCACCAGATCACGTGGTGGATCTTGCAGCGATCGAACCCGACGGGACAGCCCGGTACCGCGCAACCCCGGTAGAGCCCTCGGAGCGAGCGCCGCTGATCGCGGCTCGCGAGGCGTGTGCCTCGACCCAGGTTCATCTCGCCCGGAGCGTGGAGCACCACACCGTTGCGCACCACCACGCCGATCACGTCTGCCTCGGCTGCCAACTCGGCGAGCACCCTGGGCGGAACCTCGACCGGGATGCGCCAATCGACGCTCGTCGCCGTCGTCGTCGCTCCACAATCGCACGTGGCCGGCGCATCCGCGTCGATCACGGCGACGAACTCCGCCCTACCGGTACGGCGGCCGATGTCGACCGGGCTGATCGCGGGCCACGACGACCCGCCAACGTCGGGGACGGCGTCGCGACCGAGCAGGCGGTCGAGCGCGTGGGCAGCGAGGAACTTGCTCTTCTCGATCGGGTCCGATGGACACAGCTCGGGCGTGTGCTCGGCGGCCAGGGTCTGCACGGTGTTGTCGATTCGACCGGCCAGCCGGATGCCGGTGACCGGGTCGAAGCGACCACGAAGGTTCCACATCCCGTCGTTGTCGGTCCACGAGCTGAGCCGCGCGTCGCGCCGTTGACGAATCAACAGCTTCTCACCGTCGTCGGATTGCATTTGCTTGATCTCGAGGTTCAAGCGGCGGGCGAACTCGTCGATCGAGCCAGCCGCAGCGACGCCGACCAGCGACTCAGCCCGCTCGACGAACTCCTCACGCTGGGAAGGTTCCAACCGATTCGACCCGCGAGTGACCGCATCGACGTGACCGGCGGTGATCGATCCGCTCTCCAGCGCGCCGGCGATCGAGGGAGCGGCCTCGAGCGTGTCCGCACGCTCCTTGATCTTCGCTGCGTCCGACAGCGAGCCCTTCGACACTTCGGCGATCGACATCTCTGGGAACGAGTCGACCGCTGAGAGCTGGCCGATGAGTGCGGCGTTCTGTGCGTCGGCCCACGCCGTGATCTGGCGCACCGCGACCATGGCCGACCGGATCGCTGGCGCATCTGCACCTTCCAGCGCGCGCACGTCAGCGATGTGCTGCGCACGATCGGTGAGGGCTGCGGGTGTCATGGAATCCAGTATGACGAAGGGGTACTTCAGAGTTGTCGGGGCACCCGCACCACTGGGACGGCGGTGTCACTTGCAAGGGAACACCATCCGATCCTCGGTGACAGCTGGGCCTTGCGGGTTCCTCCAGCATCGCTCGTCGGCCGGTGTGCGATAATTCCCGGGTGGGGCACGGGGACGGGGCGGCGGTGCGAATCGGCCTGCTCGGACCGCTCGTGGTCACCAACAACGGTGTCTCGGTCGATGTTGGGGGCCCGAAGGCGCAGGCTGTCCTGGTCACGCTCGCCCACCACCTCGACGAGATCGTTCGGATCGACACGCTGTTCGGCGCGCTGTGGGGCGATGAACCGCCGCAAAGTGCGCGCAACGTGATCCAGGTCAGGGTTTCGGGCCTCCGCCGGGCGTTGGGACCGTCGCTCGAGTACCGACCGGAGTCGGCGGGATACGTGCTCGAATCGACGCACATCGCGGTCGACGCTGTCGAGTTTGAGCAGCTCGTCGAATCGGCTGAGCAACTCCTTGACGACGATCCGGCTGGCGCCCTCCGCCTCATCGACGATGCGGTGAAGTTGTGGCGAGGCGATCCGGTCGCAGCAGAGCTCGACATCCGGCCGCTCGATAGTCGCCTGGCCGCCCTCCGCGAGATGCGGATCCGTGCGCAGTCGATGCGGCTCGACGCCCGACTCCGACTGGGCCAGCACGGCGCGTGCTGCGCCGACGCCGAGGCGCTGGCTGACGAGCACCCCTACCGCGAGGACATTCGTGCTCTTCACTTGCTGGCGCTGTATCGCTCGGGGCGTCAGACCGAGGCGCTCGCCGCCTTTCGACGAACTCGTGACCTCCTCGTCGATGAGCTCGGCGTGGATCCTGGTCCGAACCTCCAGACGTTGCACCGTCAGATCCTGGAACAGGACGAGGATCTCGATCCGTCGCCGGCGTCGCCCACTGGCTCGGGCGCCGCCGAGGTGACGCTCTCGAAGGACAACCTGCGGTCCGAGCCCAACGAGTTCGTCGAACGTCCAGAGATCGACACGATCGTCCAGGCATTGCACCCGGGCCGCGTCGTCACTGCCGTCGGGATGGGTGGGATCGGCAAGAGTCGCTGCGTCGCTGCAGTGGCCCGTCGAGGCCTGGGATCTGACGCGTTTGCCGACGGCGTTTGGATCGTCGACCTCGCACCGCTTCCCGAGGGGTCCGATGCTGTCGCTGCCAGCGCGGCTGCTGCGATGGGACTGGGGCCACAACCGGGCACGCCGTACCTCGATACGATCGTCGGCTATCTGAGGCAGCGCTCTGCGCTTCTCGTTCTCGACAACTGCGAACATGTCGCGGCCGCTGCGGCAACGTTCGCGGACGCGGTGGCTGCCGGATGCGCGAGGACGGCGGTCCTCGCCGCGAGCCGCGTTCGTCTGGGTCTCCTGGCTGAATCGACCGTCACGTTGGAGCGACTTCCGGACGCCGCCGCCCGACAGCTGCTCGCAACGAGGATCGCGGAGGCCGGCGCGGGGCCGTTCACCGATGACGAGTGCACCGATCTGTGCGCCGTCCTCGACAACTACCCGCTTGCGATCGAGTTGGCGGCCGCTCGTACTCGGGCGATGGCGCCACGCGAGATCGCGGCGCGGCTCGGCGAACAGCCCCAGCTGCTGGGCTCGTCGACCGACGCCCGCCCTGGCCATGGCGGTCGACGGCACGCCGACCTTGCGACGGCGCTCGATTGGTCACTCGATCGGCTGTCTGCGAGATCGCGTGCGACGCTCGATCGGGCCGCCGTGTTCGTCAGCGACTTCGACCTGGCCACTGCCGAGGCAGTGCTGCCGACACTCGGGACGAGCGCAGCAGCGGTTGTCGAAGACCTCGGCGAGTTGGTCGAGAACCACCTGATCAGCCGAGATCACGGTCGCGCCCGGTTCCGTGTGCTCGAACCGATTCGTCAACACCTGCGCATCGACGCGTCGTCGGCGGTCCAGCATCGATACGCCGACCATTTCGCCGCGTTCGCCGTCGAAGTGGCGAACGGACTGCGCGGACCGGACGAGGCGATCTGGTGGGATCGGTGGCGGGCAGACCTCCCGCACGTTCGTGAGGCAGTCCGGTTCGCTATCAATCACAAAGACATCGATCGGCTCGACTCGATCATGGCCCAGATGGCGATCACCATCTCGATCTGTGCGTTGACCGAACCGGGGGAATGGGCAATCGATGCCCTCCGACGACTGGAGCTCGACCCGGTCGTTGCACCGGGAGTGGCGGCCGCAGCCGCAGCCCAGTTCGCGCATCTCGACCTGATCGAGGAGTGCGATGCAATCCTCGAGCCGCTCCGGTCGGGCGAGGAAGACCCTTGGATGCAGGCCATCGTTTCGTGCGTCCAGATCTATCGCGACCCGGGAGAAGGCCGCTGGGCGGACCTCTTGCACGAACAAGCGGAGGCGTGCGGCGATCCCGCGATGCTCGTCCTCGCAAAGATTCGTCGGACCGACCCCGACATGGTCGATTTCGCCGACGACTACGGCAACCCGACCTTGCGCGTCTTCGCTCGGCAGTGGAAATCAGCGATGATCCTCGACAAACACTCAGGCGTTGCCCGTCGCAACAAGGAGGACGTCTACCGAATCGCGCTGACTTCGAACAACCAGCACACGATCGCCGAGGGTCAGATGTTCATGGCGTTGCAGCACTGCTTCGACAACGAGCCACAGCGGGCCGGGCCGCTCTGCGTCGAACTGATCGAGCGAATCGTGCGCGTGCGGTCACCGCACTGGGTGTGGCACGGCGTCGAGGTCATCGCGAACATGCTCGCGATGGTCCGCATGGAACCGTTCGCCTCGGAGATGCTGTGGGCTGCGGTGAGCGCCGCAGGGCGCCCGCCCTTTTCTCGCGTGACCCGCGACCCGACCCTGCCCGTCTGGGTGGCAACGCAGTTGAGTGAAGGCGAGATGCAGGAGGCTGCTGCTCAGGGTTCGGGGATGGACATGGACGTCGCGGCCCGGGAAGCCCGCAAGGCTGCGGAACGGATGTCGGACGGGTGACCGGCCCGGTGCTCAGGCGCGCCGCGCGCCGACCATGGCGGTGCCGAGCATGGCTGGCTCGGTCCCGGGGTTTCGCCATCGGTGACGTGTGCCGTTCTGGACGACCACGTCTCCCTGGGTCAGAGTGACCTCGGCGCCATCGTCCAACTCCAGCACGACAGTTCCCGACAGGACGATGTCGAAGTCGGTGGTCTCGGTCGTGTGCATCCCGGGCTCGTCCGGCTCCATCGTGGTCATCATCCCGGGGAGCTTTGCCTCGACCTCATCGACAGCGCTCTCCATGTCGTCCGGATAGTCGACGTCTCCCTCCGGCGGGAGCGTGAACAGAACGAATCTGAAGCCACCGACCGGAGGGAGATATGACGGCGCTTGCGGTGCTGCCCCGCTGTCCGGATAGGTCTGAGGTCCGTCAGATCCCCACAGTCGGTGGAACTCCGTTCCGGGCATCATCGAGAGCGTGATCGGAGCGACGACGTCGTCTCGAGCGAAGACCGCCTTGCCGTTGTCGTCATGACCGGTGACGACGAGTCGAGTGTCCATCATGTCTCCCGCTTCTCTGGTGTGTTCTGGGGTTTCGGGTTCTGGGGTGTTGGGGACGTTCTACTCGATTGGAGTGGTCGTGGCTTCCGGTTCACGTCGGGCCACGACCGCTCCGATCCCTCGCTCGAGTCAGCTGGTGACGAGGCCGAACGAGAGCGTCATGACACCGGTGGTCACGCCGTTCTCATCGGTTTCCGCCCAGCCGACCTCGTGCACGGCGCCGCCGATTTCGCCGAGCCCTTCGACGACACCTGCCCACCGCCGAATGCCGTCGGCGTCGACGAGTCCGCCGCGCACGACGCCGGTGTCGGTGCGAGCCGTGTAGTACGAGATCGATCCGGTCGCCTCGCCCGCCGCCCCGACGTCGATCAACGTGACCTCGTCGGTGGTGGGTGCGAGCACGATGGTCGGGTCCTCGCTCGTGTAGGTGCACGTCTCGATCGAGGTCACGTCGCTCGCCGCGTCGGCTGGCAGTTCGCCGGGAACACACTGGATCCCCACCTCGACGATCCCCTCGAAATCCCCCGTGGCGCCGAAAGGCTGCGGTCCGTCGTCCGCGTACCAGTCGAAGGTCACCTCTCCGTCGCCAGGTGAGTAGCCGACGATGTGAATCGTCTCGCCGGTGTAGTCGCCGACGCCCGGCAACGCGCTGACGAATCGGCCGCGCGAGCCGAGGTAGACGTATCCGCCGTAGACGTGACTGATTTCATCGAATCCGATGATCGGGTCTCCGTAGCCAGACGGAGCCTCCGACTCAACGAACTCGATGAACAGGTTCTGCACCGGGTCGATCGGAAGCGATCCGTCGTCGACGACCTCGCAGTCCTGGCCGGCGCGGATCCGGCCGCTCTCCGGGCTCGGGCCGCCGTTGCCGAAACTGCAGTTGGCGATCATCTGCCCCTGGGCTGTGAGCGCAGCCGGAGGTGCTTCGCCGTCGTCCGGATCGGCTTCGGTCACGCTCTCGGTGGCGGGTGCCGTGTCCGGAGCGACGTTGTCGTCGACGGCCGTCGTCGTCGCGCTCTCGATGTCAGGCGCAAATGGCTGCTCCGTGACCACGGGCGTGGTCACGGCCTCCTCCGATGTTGCTTCGCCGACTGCAACCTCCGCGTCGTCGATTGCTGCGTCGCTTCCGCCGCATGCGCTCACCACGGCGATTGTTGCCACGGCCAACGTGGCCGACGCCGACCTGTAGTTCGTCAGGTGCTTCTTCATGTCGTTCTCCCCTTCGGTCCTGCCGTCGCGGTCTCGCTGAGTCGTCGAACGTTTGGTGATCGACGTGCGGCGGGCGTTCGGCGGCGATCTGCCCGCCTCATGACCCTCGCCCTCCGCGCTTACAGCCGGCTGACAGCGTTCTTGCGACGGACCTGAGATCGACGGGCGCGGCTCCTTGCAGCCCGAACAGAAATAGGGTCGTCGGTGATGCAACCGGAACTCGTGATCTTTGATTGTGATGACGATCGATGACTGTGCCGATCATTGCGTCGGTCTCAGCTGGCCAGACGTCACGGCGATGCTCGAAACCCGCTTTGGCCGACCGGTTCCGCCGGGTCTCAGCGCGGAGATCCAAGCTCAATCACTCGCAGCATTCCCAGACCGGTTGCAGGCCGTCCCAGGAATGGCCGACTTCTTGGCCGCACTCGAACTCCCGCGTTGTGTGGCCTCCAGCAGCGATCTCGACCGCATTCGTCTGTCGCTCGACTTGACCGACCTTGCGACGTTCTTTGCTCCCGAGACGGTCTTCTCCGCCCAGATGGTCGAGCGCGGCAAACCAGAACCCGACCTGTTTCTTCACGCGGCCAGTCGATGCAACGAGGTGGCTCCCGACAGGTGCGTGGTCATCGAAGACAGCCCCGCCGGAGTTTCCGCGGCGCTCGCCGCCGGCATGGACGTGATCGGCTTCACGGGCGGCCAACACGCACGTGCGTCTCTGCGACGGAGGCTTCACGAAGCGGGCGCAACAACCATCGTCGACCACCCTGCAGAGATCGCCGAGCTCATTCAGGTGGCGCGCTAGCCACCGATGCGCGAGGGAGACATCGGAGCACGCTCCGCATGTGCGGTTCAGGCGGCGAAGTGGGCGATCTGGATCTCGGTGCCGTAGTCGGCGTAGTCGCCGTCGGCTCGCGCCTGGCGGAAGTCGCCCCAGTTGATCGGGCGGTAGTGCGCCGCCTCGCCGTCGGCGATCGACCCGGGCAGCGGCGCGTAGTTCGTCGAGTACGACGGATTGAAGAAGTAGGGAAGCGACGACCGCTCGACGCCCGTGCGCGGAAGCACTCGATGCGTGGCAGCGCGGTACCGGTCGTTCGACCAGACCTGCATCATGTCGCCCGTGTTCACCACGAGCGCTCCGGGAGTCGGTTTGACGTCGACCCAGCCGCCGGCATGTGCGACCTGGAGGCCGCCGACGTCGTCCTGCAGCAGCACCGTCAACGCTCCGGCGTCGGTGTGATGTTGGAGCGCCATGTCGCCCAGCCCGGTCGCAGCTGCGGCCTCGTCATCGGTGAGCAGATCACCGACGGGATAGTGGTTGAGACGCAGGAAGCTGGTGTGGCCGGGGCCGAACTCGCGACGCAGATGGTCGGCGTGTTCGCCGAGCCCCTCACAGAACGCAGCGAGCAGCCAGAGCGCCACGTCGTTGCATGCCTGCATGTAGCCGACCATCGTGGACCGGAAGTCGGCCAGCTCGGGCCACTGGTTCATGCCATCGACAGCGTGGACGTTGCTCGGGTGATCATCGGGGAGATCCGGATGCGCGGTCTGGGCGAGGTCGAGCACCTCTTTGTGGTCGCGGACGTTCTTGGTGAGCTCGCGGTCGTAGTAGCCGCGGCTGTTCTCCTTGGTGCGGACGATCTGACGCTTGTCGGCCATCGGCTGCGCGAAGAACGCCGACGTGGCAGACCAGACCTCTGTGATCTTGTCGGTGTCGATCCCGTGCCCGACGATCTGGAAGAACCCGAAGCGTTCGGCAGCCTCGGCGACCTGGGCCACCACGGTGCCGGACGGCCCGGAGCCAGGTCGCGCAGCGAGGTCGATGATCGGCACGTTGGATTGCGTCACGTGTCAAAACGTATCGTCCGTTCGGCAATCGACCTTCGTCAGGTAGCGGTCGTCGCTGCACCGGTGCCAAGCCTTTTCCAGACGTCGACGTCACAGAAGTCCTCGATCATGCCGTACGGGTAGGGCGGCAGGTCGATCGCCGAGACCGAAGTAAGTCGGTCCGACTCCTCCTCGGAGAGGACGAGGTCGGCGGCCGCGAGGTTGTCCTCCAACTGCTCGATGGTTCGGGCGCCGAGCAAAACCGACGCGACTCCGGGTCGCTGCAGCAGCCAGGCGATCGCCACGTGGCCGACCGGTCGGTCATGGGAGCGGGCGATAGCGGTGACCTCGTCGAGGATTCGCCAGGTTCGATCGTTGTTGCGCACGTCGTAGGCCTCGACGCCACGGTCGGGATCCTCGCCGAGTCGCGTGTCGCCGACCGGTCGCCGGTCGCGTTCGTACTTTCCGGTGAGCCACCCGCCACCAAGGGGCGACCACGGTACGAGCGCGAGGCCGGCGCCGAGGCAGCAGGGCATGACCTCCAGCTCGATCCCCCGATCGAGCAGGTTGTATTGCGGCTGCACCGCGACTGGCGACACGAATCCACCGAGTGATGCAGTCGTGATGATCTGCTGCAACTGCCAGCCGGTCACGTTGGACCATGCGATGTGATGAATCTTGCCGGCGCGAACCAACGAGGTCAGCGTGTCCAGCGTTTCGACGACGGGCGTGTGCTCGTCCCATCCGTGCACGAAGTAGACGTCGATCGCGTCGAGCCCGAGTCGCTCCAGACTGGCGTCGACCGAACGGCGCAGGCTTCGACGAGACGCTCCATGGGAGCCTGCCGGCGGTGCGAACCGACCTTTGGTTGCGACGATGAGGTCGTCGACGTCGCCGCGGTCGGCAGCCCACCGGCCGATGATCCGCTCCGACTCCCCGTTGCCGTACACGTCGGCGGTGTCGATGAACGTGCCGCCCGAAGCGACGAAAGTGTCGAGCTGACGCCGGGCGTCAGGCTCGGCCGTTTCGACACCGAAGGTCATCGTGCCGAGCGCGAGCTGCGAGACGATCGGGCCGCCTAGACCGAGGTCGGCAGTCGGGAGGGTTGCGGTGGACGAGTCAGTGGCCATGGCGTCCACGCAACACGCTGGAGTGCGCTCCAGGTCAACCGATAGTTTTCAAGTGTGACGAACGTGACCGAGAACATTCGCCAAGACGTACAACTATCGATCGGCGAGGCGAGCGAGCGCACGGGCGTCAGCATCGACACTCTTCGCTACTACGAACGCGCCGAATTGATGCCGGCGGTGGCTCGCACACCGTCTGGCCAGCGGGTCTACTCCGCCGACGATTGCGGGTGGATCGTCTTCATCCGAAGGCTCCGGGCGACGGCGATGCCCGTGAGCGAGATCGCCGAGTACACCGCACTCGTCCGCAACGACGACGGGACGCCAGCGCAACGTCGCGAGGTGCTGATTCGCCATCGTGAGCGAGTCCGAGATGCCATTGCCGAGCTCGACGGCGCCCTCTCGATCCTCGACCGCAAGATCGAGCACTACGAAGCCGCCGAACAGGGCATCGACCTTGACTGCTCGGAGCAAGCCGTCACGACGATCCGACTGGTCGAGCGTTGAACTGAACGCTGGCGAGCGCTCGATTCGCGATGCGTTCGGCTAGAGCTGAGTGGGCGCTGCACGACGAGTCGCACGGCGGTCGAGACGGATCGAGTAGAGCCCGGAAAAAAAGATGACGGTGCAGCCGACGATGGTGAACGCCCCCGGGATCTCATCGAAGAACGTAGAGCCGAGGACCACGGCGCCGAGCAGCGTCGTGTACCGGAATGGGGTGGACACGCTCAGGTCGCCTACTCGGACGGTCTGGATCG
>RCMY010005496.1_pt1 | contig 10754 bp, 10 predicted proteins | sample 2041341 | NCBI WGS metagenome assembly RCMY01 (sample SAMN09708234, study PRJNA481090) | Marine sediment metagenome, whole genome shotgun sequencing project.
GGCCGCTCTGATCCTCGTCAGCGGAACTGCCGGTTTCGCGCTCGGCCACGGCACGAGTCGGGGAGACGACGGCCGGCAAGATCTCACCCCGATGAACTTTGAGGATCAGGTCCAGGGCGATGAGCCCGGACGCGGCGGGCCGGGTGGACGCGGAGGACGCGGAGGACGCGGTGGACCGGGCGGACCCGTGCCGGACCGTGACCTCGAACCCCAGACGGCCGAGCCCGGCTCGATCACATGACCATGCTGGCGTCGGAGCGACGACCCCACGAGGCGCACCGGCGTACCTCGCTGGGTCGTGAGGCACGTTTCGACGCCGCGGTCCGAGCCACAACGATCGGTCTGTTCGCCCTCAGCGTGCTCTGGGTGGTCTTCCTCTGGACCCGTGGCGGCGGGATTCGTGACCTCGGGGGATGGGACACCTCGTTGTTGTCCACCGGCCGCATGGCCGGACTGATCGCCTCGTTGTTGTTGCTGGTGCAGGTGCTGATGATGGCGAGGATCCCGATCCTGGAGAGAGCCTGGGGCCAGGACCGCCTGGTGTCACTGCACCGGCTGATCGGTTTCACGTCGTTCAACCTGATGGTCGCCCATATTGGGCTCATCACCTACGGCTACGCCGCCGGTCGCCTCGATGCCGTGCCCGGTACCGCCTGGGACCTGACTCTCGACTACCCCGGCATGCTGCTGGCTGTGGCCGGAACGGCGTGCCTGGTGATGGTGGTCCTCACCAGCATCCGGGCCGCCCGCCGACGACTTCGGTACGAGTCGTGGCACCTGCTCCACCTCTACGCCTACCTCGGCGCGGGTCTGGCTCTACCCCACCAACTCTGGACGGGCCAGGAGTTTCTGACCTCCACCGCCTCGACGGTGTTCTGGTGGGGACTGTGGGCCAGCGCTCTCGCCGCGGTGATCCTCTGGCGGTTCGTGGTGCCGGTGGCGCGCAGTCTGCGTCATGACCTGCGGGTCACCTCCGTGGTCGAGGAGGCCGCCGGGGTGTCGACGATCTATCTTCGCGGCCGCAGACTCGATGCGCTGGCCATCGAGTCAGGTCAGTTCCTCACGCTCCGCTTCCTGTCCGGCCCCGGCTGGACGCGGGCTCACCCGTTCTCCCTCTCCGCAGCGCCGGACGGACGCAGTCTGCGGATCACAGTGAAGGACCTCGGCGACGCCAGCCATGACCTTCAGAAACTCCGACCCGGGACCCGGGTGTTTTTCGAAGGTCCCTATGGACGACTAAGCGCGCGGTCGCGGACCGCTCGCCGGGTGTTGTTGATCGGTGCAGGGGTGGGCGTCACCCCGTTGCGGTCCCTGGCCGAAGGCCTGGACTACGCCCCGGGAGAGGCGATCCTTATCCGTCGGTGTTCCGGCCAACCGTTGTTCGCAGAGGAGTTCGAGGTGTTGTCCCGTGAGCGCGGTCTCCGGGTCATCACGGTCCCCGGCTCACGCCGTACGGCCGACTCCTGGCTCGGGGCCGGAGCCGGGTACAGCGCCTCCGATCGGGACGTGCTTCGGGCGTGGGTCCCTGACGTAACAGAGCGCGACGTCTATCTCTGCGGCCCTGGAGCCTGGACCGCCGCCGTTGCGGCGACTCTGCGCGGCCTCGGACTGCCCGAGGAGCGCCTTCACATCGAGGAGTTCGCATGGTGACCGACGTGTCGCGAGTCAGACGCATCCTGCTGGTTGCCGTGGCGACCGCCATCGTCGTCCTACTGCTCTTCGGCTATCGGACCTCAACGATGGGGGTTGGCGTGGCCGATTCCTCGGTTCCGGAAGTGACCATCAGCGCGGGCGCGGCGGAAACCCCGGAGGACCTCCCCGACGACACCCCCTCAGCCGAAGCAGCGCCGGAGCAGCTAACTCAGACCTACGCCGGCACAGCGGCCCAGACCCGTTACGGCCCGGTACAGGTCGAGGTAACGGTCACTGGCTCGACCATCACCAACGTTGCGGTGCCGCAGTACCCCAACTCCGACCGGCGTGACGCTGAGATCAACGCCAGGGCACTCCCGATCCTGACCCAGCAGACCATCGACACCCAGAGCGCCGAGATCGACATGGTCAGTGGTGCCACCTACACCAGCGAGGGCTACCGCGAATCGCTCCAGGCAGCCTTAGACCAGGCCGGTCTCTGATGCACGGCGATATCCAACCGAACTACTGACACAACCATCCGAATCGCGTCCAAATAGGCCGATTCGGGCCTTCTTAGGCTCGTTGTGTCAGTAGTTCGGTTCGTGACTTAGCCCTTGGGCTGCTCGATCACCACGGTGCTGACGATCTTGTCGGCGAAGGTCTGCCTCTTGGCGTCCCACAGCGGCCACAGGTAGCCGATGTAGCAGGGGATGCCGTCGACGATGTGGGCGAGTTGGCGAACGAAGGCCATCCCACCGCCGATCGGTTGCCCTGTCCTCTCGCCGATGAGCTTGATGCCGAGGACGCCCTTGCCGATGGAGTAGCCGGTCTTGCCCTGCTTGAGCACGGTGTTCCAGATGAAGAACCCGATGTAGGTGATGAAACCGAGCAGGATCAATAGGAGCGGCCCTGCGCCGATGTCGTTGTTCTCGAACATCACCGTTCCATCGGCGGTGGTGGTGGTCTCGGCGCCCGCGAACATCATCGCGTAGCCGATCCACAACGGGATCGCGGCGATCGAGGTCAGGATCATGTCGATCAAGAAGGCGCCGACGCGCTTGCCCCAGTGCGCGTACGCCGCGGGCGGGCCGGGTTGGGCATAGCCGGGCTGGCCGCCGTACGGGTTGGGTGGGGCGCCATAGGGGTCGGGCTGGCCGTAGGGCTGATTCGGGTCGGAGGGCGGAGGCGGGCCGTAGTTGGACATGGGGTTCCTTCCGGAGGCGATCTGTTCGTTGAGCATAGGGAGGATCGACGTCAGCGGGCTATGGATACCCGGTATGCATACGTGGTATACATACCCGGTATCCATCCCTACGGTTCTGAGCGAGGCACCCATGTCGGTCAAGCAGGCGTTGCTGGCTCTGTTGGAGCAGGAGCCGATGTACGGCTACCAGTTGCGCGCCGAGTTCGAGCAGCGGACCGGAGCCACTTGGCCGCTCAACGTGGGTCAGGTCTACACGACCCTGACCCGACTGGAGCGCGATGGACTTGTGGAGGGGTCGGGCGAGGCCAACGACGAAGGCCACGTCGTCTACTCGATCACCGCTGCGGGTCACGACGAGGTGGCGGCCTGGTTCACCACCCCGGTCGAGCGGTCCAGACCTCCGCGCGACGAGTTGGCCATCAAGCTCGCCCTGGCGGTCACCGTGCCTGGGGTCGACGTCGGCACCGTGATCCAACGGCAGCGCAGTTCCACGATGTCGGCGTTGCAGGACTACACCCGGTTGAAGCGACAGGACCCAACGCGCAGCGGAACGGCCGACGCGGACGGCAGTGGGATGGCGTGGAGCCTCGTGCTCGACTCGCTGGTGTTCTCCGCCGAAGCCGAGATCCGCTGGCTCGACCACTGCGAGTCCCGGTTGCGGCGGGCGGCCAGGGAAGGCGCCGGGGTCGAGGCCACACGCTCCAGCACCGCGTCACAGGAGGTCGGTCGATGACTCCCTTGACCCTCCAGCAGGTCCAACGGATCGCCGCTCTCGAACGCCGGTGGCTGGCCGACTCCACCGAGCGGCTGCGCCGACCGGTACGCCGCCTGCTCCCGACTCCCACCCAAACCGCCGCCCAGGAGGACCAGCGATGAGCGACGTGATCCTCGAACTCGATCGGGTGACCCGCGTGCACGGCGAGGGGGCCACTGCGGTGCACGCACTGCGCGACGTCTCCTTCCGGGCGTACGCCGGTGAGCTGGTGGCCGTGATGGGTCCGTCGGGCTCCGGCAAGTCCACCCTCCTCACCTTGGCCGGCGGGCTGGACAGCCCCACCGAGGGTGCGGTCCGAATCGAAGGCGTCGACCTCGGCAAGTTGGGCCAACAGGGTCGAGCGCGGATGCGGCGGACCTCCTTGGGCTACGTCTTTCAGGGCTTCAACCTCATCCCCGCCCTGACGGCCGCTGAGAATGTCTCGCTGCCCCGGGAGCTCGACGGGGTGCGCGCCAGGGTCGCCCGCAAGGAAGCCCGCGCAGCGCTCGAGGAGGTCGGCATCGGTGAGCTGTGGGACCGCTTCCCCGACGCCATGTCTGGCGGTCAGCAGCAGCGGGTGGCGATCGCTCGCGCCATCATCGGCGACCGACGGCTGATCCTGGCCGACGAGCCGACCGGTGCCCTCGACACCGAAACCGGTGAGGAGATCCTGAAGCTGCTGCGCTCGCGCTGCGACGCTGGAGCGGCCGGCGTACTGGTCACCCACGAGCCGCGGCACGCAGCCTGGGCCGACCGGGTGGTCTTCCTGCGGGACGGCGTCGTGGTGGACGAGTCCGGATCCTCGCCGGTCGACGCCCTTCTCGACGACCGACTGCTGTCGTGAGCGAGTCACGCATCGCCTCGGCCCGGTCGGGGTGGCGGCTCGCCCTGCGGATGGCTCGCCGCGACGCGCTCCGCAACCGCGGTCGCAGCCTGCTGGTCCTGATCATGATCGCCCTGCCGGTGCTGGCGGTCACGACCGCGAACGTGCTGCTCAACACCCAGGACGTCTCGTCGGCGGAGTCCGTCTCGCGGCGCCTCGGTGGGGCTGAAGCCTTGATCAGAATCGAGAACCAGGGTGCCGGCCGAGTGGTGCAGGCCCCCGACCCCGAGAAGCTGAACTACACCGACGGCAACGAGGGCGATCCCCTGACTGCGGAGGTGTTGGCGAAGAACCTGGACGGTGCTCGGCTGCTCGCCAAGCGGGAGGGCGAGATCCGGTTCGAGACGGACAAGGGTGTCACCTTCGCCGCAGCGACGGAGATTGACGTCGCGGATCCGCTGGCCGCTGGGCTGTTCGAGCTGATAGAGGGGCGCTTCGCTGCGAGCCCCGACGAGGTGACGGTCAACGCGGCCGTGCTCGAGAAGGGGTACGCCATCGGCGACGCCCTCCGCCTCGAGGACGGGTCGGCTGCACCGACCATTGTGGGCGTGGCCGAGTCGACCAGCCTGCGCACCTACCCGGTGGTGGTGGGTTCGGAGGGCAGCCTCCTGTCCCAGCGCGCGAGCACGTCGTGGCTCGTCGGCGGCGAAGCGGTCTCGTGGGCGAAGGTGCGCGAGCTCAACGAGATCGGCGCCATCGTGCTGTCTCGCGCGGTCCTCCTCGACCCGCCTCCAGCCTCCGAGGTTGACCCGCAGATCCAGGCCTTCAGCGCTGGCATCCACCAAGACACGGTGGCCGTGATCGTGTTGATCGTGGTGATGGCGTTGATGGAGGTCGTGCTCCTGGCCGGCCCCGCCTTCGCGGTCGGTGCTCGGCGGCAGTCCCATAGCCTCGCTTTGATGGCCGCCGCAGGTGGCACTCCCGCCCAATCACGCCGCTCGGTGCTGGCCGGCGGGCTCGTCCTGGGCGCCACTGCCGCTGCGGGGGCAGCCGTGCTCGGGATCGGCCTCGCCGCCGTGCTGGCGCCGTTGCTGCAGTCGCGTTCGGAGGCATACCTCGGACCTTTCGACGTACGCCCACTGCAGATCATCGGGATCGCCCTCTTCGGTCTGCTCAGCGCCTTCCTGGCGGCGGTCGCCCCAGCCTGGATCGCCTCCCGGCAGGACGTGGTGGCTGTTCTGGCCGGGCGTCGTGGCGATCGCAGGCCTTCGCTGCGCTCGCCCCTGCTCGGGATCGTTCTGCTCGGGGTCGGCGTCGCCGGTGCGGCGTACGGCGCGGTGAGCGACTCGAACGAAATCCTGATCGCCGCCGCAGCCGTGGTTTCTGTGCTGGGCATGGTCCTGCTCGTCCCGCTGGTGATCGTCGGGGTCGCTGCCTCCTCGAAGAGCCTTCCGTTGGTGATGAGGTACGCCGTCCGCGACGCCGCGCGGCACCGGACCCGCACCGTGCCAGCGGTGGCGGCGGTGGCGGCCACCGTGGCGGGCGTGGTGGCTCTGGGCATCGCGACGTCGAGCGACGAACTGCAGAATCGGGAGGGCTATCAAGCGAGTCTGCCCCCAGGCGTGGGCGTCGCGGTGGCCTACGACCGCGAGCCCGACTGGGCGGCGATTCGTCGGGTGGTGACTCGCGAAGCCCCGGCCGCCGAAGTCGCCGAGGTCGAAGGCATCCCCGAGAACTCTGGCGGCGACTACTTCAGCTTCCGGGTGCGCGTGCGAGGGGAGGGCCCCCTCTCTGAGTCCTACGGTTCACAGGCGGGCTCCACCCTGTTGGTCAGCGACGGGCAACTACTCCCCGTCATTCTTGGACTGAGCGAAGCCGATCGGCAGCGGGCCGAGGCGCAGTTGGCTGCCGGTCGGGTCGTCGCGCTGGCAGATCGGGCCATCGACACCGACGAGGTGCGGCTCATGGTTCGTCGCTACAACGACGAGAGCTCGCAGATCGGTGAGGACACCCGCGTGCGGGTGCCCGGAACGGTGATCGCGCTCGAGGGCAACGGATTGTACGGCGCCCCTCAGGCCATCCTGCCCAGTCGGGTCGCGACCTCGCTCGGCCTCACCGCCAGCACCGTGGGGCTGGCGACGACTGGGGGAAACATCTCGCAGGAGCAGGAGAAAGCGATCACCGAGTCCCTGGGCGCGATCTCCGACTCGACGTACTTCACCGTGGAGAACGGGTACCAGTCGACCGACGAGGCCGTGATCATTCAGTTGGTTCTCGGAGGTCTGGGTGCGGTGCTGATGCTCGGCGGAACCCTGACCGCCACGTTCCTGGCGCTCTCTGACGCGAAGCCCGATCTGGCTACGCTGGCCGCGGTGGGGGCTGAGCCGCGCACCCGGCGAGGGGTGGCGGCGTCGTACGCCCTGGTGGTGGGGTTTGTGGGCGCCCTGCTGGGAGCCGGGGTGGGTTTCATCCCCGGGATTGCGATCAGCTATCCATTGACCCGCAACCTCGGGAATCCGGGCGCCGCCGACCACTACCTAGCAATCCCCTGGATGCTGATTCTGGGACTGGTGATCGCGCTGCCCCTGCTGACTGCAGCCATCATGTGGCTCTCGGCCCGATCTCGACTCCCGCTGGTGGCGCGGCTCGATTGACGAACTTCGTGAGAAAGAATCAGGCTTGACTGTTTGTTGATACGGGGGCATGCTGGCGCCCGTGACGACGACGAGCCGGGTGCCTCAGGAGGAGCGAAGCCGGGTGATGCGCGCTCGGTTGCTCGAGGCGGCGGTGGAGTGCCTGATCGAGCGTGGCTTCAGCGGTACGTCGACCACCCTGGTCTCCGAGCGCGCCGGCGTTTCACGCGGCGCTCAGTTGCACCACTTCCCGAGCAAGAACGATCTCGTGCTCGCTGCGGTGGAGCACCTCACGATCGTCCGGGGCGCGGAGTTGATGGCCGCCGCACAGTCGCTGCAGGAGAACCCGGGGCCGCGCCATACCCGCGCGGTGCTGGAGATGCTCGCCGACCATTTCACCGCGCCGGTCTTCACCGCTGCCCTGGAGTTATGGGTGGCAGCCCGCACCGACCCGACGCTGATGGCCGCGGTCGCCCCGCTCGAGCAGCGAGTCGGTCGCGATGCCCACCGCGTCACCGTGGAGGCCCTCGGGGCCGACGAGTCCCAACCCGGTGTCCGCGAACTCGTGCAGGCGACGCTCGATCTCGTCCGCGGACTGGGTCTGGCCAAGACCATCACCGACGACGAGCGTCGCCGCGGCCGGATCCTCGACCAATGGGCGATCACCCTCGACCAGCACCTCGACAACACCCACCCCGACCCTCAGGAGATCGCATGAGCGACGCACCAGCACCGAGCAAGTCTGAACTCCTCGAGGGGCTGCTCAGCGACTTGACCGCGGAGGGCGACAGCCTGCGCGCGGCAGTGGCCGAGCTCAGCCCCGCCGAGTGGTCGACGCCCACCCCCGCTCCGCGCTGGAGCATCGCCACCCAGGTCGCGCACCTGGCCTGGACCGACGAGACCGCCGCCGTCGCGGCCACCGACAAGACGGCCTGGGACGCACTGGTCCTCCAGGCCATGGCGGACCCCACGGGGTTCGTTGACCAGGGCGCAGAGGAGGTCGCTCAGCTCGAACCGGCAGCTCTCCTCGCGCGGTGGGACGTCGCTCGGGTCAAGCTCGGCTCCGCACTGCGCAGCTTGTCCGCCGAAGACAAGATGCCGTGGTTCGGACCGCCGATGTCGGCCGCCTCGATGGCGACGGCCCGCTACATGGAGACCTGGGCCCACTCCCTAGATGTCTACTCCGCCCTCGACGTCGATCCCCCGGTCACCGACCGGATCAAGCATGTCGCCCACCTCGGCGTCCGCACCCGCAACTTCGCCTTCAGCGTCCACGAACTGGCGAGGCCCGCCGAGGAGTTCCGGATTGCACTCGCCGCTCCGTCCGGGGAGACCTGGACCTGGGGGCCGGTCGACGCGGCCCAGCAGGTCACCGGGTCGGCGTACGACTTCTGTCTGCTCGTCACCCAGCGCGTCCACCGCGCCGACACCGACCTGACCGCCACCGGGCCAGAGGCCAACCAGTGGCTCGATATCGCCCAGTGTTTCGCCGGCCCTGCGGGCGAAGGAAGGAAGCAAGCATGACCACCGGAATTCTTCGCGTCGGCAACTGTTCCGGCTTCTACGGCGACCGCCTCTCCGCCATGCGCGAGATGCTCGAAGGCGCCTCGAACGGACAGAGCCTGGACGTCCTGACCGGGGACTACCTGGCCGAACTGACCATGCTGATCCTCGGCAAGGACACGATGCGCGACCCGAACCTCGGCTACGCGCGCACCTTTGTCCGCCAGGTCGAGGACTGCCTCGGACTGGCCCTCGAGAAGGGCGTCAAGATCGTCAGCAACGCCGGTGGACTCAACCCGGCCGGGCTGGCCGACAAACTGCGCGAGGTGGCGAACGGACTCGGGCTCGACCCCACCATCGCCCACGTCGAGGGTGACGACGTCCGCGGCCTGACCGATGAGTTCCCGGCGCTCCAGGGCGCTTTGACCGCCAACGCCTACCTCGGTGGCTTCGGCATCGCCTCCGCCCTGAGCGCCGGCGCCGACATCGTCGTCACCGGCCGGGTCACCGACGCCTCGGTCGTCGTGGGACCGGCCATCGCTCACTTCGGCTGGACCCCCGAGTCGTACGACGCCCTCGCGGGTGCCGTGGTTGCCGGGCACATCATCGAGTGCGGAACCCAGGCGACCGGCGGCAACTTCTCCGGCTTCAAGGATCTGCCACGGTTCGACCAGCCGCTCGGCTTTCCGATCGCCGAGATCGCCGCCGACGGGTCGTGTGTCATCACCAAGCACGAGGGCACTGGCGGCATGGTCACCGTCGACACCGTCACCGCTCAACTGCTCTACGAGATCCAGTCCACCCGCTACCTCAACCCCGACGTCACCACCCACCTCGACTCGGTCGAGATCGCCCAGGAGGCGCGCGACCGAGTGGCGATCACGGCTGTGCGCGGAGAAGCGCCGCCGGAGAAGCTGAAGGTCTGCGTCAACGAACTCGGCGGCTTCCGCAACGGCATGGAGTTCGTCCTCACCGGCCTCGACATCGACATCAAGGCCGACTGGTTGCGGCAGCAGTTGGAGCCCTCGCTGGTCGCGGAAACGGTCGCGTGGACGCGGACCCCGTTGCCCACCGTCGACGCCGAGACCGAAGAAGGTGCCTCCTCGCTCCTGCGCTGCACGGTCATGGACGCCGACCAGGCCAAGGTGAGCAAGGCCTTCACCGGCCCGGCCGTGGAGTTGGCGCTGGCGTCGTACCCCGGCTTCACGATGACCGGACCCCCCGGACCCCCGACGCCGTACGGCGTGTACCGGCCGGAGTACCTCCCGCGCACGGCGGTCGAGCACACCGTCGTCCATGCGGACGGCCGACGCGAAGTGATCGCCGACCCCAGCGAGTTCTGCGATGTGGAGGCCGTCACGCAGGCGGGGCAACGCCCTTCGCCGTTCCCGGCTCCGTCCGACACAGTCACTCGACGCGCCCCCCTCGGCACCTTCGTCCACGCGCGGTCCGGGGACAAGGGTGGCGACGCCAACCTGGGTCTGTGGATCCGCAACGACGACGTCAATGAGGAGTTGTACGCCGCGCGCGTTCAGTGGCTGACCAAGCTGATCACGCCCAAGAAGATTCGCGAGCTCGTGCCGGAGGCAGACGGCCTGGACATCGAGGTCTACGTGCTGCCCAACCTCGGCGCGGTCAACGTGTTGATCCGGGGGCTGTTGGGTCGTGGCGTGGCCGCCTCGACCCGGTTCGACCCCCAGGCCAAGGGTCTGGGCGAGTGGGTCCGCTCGCGGATGGTGCACGTGCGGGAGGACCTCCTGTGACCGCCGTGATGGAGCCGACGACCAGCGCCGAGGAACGCGCGGCGTTGCGTGAAGTCGCGGCCGAGTTCGTACACGATCTCACCCGATGCGGCGCGCAGGTCTGGTGTTGTTTTTGGGATGAAGAGTAGATTCGCTTTTGCGGTGGGTGCATCGTCTGCCTGGATGAAGAACAAGGGATCGCTGGCGATGTCTGGCGAACTCCAGAACCCGACTTTGGTTTCTTCCAGCAGCGGCAGCGGCTGCTTCGACATCAGGTAGGCGATCAGATCGCGGGTCTGAATTTCATCGAGCGCGCCGAGCAGGCCGTCAGGCATGATCGAGATCGGCGAGGTCTCGCTCTTCGCCACATCGGACACCTGCAGATTGAGCGATTCGGTGAGCGTCTGCAGGACGATGATGTTGTCGTTGCGCGAGCGGATCATGCCGCTGAGCACACGCC
>RCMY010005497.1_pt1 | contig 10753 bp, 9 predicted proteins | sample 2041341 | NCBI WGS metagenome assembly RCMY01 (sample SAMN09708234, study PRJNA481090) | Marine sediment metagenome, whole genome shotgun sequencing project.
TCTTTTTCATCAGCGCCCTCAATGAGATATTGACTAATCATAAGAAGGTACTTTAACATTAGGTAATATCTGATTGAAAGACTACTAGCTTATCATTACTCGACTTAGCGTAAACACCTTTGGTTACAAGAAGGTCGATACGGACACAACAGCTTTAATATTTCTGCAGTGTAAGCGTATACTTCAGGCATTGTTGATAAACCAGATACACAGATATTGTTAGAGCTGACATATGCGGAAGGCTAACGGATTGATAAACCGTTAAGGTCTCCATCGCCATCATTGGTTGACCCTATACCCTGGTTTGCGTAAATTACGTAGAGATATGCTATGCAACAGATAGTGACAACCAATACAGAGACCAAGCTAAACTCTTTGACAGCGTCAGTTATGGGTGTGGATCTGGATTTAATGTCGCTCAACAAAGCAGTTGAAAAACTCGCATCTATAGCGATCGAAACAAAGCAAGTTTCGCCAGTCAAAGTCGGCTTTGTTAATGCTAATAGTATTAATGTGTTATGGAACGACGACGAATTACGGCAAGCTATTTCGGCGTTTGACTATATATTTCCAGACGGCATCGGCTTAAAAATTGCTTCCTTCCTGCATAGAAACTATCGGATCCACAACGTTTCTGGCACCGACCTGGTTCCAGCGCTACTCTCTGCATTGGAGCCCACAGGCCAGCGAGTGTTCTTATTGGGAGATCAGCCCGCAGCGATCAAGAGTGTTGCGCAGCATTTCCCGCAGTTATTTCCAACTTCTGCGCTCGCTGGTTATCACCACGGGTTCTTTGATGCTGAATGCGGTGATGGCGTTATCGAGCTAATTAATCACAGCGAGTCAGATATACTCCTGGTCGGTATGAGCACGCCAAAACAAGAAAAGTGGATAAATAGTTACGGCTCTGCATTGAATGTGAGAATGCAGATAGCAGTAGGCGGGCTGTTTCAATACTGGGACAATCGCCTTCAGAGAGCGCCACTGGTGGCAAGAAATTTGGGGTGTGAATGGTTATGCATTCTCTGGCAGCAGCCGCATAAATGGCGAAGGTATGTGCTGGGCAATCCTCTATTCTTAATTAGGGCAGTTCAGAGCATATTGCACGATAATAGTTCTAGGCGATGAACTACGCAATCAACCCTATCCGGTGGCATGCCAAGAAATGGGCGCGCCGAGCTGTTATTCGATTATCTGGAGGTCTTGGCGCAGTTGGGCAGAGCGCGAAGCGACCAACAATTCGTGTGCTAACCTATCATCGTTTCACTAATATTAAATATGATCCGGTTTCAGTTAGACCGTGCGATTTCGAGGCTCATCTACAATGGCTAAGTCAAAACGTTAATCTACTCGACGCTGAAACATTTTGCCTCGCACTTGCGGGGAAACAACAACTTGATAGAAATGCGGTTCTCATTACTATCGACGACGGACATCGGTCTTTCTACGAGCACGCTTATCCGTTGTTAAAGAAATACAACGTACCCGCAATTTTGTTTGTTTGTCCTGCTTTGGTTGATGCTCAGAATTCTCCGAAGGAATTTATGGGTTGGGAGGAGCTGGCACACGTGCAGCGGGGTAACATTGTTGTGGCGTCACACGGTCTTTCTCATCGCTCGCTAGGTCTTGTTAGTATGACCCAAGCAGTACACGAGGTAGAGGAGGCATCTAAGCAGTTGAAGCTGCGCTTAGGGATAGAGAATCCGTTTTTTGCCTTTCCATTCGGAACACGCAAAGATTTTTCCGATGAGCTAGCAGATATGTTGCTTGCTAACGGTTACCAGTACTGTTTCACTTCAGTGCATGGTCAATGTTCACCGATGACGAGGCCAAATCTGTTTCCTCGAATCAAAATTGAGTCTGGCGAGAGCCTTAACCTGTTCCGTGCAATTGCGCTCGGTCAATTAGATGCATGGCGAGCATTCGATAGCGTCGGGTGGCGGCTCCAGCAACGCGGTCGATTATAAGGATATGCAATGAATAACCTGCCTACAGAAGCGATAATTTCGGTCACGAATCGATGCGACGCTCGATGCCGAATGTGTAACATTTGGAAACTCAAAGCGGACGAGTTTTTAACAGCAGAGGACTATCGTAAACTCCCTGACTCGCTGACTAATGTCAACATTACGGGTGGCGAGGCCTTATTACGAAAAGACATCGTAGAGGTCGCGCACGCAATTTATGAGAGTTGCGGCAAGCCCCGAGTTATTCTTGCAACGAATGGCTTTCGTACCGAAAAGACATTGAAGGTAATAGATTCGATTCGTCGCTTCATTCCCACTTTGGGTATTGCTATTTCTCTGGATGGGCTTGCAAAAGAGCACGACTATATGCGCGGAGTTCCAAAAGCGTTCCAGCGTGCAACTGAAACCTTAAACGCTTTACGGACGGCAGGAATTGACGATGTGCGTATTGGCTTTACCGCAACGGCAGATAATGTATCCCAACTTCCGGCAGTACATCATTTGGCACAAGATTTAGGTGTGGAGTTTACCGCTACCGTCGCCCAAAATTCAGAAATTTACTACGCGACCGACGACAACAAGCCTGTGCCAAGAGCTGAAATTGAAGATTCTTTTGGTTATCTGGTCGACCACAATCTGCGTTCATTCACGCCCAAGAACTGGTTTCGAGCGTATTTCGAGCATGGCGTTATCCGCTTTGTTCGGGAGGGAAAGCGCATGACGCCATGTTCGGCTGCTACAGATTTTTTCTATTTAGCTCCTCAAGGCGATGTGTATCCCTGTCTGACATTACCCAATGCGATAGGGAATCTTCGGTCAGATAGTTTTCAATCAATCTGGCAAAGCCAGCAGGCGCAGAAGGTGCGTGAGCAAGTCAGTACGTGTCAAGCCTGCTGGATGGTATGTACTGCCCGCACAGAGATAAAAAAGGCACCTGTAAAAGCGCTGTCGTGGATTGCGAAAGAAAAGCTCAGCCGGCATCTCAAACCGACTTACCCCTCAACTAAAAAGAGGTCTAACTCGCTGGCTAAAGAAATATAGATTAATAAAGCCCGAGGTAGCATATAAGACAGTTTTTAGTGTGATCAATATATTACATCTAGTAAATGGAGAGCAGTACTCCGGTTTGGAGCGTGTTATCGACCATTTGGCAGATATGGCGCCAGAGCACGGTTATCGATTTCATTTAGTATGTCTAAAGCCAAATGAAATGATACGTCGTATGAATACTAGCAAGGCGCGGATCCACTGCGTGCCGATGCGTTCACGTATTGATCTTAAGGTAGTCGAAGAGATTCGTAGAATTGCTTTAGCAACGAATAGTCGCCTGATCCACTCTCATACTGTTAGAAGTGCATTGATTGCCCGTATATTGGTGAATACGCTTTCCCTGCCATGGATGCACCATGTCCATAGTCCAGCGCTTTATGAGTCACAAAACAAATTCCTTAATTACCTAAACTATCGTGTAGAAAAGTGGGCGCTCGCGAAAGCAGATAGATTGATCCCGGTGTCCGACGCTTTGAGCGAATATTTACACGCCCAATATCGCATTGCCCCATGCAAAATCAGTGCCATATACAATGGGGTTCCCGTCGTATCGAATATCGATGAAAGCGGTAGGGATAGCGAGGGGCCAAAAAGCATAGGTGTAGTGGGTCTGTTTCGTCCGCGCAAAGGCGTTGAAATCTTGTTACTGGCCTGCCAAACATTACTGCAGCAGAATGTTGATTTTAAGCTTAAGCTCATCGGTGCTTTTGTTTCAGACACATACAGACAGAATATCGAGCGCTTGGTGGTTCAGCGTGGATTATCAGCGCACGTTGAATACACCGGTTTCCAGGAAAATGTAAGTAAGTCTTTGGCGGCGCTGGATCTGTTCGTATTGCCCAGCCTGTACGGTGAGGGGTTGCCGATGGCTCTGCTCGAAGCGATGGCTATGCGCCGCGTTATAGTTGCTTCTTCTGTGGACGGTATAGCTGAAACTCTAGGTGGAGGTCGGTACGGCTACCTGGTGCCACCGGGTGATTCCAGTGCTCTGGCGATAGCAATCAAAAATATATTTGCCAATCGTGATTCCAGCGCTAAACTCGCGTCAGCTGCGCAACAGCACCAGCAGGCAAACTATTCAACGCACGTAATGGCGCAGCTGCTATTCGGATGCTATGAGAACTGCTTACAAGACAGCTAGCTGACCGCGCTGAGCTGAGAGATTAAAAAACACAAGGTAATGGCAATGTGACCGACAGTAGCCATCGTGTTCAACCTTGGCCTATACAGACGACCTAAGTAGTCCTTTTTCAAGTAACTTTGCGCTTAATTTGTCGAAGTTTGCAATGTAGTCGCTTGCCGTGCCTTTCGATTGGCGCGATATCTGAGTCGCGCCGCGTCTTATACTTGCATCAGCGCCAAGGAAGTTAAGCGTGGTCGCGGTTACTTCATCTGGCTGTTTCAGAAAATCCTCGTAGCGTATCAAGAGATACCGGTTGGTCTGCTTCAGGTCAGCTAATCGTTGGTCTATCCAGGCTTTCGATTTAAGTCTTGATATTGCGTCGTTTATCGGAACTGCAACTCGCAACTTTTCGGGGTAGCTTTTTCCGATATAACTACCCGCAACCTTTGACACATATTTTGACTTTAACCACTCAATATTGTCGTCTCTCACAATATGAATAATGAGTATATCCTGGTGTTTCTTCAACCAGCTGACATGAGCCTCGAGGCGGTCAATCAACAATGCAGGTGCCAAGCGTGGATGAATCACCCATTTATTAGAAGCGCGGAACAACCGACGAAACCCTAGCAACTGACATTTATCCGTCATAGTCCGTTCCATGTGTTGTCGATGATTTTCCTTCAGACCTGTGAACTTGCCTTCTAGCCCGAGTTTTGCTAACTGTATTTTTTTCCAAGGTGCTACATTCTGTGTCCACTCCCAGCCGCAGGCTATTTCACCTCGATTATCGATAGCTTCTGCCAAAGCGCTGCTGCCTGTTCTTTGGGTTCCTACGATTAAAAAGTTGCGGTTTTTTTTCATATATACTTTTGGATTGCGACGGATGCTTCGCTCAATAATCATACGAGTTGCTCAGTGCATCGGGCTCTGCCACGAGATACTTTCAAAATTCGTTCAGATACTTACGCTAAAATATCTATTCTCGCCAGAAGGGACGAACGATCAAGTCGATTAATCGTGTCTTTAATAGCAGTATATGCCTTAGCCGGATATAGTAAAAAGTAACACATAGTTGAGTATATTTAGCGCAACTTACAATGCTATCATTTTCGGTCATTTAATAATTATTAGAAGGTGTCATGAAATCACTTTTCCTTCCGTTCACACTAACTGTCGCTACACTTCTCGCGGGCACGGTTGAGGCTGCGCAATGCGGTTCAAAAGAATGTTCTACTCATTTGAAAACCTCTACAACAGTACGTCAATACTCTGCTATTGGCGTAAAAAACACAAAAAGAGATGTATTTAATAAGCCAACGCGGGGCTGGTTCACTACTGAGTGGAAAAAAACGATGGGGAAGGTGGTGACTGATGCCAACACATGTGCATTTGAAAAACATTACCCAGCCCTAGTAGCTAAATTTCGTTGGTCTGAAGCCTACGTTAATGACCAAATCAAACCAACCCGCAGTCAAGCCAGAGATCCCAACTGGTCCAATTACATATGGAACCAAAAAGAGCCGTCTTCTGGTTATGTGATAGATGGAATTTCTGACGCGTTAGAAAGTGATCTTATTAACAACGGCAGCGGCATTGCAAAATTGTCGGTCAGTATTGGCTTGTCAGCAACCAGCGACAATTTGCTACCGCCGGGGTGGATGCGAAAAGATAAGGCGCTTACGTGGGTAGAAGGAAGGAATAACAATGGCAAAAATAACAACTGGCATGTTCGCTTCGATAATCCTGTAGCAGTCGACCATGCTGAAGACTTTTTAGCAGCATTTCTTGCGAAATACGGAAACAACAAGGGGCTCCATTCTATCAACATCGGTGAGTACTATTTCGGGCAAAAGCAGTACATCCCTTCCGGACTCGATAGAACTAAATATAGTTTGGGTGTCAAAAACTTGTGGGAACAGATGGTCGCTGCTGCCCCGCGTGATGAGAATGGTCAGCGTATCAACATCGTGCAAACCAACCCAATGTTTGCATCGGGATTGACGGTAGAGGATATGGAGGCACTCGAAATAGGCATTTCGACCAGCGACACCAATATCAGTTTTCCTGTAAGTTCGAATAGTGTCAGTGACGCTATGCGTAAGCTTTACGACGGCAAAAAGACACATGTAATGATCGCTGGCGATGCTCGCTATGCCTGTCAGGGCAGGCGGCAGCAATGGAGTGGAACTGCTAACCCCTTTGGTCATCGGAAAGGGTATTCCGGCGTTGCAACTCCGCAGGAAATCCTTTGGTATCATGGTGAAGCAGGACCAGTTCCAACCCACTCAATTTTTATGACCATAGCAACATGGTGCGACGGGCCGCAAACAACACAGAATTTTATTGACGCTATTAGAAAATTCGGGCGTTGTGGTACGGAGGCCCATGAGTGGGGAGCGGCACCCGCAATATTTTCTACAAGCAGCAGTAACAGTAGCAATATTGCAGTTACAACTAGTAAACCCAAACCTCCAATCGTCTTGGTCCATTAGCAACGAACAACGACTCCCAACGCTAGCGCTGGGAGTCGTTCAAACTCTGGCGATCATGCAAGTTAATTCGTCGCTCTTGATCGGAGAGCGGCACTTAAGCGACAAAAACAAGTGAAACACCTTATGGTGAGCTGCTAGACTTTTCAGGGGTTTAAGATCACTGTTTCCACCACCACCCGCTTGCAACGGTGCATAAAATTATAGCCTCAGACATAGTCCAAAGTTATGTGCCCCCAATAGCAGATGCGATTTTAGTCAACTGACAACATCCTCGTGCTCAAGGAAACCTTTCATCGCAGTCTTTAATTTACAAGCGTGTTAATGTGACCGACAACTCAAAACGAATCCGGGACAGCTAATAATCCGTTTCCGCAAAAAATTCGGTGCTAGGGTTTATTTAATTCGAATAGATTTGGTGCACGTAATGAAACTGCTTTTCATCCCAACAATTATTTCTAGTCTACTGTTGGCCTCTACTATTGTCGATGCAGCGCAATGTTCCACCGAGAACTGTATCACAAGTCAAAAAAGTTTTGACGGAGTTCGTCAGTACGGCGGTCTTGGAACAAAAAACTGGTCGCGGATGGTGCTCGACAAACCGTCGAAAGGCTGGTTTAGAACAGAGTGGAATAAAGTGATGGCGCAGGTTGTGCGAGACCAGAGCTGTGCTTTCGAAGAGCACCATCCAACGCTGGTCGCCAAAGCCTATTGGTCACATGCTTACATCGACTCACGCATTAAGCCAACTCGTGCTCAAGCGAGAGACCCCAATTGGTCGAACTACGTTTGGAATCGTCGCGAGAATGGCGATGGATTTGTGTACGACGGAATCTCGGATGCTTTAGCTGACCCGCTGATTGACAATGGGGATGGAATTGCCAAGTTAGCCGTTATTGTTTCGTTAACTTCTACTAGTGGCCAGTTAATTCCGCCACAGTGGATGAGGAACGACAGTTCATTAACATGGGTAGAAGGGGTCAATGGCAATGGTGCCAGTGGTAATTGGCACGTTCGATTCGACAACCCTGAAGCGGTTGAGCATGCTGCAGACTTTTTAACTGCATTTCTGGCTAAATATGATAGTGAGGGCATTCATTCAGTAACCCTGGGTGAATACTATTTTGGTCAAAAGCAATACCATCCATCAGATCTAAACAGAAATGCATATTTACTCGGCGTAAGGAACTTGTGGGAAAAAATTATTGCAGCGGCTCCCAGAGATGCGCACGACAATCGCGTAAACATATTGCAGACTAACCCTATTTTCAATGATAAAGTCACTCTGGATGATCTTGAAATGCTTGGCATGGGTATGTCAGAAAGTGATACGCGACTTGATTTCCCAGTGACGAAAACTCCATCCACCGCAGCCATGCGGTCCTTATATGACGGGGAAAAAGTGCATGTTATGATTAATGGCGATAAGCGCTATGCTTGCCGAGGAAGAACACAAAATTGGGATGCAACACCTAATCCATTTGGCCACAGAAAGGGATACTCTGGCATTGCAACGCCGCAAGAACTTTTTTGGTACCACAGTGATAAAGGCCCCGCACCCACTCATTCGTTTTTCTTGGCAATGGCCCCTGAGTGCAAAGGTGCGCCACAAACCGCAGCTAACTTTATTGACGCCATTGAGAAGTTCGGGCGTTGCGGTACCGAAACCAGTCGATGGGGTGCTGCACCAGTGGCCGCACCTATGACCAACGACTCGATTGCGAACCAACCAGTCCCGCCACCCGCAATTGCTATCAAATGATCAATATTAGCGGGTGATGAAACCGCGAAAGATGCTTGCATGCGATCAGTTGCTAACGTCTGATCGCCCCTGAGTTTTACAGCAGTTGCTGGGAATTAGGGTCTGTGCCCATTTATCCTGCTTGACTCGATAGCTGTTTGAGTGACGGCTATAACTCGGGGGTTCCGGATCGTCAGTGAGTAAAACACTGACCAAGCGTGCCCCACACTAACGGCGAGAATACTCTTCCTCCTTGTGACGACGTCTAAATTGTCATGCAAGGACAAGCGCGCAAAAAGACAGCATTCTGTTAGAATTGACGCATAAGTTGCATTGCCATAAGCTATTGCACCTGCTGCAAGCAGGATCATATTTCATAGCCAGTTTACTTAGCTAATAGATCGCATTACCTAAAACTAATTTCCAAGAACTGTCGAAGCTTGCCCTCACCTTCCTATCTCTGTGCGTTTTTCCATAACTGAGATCTTTATTCACAAACTTTTACTGGCCTAATTATATACTCGCTCATCTCTTAGATGAGGCGTGTTGTTTGAATAATTGGAGTAGATCAAACGATGATATCGCATTCAGGAAAATTCATTTTCGTGCACATACCCAAGACGGCTGGTACGAGCATAGAAAAGACATTTGGGCTATTTGAGGATCTTAGCCGCGCCAAGCAAGATCATCGTACCATAAGAGAGATTGAGCCCCTGTCACAGGCTATCCTTGGGCTTAGTTCTAAGGAGGACGCGCGGCTTTTACTTAGGCGCGGCAGAGATAAGTATCGTCGGACGTTAGGGCAGCCTTTAAATGTCGTAAATTCTGCGCAATACACAGAGTACTTTAAATTTGCGTTCGTTAGAAACCCTTGGGATAGAGCTGCATCCTGGTATCAGAATGTGATGCGGGGTGAGAAGGTCAGAAATGATCTAAAGATTGAAGCTGACTGCAGTTTTTCGACTTTCATTGATAGATATCCAGATCAGTGGGGGCTTAAACCACAGCTGTATTGGCTCAAGAACTCTGCAAATCAAGTTCCTCTGGACTTCATCGGTCGCTTCGAGAATTTACAGAATGATTACCAAAAAATTTGTGAGAGCCTTAACGTTGAAGCCAAGCCATTGTCGAGAATGCTAACGAAAGGAAAGAGAATTCCTTACAGGGATCTTTATGACGATAAGACGGCTCAAAAGGTCAGAAAAATGTACGAAGAAGAAATTGAACTATTTGAATACAAATTCAATTAGTTATAAGGCCCGCCAACAGCAATCTGCGACGCGCTATTATCAAAATCTAATTGAAAAATACGACCTAATGAAACTGCGTAATGGAAAATAACAGGCGTCAACCACCCGGGCTCATCTATATTTGTTCGGCCGGGCACTCCGGGTCAACTCTCTTTGACCTGCTGCTTGGTGCTCATTCGAGAATCGAATCTCTGGGTGAGATAACTCAGTTACCGAAGAATCTGGCACTAAATACAAAGTGTTGCTGCGGGCGTTTGATAACGCAGTGTAGCGTTTGGCAACCCGTTATAGAAAAACTGAACAACAGGCTCGGTATAAATATCGAGACCAATCCATATTCGCTGAATCTGGGGTTTATTCGCGCCAGCGTTGTAATTGATCGGGAACAGCAAACGAAATGGCGAGGTTTGGTGAGAAAATTTGCTTTTGCCGTCAGGTATGCTGAATTGTTTGTTGGTGTATCGGCAGGGTACATTAGTAAACGGCTATTGCTTGAGGCTGTGAAAAACAAACGCTTTCTCTACGATGCAGTCGCTGAAACCACGAATGTTGATTGGGTCGTTGACTCATCTAAACATTATCTTGAAGCCGTCAATCAGTACAAGACTGACCCAGAAAACACCCGTGTAATTTTGTTGGTTCGAGATGGCCGAGCTGTCTATTACTCGGGGATAAAGCATGGCTTTTCAAGAAGTGCGGCGCTTGATGCCTGGAAAAATACCTACAAGCGAGCATTGCCGCTGCTTGAAAAGCACATTTATAAAGAGCATTTATTGAAAGTCCGCTACGAAGACTTAGCGAGTGATACAAGTGCGATATTGCAAAAGATTTGTAGCGCGGTCGGGCTCGAATTTGAATCGGAAATGCTTAATTTCCGAGATAGTATCAGCCACATAACGAATGGAAACAACATGCGCTTCGCCTCTACCTCCGAGATTAAAGTAGATGCAGCGTGGCAGCGTAAGCTCAACAAAGATGACTTGGATTACTTCAACAAGAATGCAGGCTATCTTAACGAAAAGCTGGGTTACGGTAGTCCCATTTAGGAATGGGAACGAAATAACTTGACGGTATTGCGCCGGATTTTTGTTCGTCTTCAAGGCGTGGTAACAGGCGCATAGTCGAACTAT
>RCMY010005498.1_pt1 | contig 10753 bp, 9 predicted proteins | sample 2041341 | NCBI WGS metagenome assembly RCMY01 (sample SAMN09708234, study PRJNA481090) | Marine sediment metagenome, whole genome shotgun sequencing project.
ATCTCGGCATTTGTGTATTTGTCGTTGACCCGAACGTCGATAACCAAATCGGTTTGTGCGGGAACGGCATTGTGCTGAACGCCCGCATTGATTTGCGTAACGGTCAATTTTACTTCGCCCAAGGCTTCGGAAACTTTTTCGAATCTGTAGTTTTTGAACCATTGGAGCACCTCGATACTATTATAAATGGGGTTGTCTTCGTTCGGATGCGCGGCATGCGAGGGCGTTCCCTTTACCTGTGCGTCAAAGACCACCAAGCCTTTTTCGGCGATGGCCAACTGCATCAAGGTCGGTTCCCCTACAATGGCTACGTCTATTTTTGGCAGCTTGGGCAGAAGTCCGCGTAGGCTATTGTCACCTGAACTTTCTTCTTCCATCGAGGCGACCATTAACAGATTATGGCTGAGGTTTTTTTCGGAATAAAAATGGGTAAAGGTAGCCATCAAGGATACCAAGGCACCTCCAGCATCGTTACTGCCTAGGCCGTACATTTTCCCGTCCTCGATATGCGGATGGAACGGGTCTTTCGTATACGCGGAATTCGGTTTTACTGTGTCATGGTGGGAGTTCAGCAACAAGGTCGGTTTGCTTTCATCAAAATGTTCGTTTACCGCATAGACATTATTTATTTCCCGTTTGAAAGGGATGTCAAAAGCCTTAAACCAATCTTCGATAGCATCGGCGGTCTTGTCTTCTTCGGAAGAAAAGGATTGTATTGAAATCAACTTTTTCAATAGATCCAAGGCCTTTTCCGTCAGTTGTTTTTTATCCATCGTCATAGTGTTATCGTCGTAAACCGCTTTTCATTTTTGGCCAACATCGACATATTTCCGATACATACTTTAGCCACCCCGTTATTCAACGCGTGAAAGCAGTTGGTCATTTTCGGGAGCATGCCGTCGGTAATGATTCCCAGTTCGAGTAGGTTTTTATAGGTTACGGTGTCGATATATTTAATTACCGAGCCGTCATCCGAAACATCCTTTAAGACCCCGTTCTTTTCAAAACAGTAATACAGGGTGGTTTCATAGAGTTCGCCAAGCCCAATGGCCAGTTCGGAGGCAATGGTATCGGCGTTGGTGTTCAAGAGTTGCCCTTTTCCATCGTGGGTCAAGGCGCAAAAAACAGGCGTTAGCCCCAAGGTCAAAAGATGGGAAAGCAAACCTTCGTTGACGCCATCGATATCCCCAGCGAAACCGTAATCGATGTCTTTCACGGGGCGTTTGCGAGCCTGGATCGCATTGCCGTCAGCGCCGCTCATACCCATCGCGTTGCAATTCTGCGCCTGTAATTCGGCTACAATATTTTTATTGGTCAGGCCGGCGTATACCATGGTGATAACCTCTAGACCCTGTTCATCCGTAATGCGACGGCCACCTACCATCTTGGATTCAAACCCCATCTTTTTGGCGATTTCCGTTGCTAGTTTTCCGCCGCCATGGACCAAAATTTTAAAGCCTTTAATCTTAGAGAATAGGGTCAGGAATTTGGATAGTTCGGCCTTGTTCTCGATGACGTTTCCGCCTATTTTTACTATGGATAGGATTGGTCTCATATTACGCATTTAAAATTCCCCCGTCAATGGTCATTGCCGATCCCGTAATCCATGATGAATCTTCGGATGCCAGAAACAAGGTCAATTTCGCAATATCTTCAGGGGTACCCAGCCGTTGCATCAACGTAGCTTTCTTAGCATCTTCAACAGCGGAATCGGGATTTTCGAAGGCCTTTGCGGAATCCCACAAAAAAGGAGTGTCCACCGGACCGGGACAGATAGCATTGATTCGAATTTTCGGGGCATATTCTACCGCCATCTGTTTCATCAAGGCCACGGCCGCCGCTTTCGAAGCACAGTAGGCCGGATGGTTCGGAAAGCTCTTGAACGCCGCAATGGAGGAGTTGATTACAATAACGCCGCCTTCATTTTTTTTGATATGTGGAACGGCATATTTACATATATAATAAATAGCGCTCAAATTAACGTTCAAGGTCTTATGCCACAGCGTTTCCGAAAGGTCAACTACATTTCCCAGGCCAAGCATTCCCGCATTTAGGGAAAGCATATCCAATTGGCCGAAATTGTCGATGGCGGATTTCACTAGTTCTTCGTTATAAGCGGGATTGCTAACATCGCCTGCCACGAAAACGGACTGCTGTAATTGCGCGGCAAGGGCATTTCCCCTTTCAACATTGCGGCCTGAAAGAATCAATTTGGCACCTTCGTTTGAAAAGGATTCGGCGATTGCCTTTCCCATTCCGCTGGTAGCGCCGGTGATGATACAGACTTTGTTTTTTAATTTCATCTTAGAATTTGTCATTCTCCGCGAAGGCGGGAATCTCTAATTATTCCTCCGTGAATCTGCGCCCTTTTTTTTGAGTATCCCATTGGAACAATCCTTCCCGGCTATTTCACGGAGGCGCATCAGATCTGCCATCCGACAGATCTGTGCAGCGTTATTCCAATAACTTTTTCAATACGATTTGCGCGGCGTACGTCCTATTGTTAGCCTGCTCGATGACCAATGACTGTCCGCCATCAAGCACAGTATCCTCGACCACTACATTTCTTCGAACCGGCAGACAGTGCATAAATTTAGCGCTTCCCAACTTCTCCTTGGTCATCATCCAATCCGGATTTTGATGTAGCACTTTCCCATAATCGGAATAGCTGCTCCAGTTTTTCACATAGATAAAATCCGCATTTTCACAAGCTTTTTTTTGATTGTATTCAATGGTCGCTCCTTCGGTAATAGCCGGATTCAATTCATATCCCTTTGGATGGGTAATCACAAATTCCGCATCCTGCAAGCGCATCATCTCCACAAACGAATTCGCCACCGCATGCGGTAAAGCTTTGGGATGCGGCGCCCATGAAAGTACGATTTTAGGTCGTTTTTTAGTGTTCTGCTCCGATAGGGTAATAGCATCGGCGAGTGCTTGTAACGGATGCCCGACCGAGCTTTCCATGTTTACGACGGGCACGGAGGCGTATTTTTTGAAACCGTTCAATACTTCCTCGGCCTCGTCTTCTTCTTTATCCTTCAATCCCGCAAAAGCGCGAATGGCGACGATATCACAGTACTGTGAAACGACTTGGGCCGCTTCTTTAATATGTTCCGAAGTACCTTGATCCATCACGGTTCCGTCACCATATTCCAAGGACCATCCCTCGTTGCCGAAGTTCATGACCATGACTTCCATGCCCAAGTTCAAGGCTGCTTTTTGAGTGCTCAACCGCGTACGTAGGCTGTTATTGAAAAAGAGAAGGCAGAGCGTTTTTCCTGTCCCCAAGTTGTTATGGGCAGTGGGATTTTGTTTTAGTTTTTGGGCTGCCGCTACCCAACTGGGCAAATCGTCGATATCTTTTAAGGATAAATAGTTTTTCATCTGTTGATTCTTGTTGTTTTCTAAGGGTCAGACCTGCCCGTTCCGTTCAGGCGGGTGTAATTCGCCGTTCCACATTTCGGTTGCTATAAAGACTTGTTACGGCTTATTTCATACGGTTATTTTGGTGTGTTCGCTATTCCCGTTCAGGGCATCGACAATGAAATTATCTTTCAGTCCGTTTACGATCCAGGTTTCTATTCGGGCTTGCTGTGCTATCGTAGCCGCCTCGATTTTTGATCGCATGCCCCCCGTGCCGTGCGAAGACTTTTCATCGCCAACCTCTTTGGCCAATATATCGATGTCCGAAATGGAAGATATTGTTTTTGGATGTATGTCCTTCAGAGAAGCTTTAGTGTAAATACCATCGGTATTCGTGGCGATAATCAAGAGATCGGCATGAAGAAGGGATGCGGCCAAGGCGGCCAGTTTATCGTTATCCCCGAATTGTATCTCGTCTGCCGCCACCGTATCGTTTTCGTTAATAATGGGGATAAAATTGTTGGATACCAAAACGTCTATCGTATTCTTAATGTTCGCTTTGGACTTCGGATTTTCAAAATCTGAATACGACAACAAGCATTGTGCCGCAAAAAGCCCCAATTCCCGAAAACTCTCTTGGAACATCCGCATCAAGTGGGGTTGTCCAATGGCGGCCAAAGCTTGTTTTACGTTGATTTCTTCTCCGTTATGTTCCAGTTTCACGAACTGTTTGGCCGCGGCGATGGCGCCCGAACTGACGACGATAAACTCATAATCGTTTTTCAGCAGGGCGATTTGTCTACCAATGTCCTCGATTTTGCCTCGGGAAATCTGATCAGTTTCCTTGGTTAGGGTGTTGGAACCAATTTTTATGAGGATGCGTCGTTTCAATGCTTAATTTTTTCTCATTCTCGCTCTTCGATTGTGCTCGGCACAGGCTTTGGCGGGAATCTGTTTAACTTGTTGAATGTTTCTTCTGTTTCAACCTGCAGGTTTCGCTGTGGTCACTGAGCTTGGTCAAAGTGCAAGTGGAACCTTGTAGGTTTGTTCGGCAGTCGGTTTAGACCTACAAGGAGCTCCACTTGCGGCGGGGAGCACACTTCGACTGCGCTCAGTGCATCGTCTTGCAGGTCTCTTATGACAGCTCAGTTTTTAGTGCCTCAAAAAGATCATCCAAATCCTTCTCCGTAATATTCAATGCCGGCAGTACGCGAAGTACGTGCTTATCTTTTGCCCCTCCTGTAAAAAGATGTTGGTTGTGAATTAGACGCTTTCGTAGGTCGGCAACCTCAAAATCGAATTCCAAGCCGAGCATCAATCCCCTGCCTTTCACTCTTTTTATTTGTGGGATGTTCGCCGCTAGTCCTCTAAAATAGCCTTCCAGATGTCCGGCGTTTTCAATCAATCGCTCATCGACCAATACCTCCAAAACGGCCAAGGTCGCGACGCAGGCCAAATGATTACCGCCGAAGGTAGTGCCCAACAATCCGTAGGATGCCTTGATGTCTTCGTGGATTAAAATTCCTCCTACCGGGAAACCGTTGGCCATGCCCTTGGCTATCGATATAATATCGGGAGTAATACCATGATGTTGAAATCCGAAAAACTTTCCGGTACGTCCGAAACCGGATTGCACCTCGTCTGCAATCAAGATTACTTCGTGCTTTTTACACAATTTCTCAATGAGTTGATAAAATTCAGTGGAGGGTTCGTCGAGTCCGCCTACACCTTGCACGGCTTCTAAAATGACCGCGCATACATCGCCTTTCGCGATTTCCCTTTCAAGGGCCTCGCTATCGTTGAAAGGCAAAAAAGTAACTTTTTGCTGCTGGTTAATGGGGGCGTTTATTTTTGGATTGTCCGTTGCCGCTACCGCTGCCGATGTACGGCCGTGGAAACTGTTATTAAAGGCGATGACCCGAGATTTTCCGGTATGGAAGGATGCCATCTTCAAGGCATTTTCGTTCGCTTCGGCTCCTGAATTGCATAAGAACAGGTTGTAATCTTCACATTTGGATAGCCGCCCCAATTTGTCTGCCAGTTCTTCTTGGAGAGGATTTTTGACCGAATTGCTGTAAAATCCAATTTTGTCGAGCTGGTCTTTTAACCGCTTTACATAATGCGGATGCGAATGTCCGATTGAAATTACGGCGTGCCCGCCGTAGAAATCGAGGTATTCTTGACCCTTGTCATCGGTTACGACGATGCCTTTGGCGGAAACCGGGGTCACATTGTATAAGGGGTACACATCGAATAGGTTCATAGTATCTAGCTTCGCGCCTGGCGTTTTTCGCCCTACGCAATTTGTATTTTTTTTATTAGCACACGGCGATTAGCGTTACGCGCATAGCAATTTTCACAACTGTCCCTCCTGTATCCGACTAATTTTCTCATAAGAGGCCACAATTCCTTGAATCAACGAAGAACTAAGTCCCTTATGTTCCATTTCGTTAAGGCCTTGTATCGTACATCCTTTGGGTGTGGTCACTTTGTCGATCTCTGCTTCGGGATGACTGCCGGAAGCAATCAACAGACTCGCTGCCCCGCCACAGGTATGCATGGCCAGTTCTTGGGCTTCCTTGGCATCGAAACCCAGTTGAATGGCGCCTTGCGTGGTGGCGCGGATAAGGCGCATCCAAAAGGCGATTCCGCTGGCGCAGATGACGGTCGCCGCCTGCATTTGGGGTTCGGGAATTTCCATCGAATGGCCCATCCTATTGAAAATGGCCTTTGCCAGTTCTATCTTTTTCTTGCCCTTTTCGTTGCTGCAAATACAGGTCATCGATTGCCCCACCGAAATCGCCGTGTTCGGCATGCTTCTGACAATATTTTGCTCCGCTCCGATGATAGCTTCCATCTTGGCGATGCTAAAACCGGTTATCGTGGAGATGACCACGTGATTTTCCGTCAACAGGTCTTTGATATCCGCTAAAACGGACTCCAGCTGACTCGGCTGCACGGCCAAGATCAGGATATCCGAATTTTTGACCGCCTCGCGATTATCGGACGTCACCGTAACGTTTCCAAACTTCTCGAAATCCTGAATTTCGGCGAGATTCCGCTTGGTCAGGTACATGGTCGTCGCACCGTTGGAATTCAAGATGCCCTTGGCAATGGACAGGCCGAGATTTCCGGTGCCGATGATGGCTATTTTCATAAATACTCTTTTTATCATTCCTACGTAGACAGGAATCTGTTGAGTAAGCTTCAATTTTTTAATAAGCTACTCGTTTGTTATTCTCACCTAGACTTACAAGGAAACCCTCCCTACGGTCGGGAATACCTTGCAGGCCAGTTTGCTTCAAAACACCCCGGCCTTCAAATGCAAACCTTCGCTTTCCTCGAACCCGAACATCAAATTCATATTCTGTACCGCTTGCCCCGATGCTCCTTTCAGTAAATTATCGGAGGCAGAGGTAATCAATAAAATATCCCCATGTTTATGCAAATGAATATGACAGTTGTTCGTATTCACCACTTGTTTCAGGTTTATGAGCTCTTCGGATATATGTGTGAAAACCGCATCGCTATAAAAATCCTTGTACAATCGGATGGCTTCTTCTTCGCTTCCTTCGAATTTTGTATAGGCGGTGGCCAAAATCCCCCTTGTAAAGTTACCGCGGTTGGGTAGGAAAAATAGTTCCCCTGAATCGGATTGTAGGGATTTCAAACTTTCGTTGATCTCCCCCAAATGTTGATGAGTAAAGGGTTTGTACCAGCTCACATTGTTGTTCCGCCAACTGAAATGCGACGTCGCCGACGGACTTGCGCCCGCCCCGGTACTTCCAGTGACGGCGTTGATGTGTACGTCGTTATTTAGAAGTCCCGCTTTGGCCAAGGGCAGCAGGCCCAATTGTATGGTAGTGGCAAAACATCCCGGATTTGCGATGTAATCCGCTTTTTTGATGTCCGATTTTTTCATTTCTGGCAAGCCGTAGACAAATGTTTTTCCTTCAAATACGGCATCGCCCTTTAACCGGAAATCGTTGCTGAGATCGATGATTTTAGTGGTATCGGAAAAGTGGTTCTCTTTTAGGAATTTGGAGGAATTGCCATGTCCCAAACAAAGAAATACGACATTCACTTCAGGATTGATGCTTCCTGTAAATTTCATTTCCGTCGACCCTAATAAGTCCGGATGCGCCGTGACCAATTTTTTCCCGGCTCGCGTCGTGCTGTACACAAAATCGATTTCCGCTTCAGGATGATGTAGGAGAATTCGGATCAATTCCCCGCCTGTATAGCCCGACCCGCCTATTATTCCTGTACTAATCATGTTTTTGATTCACATGGTTATAAATCTTCCCTGAATTCGATAAAATCTTGATAAAACCTTTGGCGTCATCGGCCGACCAGCCCTTGTTGATTTCGCCGTAACTGCCGAACGAAGCGTTCATCAAATCGTGTTCTGAGGCTATACCGTTGAGTTCGAAGCGGTAGGGGTAGAGCGCTACAAAAACATCGCCGGAAACGTTTCGCTGGGTGTCCGTCAAAAAGACTTCGATGTTCCGCATAACCTCGTCGAGATAATTGCCTTCGTGGAGTAACATCCCGTAGAAATTGCCCAACTGTTCTTTTTGGAACTGTTGCCATTTGCTGAGCGTGTGCTTTTCCAATAAATGATGTGCCTTTATGATAATCAAGGATGCCGGCGCCTCGAACCCTACCCGACCTTTGATGCCGATAATGGTATCGCCCACATGAATGTCACGGCCGATGGCATATTTTGAGGCTAGGGCCTCTAACTGGATTATATTCGCTACTGGAGACCCTTTTTGTCCGTCAATCGCGACCAGTTCTCCCTTGTCAAAAGTCAGTTTAACTTCGGAGGGTTCTTGTTTCTGCAACTGACTCGGATACGCGGAATCGGGCAGCGGCTTCTGCGAGGTCAAGGTTTCCTCGCCACCTACCGAGGTACCCCATAGTCCGCGGTTGATGGAATATTTGGCTTTTTCCCAAGAATAATCGACACCGTTCTGTTTTAGGTATTCGATTTCGGCTTCCCGGGATAGGGTGTTGTCACGTATCGGGGTGATGATTTCGATTTCGGGAGCGATAATCTGAAAAATCATGTCGAAGCGTACTTGGTCGTTTCCCGCGCCGGTACTCCCGTGCGCAATGTATTTTGCACCAACACTTTTAGCATAATTTACAATTTCGATGGCCTGTACAATCCGTTCCGCACTTACCGAAAGGGGATAGGTGTTGTTTTTCAACACGTTGCCGAAGATAAGATATTTGACCACCGTGTCGTAAAAGGTCTGTACGGCATCGATCGAGGTATACGAACTGGCGCCCAACTGCAAGGCCTTTTCTTCGATCGTAGCGATTTCTTCTTTTGAAAATCCGCCGGTGTTTACGCTTACGGCATGGACTTCGAATCCTTTTTCCTTGGATAAATATTTGGCGCAGTAAGAGGTGTCAAGACCTCCGCTGTATGCTAGTACGAGTTTCATGTTTTATCTTTAATCATTTCTGCTTTTCGGCTCCGCTCGGGATACCTTGCAACAGGAATAAGTTTTTGCTATTCATGTTTAAGCGAAAAGCTATTAATTGTATCTGAAATTATTGTTTCCCATTTTGGGATAAAAATGCGATGCTACGGGTCTCAACGATATGGACTAAAAGGTCGTATTTATTACCTGTAACCTTAATCGCTTCTATGTCGACTTTTTCTTCAAAAACAAACTTTCCTTAATACTTTTCAACCGCTGAAAAGCCTTACTGTTCGGCTTCTTTTTGGCTTCCGTTTTCGGTTTGGCGTTCGCATCGTAAAGCATGCCCGTACAAAGGCACATCTTTTGTTCCGTGCGGGTCAGCACATCAAAATTCTTGCAGGTCTGACATCCCTTCCAGAATTCGGGATCATCGGTGAGTTCCGAAAAAGTGACCGGTTTGTAGCCGAGTTCGTAGTTCATCTTCATAACGGCAAGACCAGTGGTAATCCCGAATATTTTGGCATTGGGAAATTTTTCTCGGGAGAGTTCGAAGATGCGTTTCTTGATCTGTTTGGCCAAACCTTGGTTTCTGTAATCCGGGTGAACGATCAATCCTGAGTTCGCTACGAATTTCTCATGTCCCCAAACTTCGATATAACAGAAGCCGGCGAAGGTCTCTCCGTCCAAAGCGATTATTGCGTTGCCGTTCTGCAGTCTTTTTTGAATGTATTCGGGGGTGCGCTTGGCTATGCCCGTGCCCCGTACCTTGGCCGAATCGGCTATGGTGTCGCAAACGATCTGGGCGTATTTAAAATGGGTTTCGTTAGCAATTACGATTTTCATTGCTATGACAATTTAATGATAAATAAAAAAGGTTTTCGGAGTTGTGCGGAAATGGACTCACCTATTTCCATAGAAGTTATAGTACCCTTACGGGCGACGGCGGGGAGAAAACGAACGAACGGGAGCAGGGATGCTGTTCATGCTTGCTATGTGATTTTGTCCTTTCATTGGATGCCAAATGTACAAGAATACGTTGAAACTACAACAATCGAAGCCTAATTTTTATGAAAAATCGGTTTTTGTCGCTTGGGATTGAAGATTTCGTAGGCCAAGAATCCGAATACGACAAAATATTCAAGGGCAAGCAGCCAAAGGTTTTCGGTAAAGGCCGGATTGGAATAGGCAAAATAACTGAGTACGACGACCAACGACCAAAGTACCGCAAAACGATATTCCGTAAAAATGCCAAGTAAGACCAAGAAAATGATGTACCAAGGGTGTACCGTAGCAGATAGCAAATAGTAGAGCGTTAAGGACAGCAGCATGGAGGTTAGCAAAACGGCCAATTTTTGGTTTTGGCGTAGAAAAGTGAACCCTAATACGCCCAGAACTGTTAATATCGGAACAATCTTTCCATAGGTTTTTATGAGCTCCCAGGGTTTGCCGTCGAAGGCGATGGCAATTTGTTTGATGCCATTGTAAAGTCCCGCATTGAACTCGAAATTGGAGAACCAAAGTCCGATAGTTTGCGAATAATTGCCCAGGAAATCCGGGGAATGGAATGGAAGGAAGCATAACAGGCAGGTAGCACCCACCAATAGGTAGAAAACGAGGCTGTTTTTAAGGCCCAGATGTTTCAGGAAAAGCGGCAGGAACAGCAGCGGCACCAATTTTATAGCGATGGATAAGGCATACGGTACCGCGGCCAGCATCCCTTTTTTCTGCGACAATAGGTAAAGAGCCCAGACGAAAAAGAAAAGCATGACCCCTTCAAAATGTAGGTTTCCTGTGAGTTCGATGATGACCAGGGGATTTAGGAAATACCAGAATATAAGGTGTTGCGGGCGGTTGAGGTGTTTGAGAAGCTTTTTTCCGAAGTAAACAATACCGATATCCCCCAAAACAATTACCGTACGCATAACCACTACCGAACCCACGATACTTTT
>RCMY010011184.1_pt1 | contig 10752 bp, 7 predicted proteins | sample 2041341 | NCBI WGS metagenome assembly RCMY01 (sample SAMN09708234, study PRJNA481090) | Marine sediment metagenome, whole genome shotgun sequencing project.
GAGCGGTTTCAGGATCTGGTCAACCGTTTGGGGCTGAAACAACCCGTGAACGGTATCGCTTCGACCGATGCACAGGCCATTGCTATTGCAGATAAAATTGGATTCCCGCTGGTCATCCGCCCGTCCTATGTGCTGGGCGGGCGCGCGATGGAAATCGTGCGCGACATGCCCCAGCTAGAGCGCTACATCGCCGAGGCGGTGGTCGTCTCGGGCGACAGCCCCGTGCTGCTGGACAGCTATCTGTCCGGCGCGATCGAATGCGATGTGGATGCCCTCTGCGATGGCGAGAACGTTCATGTCGCGGGCATCATGCAACATATCGAAGAGGCAGGCGTCCATTCGGGTGACAGCGCCTGTTCGATCCCGCCCTACACGCTCAGCGCCGAGATCATAGCCGAGATTGAGCGGCAGACCGTCGAACTCGCGCGCGCGCTCAAGGTCATCGGTCTGATGAACGTGCAATTCGCGGTCAAGGATGGCGAGATCTACCTGATCGAGGTAAACCCCCGCGCCAGCCGGACAGTGCCGTTCGTCGCCAAGGCGACTGATTCAGCCATCGCATCCATCGCCGCACGCCTCATGGCAGGCGAGCCGCTGAGCAACTTCCCGCATCGCGGCGCCTATCCCAGCGGCGCCACGCCCGGCAGTCTGCCGATGGCGGATCAGATGACGCTGGCCGACTACGCGATGCCGTGGTTTTCGGTCAAGGAAGCGGTGATGCCCTTCGCCCGCTTCCCCGGTGTCGATACGATCCTTGGCCCCGAAATGCGCTCGACCGGTGAGGTCATGGGCTGGGATGTCAGCTTTGCCCGCGCCTTCCTCAAGGCGCTGATGGGCGCGGGTGTGATCCTGCCGAAAAGCGGCGCGGTGTTCTTTTCCATCAAGGATTCCGACAAGACGGCGCAGATCATCGAGACGGCGCAGATCATGACCGGCATGGGATTCACCATCGTCGCGACGCGCGGCACGGCGGCGTTTCTGGCCGAACAGGGCATCGAATGTACGACAGTCAACAAGGTGTATGAGGGTCGCCCCAACATCGTCGACATGCTCAAGAATGGCGAGATAGCGGTGGTGATGAACACGACGGAAGGCGCGCTTTCGGTCGAGGACAGCCGCGAAATCCGCTCGGTCGCGCTCTATGACAAGATCCCAGATCCCGTACTTCACCACCGCTGCTGCCTCTCTGGCTGCTGCGCAGGCGATGCTGGCCCGCCTAGAGGGCGATCTGACTGTGATGCCGTTGCAAGGGCCGACAGCGGCGTAAGGGATTTGCGCGGCTCCGGCTTGGTTCGGGCCTGCGCGATCGCTGTGACAAAAGCGGCATCTACGCGTGAACGCGGAATATTACTGCGCTGTCGCACATATCATCGATTATATTTTTAGATATAAATTCAACGCCTTGTATCAAAATGGTAAAGCCATGCGCGCGGCGATCAACTGCCATGCAACAAGTGCATGTAATTTTCTTTATTTGGGTATTGCTTTCCCAGAAAAGATAGGTATCTGCGGAACAGGGCATAGTGATACGCCCGCCAAGACCTAAACGCAGCGCAAGGAGGCACTCATGACCCGGGATAAACTGAATCGCGAACTTCGCATGCATAGTGCCACTTGGCCTGCTGTGCTTTTTGTCTATGGCCTGATTGTCGGGACCATGGTCCTGTCAGCGATGTCGATAACCTGACACGCAGGCCCGGCCGGATATCGTATCCGGCCTTTCAAAAAGTTTCAGCAGATGCATCGGAGGATGGGTTCACCCATACGCCTCTACCCACATTTGATCGGGGTTACGGTGCATCCCCGGTCCACCTGCCAAAAGCGATTATACCCATGACCAGAGACCAACTGAACCGCGAACTGCGCCTGCGCAGCGCCAGCTTTCCCGCCGTGCTGATCGTCTATGCCATAATCGCCGGCACGATGATCCTGACCGGAATGGCGATGGTCTGAATCGGGATTAGATCTGGCAGACACACAAAAGCGGCGGATGGCATCCCATCCGCCGCTTTTCATTTGTCCTGATGTCGCGCCCGGTCAGGCGTCTGACGGCATGACCTTCTTGTCGTCGGGATCGATCTTGTTCGACGCCGCCTCGCCCAGATTTTCAAGGCCGCGCTCTTCCAGAAGGGTCGTCAGCCAATCGGGGTCCATCTCGGGCACCGAGCTGAGCAGAAGGTCGGTATAGGGATGGTGCGGCGGCTTGAACATCTCGTCCTTCGGGCCCTGTTCGACCACCTTGCCATGCTGCATGACCACCACCTCATCGGCGATCGAGCGCACCGTTGCCAGATCGTGGGTGATGAACATGTAGGCCAGGTTCAGCTCGTCCTGAAGACGGTCCAGCAGGCGCAGGATGCCTTCGGCGACCAGTTGGTCCAGCGCCGATGTCACCTCGTCGCAGACGATAAAGCTGGGCTCGGCCGCCAGCGCGCGGGCAATGCCGATGCGCTGCTTCTGTCCGCCCGACAGCTCTGGCGGATAGCGGTTGTAGTATTGCGACGGCTCTAGCTCGATCAGGTCCAGCAGCTCGTCCACTCGGTTTTTCAGCGCGCCGCCAGTGAGCCCGGAATAAAATCTCGCCGGACGGCCGATAATTTCGCTGATCTTGACCCTCGGGTTCAACGCGGTGTCGGCCATCTGATAGATCATCTGGCACTGGCGCAGCTGTTCCTTGTTGCGGTCGCGGTAATCGGCCGGGAATGGCTGTCCCTTGAACAGCACCTCGCCCTTTTGCGGCGGCAGAAGGCCGGTGATGACCCGCGCAGTCGTGGACTTGCCCGAACCGGATTCGCCCACTACGGCCACTGTCATGCCCTCGTAGATGTCAAAGCTGACATCATCCAGGATCTTCGGTCCGGCGGAGTAGGACGCATCGACATTCTTGACCGAGATCAGGCAATCGCGCCCCTCGCGGCTGCGCTGCGGGGATTTGAAGCTGCGCACGGCCCAGAGGGATTTGGTGTAATCCTCCTTGGGATTGCTCAGCATCTCCTTGGTCGACGCCTCTTCGACCTCTTCGCCCTTGAGCAGCACCTTGATCGTGTCGGCCATCTGCGCGACGACGGCAAGGTCGTGCGTGATATAGAGCGCGGCAGTATCGAACTGATCGACGATATCGCGGATTGCGGCCAGAACCTCGATCTGGGTGGTCACGTCCAGCGACGTCGTCGGCTCGTCAAAGATGATGAGGTCGGGACGGCAGGACATCGCCATCGCCGTCATCGCGCGCTGTAGCTGGCCGCCAGATACTTGGTGGGGATAGCGAAACCCGATCTCCTCGGGGTTCGGCAGGCGTAGACGGTTGTAGAGGTCAACCGCGTCTTCCTGCGCCTCCATCCGCTTTTTCAGGCGGTATTGCAGCGGCGCCTCGGTGTGCTGGTCGATGATCTTGTGCGCCGGGTTGAACGATGCTGCCGCCGATTGCGCTACATAGGCGATGCGCTTGCCGCGCAGGCCGCGCCGCTCGCTCTCGGTGGCGGTGGTCAGCTCCATCCCGTCGAACTCGATCGAGCTGTCCTCGGAGATGCGCGTGCCGTCGCGCGCGTAACCCATGGCGGCGGCGCCTATGGTGGATTTGCCTGCCCCGGATTCCCCGATCAGGCCCATCACTTCGCCGCGGTGCAGGGTCAGATCGACACCCTTGATGATGTCCACCCATACCTCGTCCGAATAGCCCTGAATTTTCAGGTTTCGAATTTTCAGCAGGATGTCTTTTTTCTTTTTGCTTACCATGGGTGATTACTCCTTCAGGCCGGAGGACCGGTGCAGCATCCAGTCCACCACGAAGTTGACCCCGACGGTCAGCAGCGCGATGGCGGCGGCTGGGATGAGTGGTGTGATGATCAGCGTCGCGTTTTCGCGTACCATCGAACCCCAGTCGGCTGTGGGCGGCTGGATGCCGAGGCCGAGGAACGACAGGCCTGCGACCAGCAGGAACACGAAGCAGAACTCAAGCCCGAATTCCGCGACCAGCGGCGCAGTCGAGTTTGGCAGGATCTCGCGTCGGATGAGGTACCACATCCCCTCGCCCCGCAGTTTCGCGGCCTCGATATAGTCCATCACCACGACGTCACCCGCGACCGCCCGTGTCAGGCGGAAGACGCGTGGCGCATAGATGATCGACACGGCGATGATGATGACCGGCATTGACGGGCCGAAGATCGACAGCATCAGAAGCGCGAAGATCAGCGACGGGATCGACATGATGACATCGGCGAGGCGCGCGAGAGCGTTGTCAAGCCAGCCACCCTTTGCCGCCGCCAGAAGGCCCAGGAAAGCCCCCATGAGGAAGGCCAGCGTCGTCGCCGTCAGCGCGAGGCCAACAGAGTTGCGCGTGCCATAGATCAGGCGACTGAACATATCGCGGCCCAGCTGATCCGCGCCCAGCAGCATATTGGCATCCGCCGGGGCGAAGGCCGAACTGATGACCTCGGCCTCGCCGTGGGGCGCGATCCACGGGGCAAAGATACCTGCGATCGCGTAGATGAAGATCACGAACATGCCGAAGGCCGCAGTGAGGGGCGCCGTGCGCAATTCCTTGGCCAGGTCAGTCGAGGCGATCAGGATCAGGAACTCGCGGAACGCGTAGGACATCATGGCCGCCATCGCGATCACGAAGGTAGTCATCGCGATCATCCACAGCGCGTTGGCTCCACCGACGATGCCCACGACAATCGACAGAAGCGTGAGCGAGAAGAGCAGCAGGAACGGCGAACGTTGGTTGTAATAAGCAGCCACGCAGGAGACGGCGACAAGCACCGTGAAGTAGCTCACTGCGAAGGTGGTCGGCGCGAGTCCAAAGTATAACAGGACCGATACATCTTCCATATTCTCTCTCCCTTACTTCGGATGCCGCAGGCGCGGATTGGTCAGGATTGCGCCTACATCTGCCGCAAGATTGAGCAGGATGAAGGTTGCGGCGAAGATCAGGCAGCAGGCCTGCACGACCGGGAAATCACGCTTGGACACCGCATCGACCAGTGCCTGCCCAATACCGGGATAGACAAAGACCACCTCAACCAGAACAACACCGGTGATGAGATATGCAAGGTTTAGCGCGATCACGTTGATGATCGGTGCCCAGGCGTTGGGCAGCGCGTGACGCACGATGACCTTCCAGGGCGGGGTCCCTTTTAGCTTAGCCATCTCGATATAGGGCGATGCCAGCAGGTTGATGATCGCGGCGCGCGTCATGCGCATCATATGCGCCGTGACGACCAGAACCAGCGTCAGCGCGGGCAGGAACGTCCGCACGAGCAGCTCCCAAAAGGACATGCCTTCGCTGAGGGTGGCAATCGCCGGGAACATGCCCCACTTGACCGAGAAGAACAGGATCAGGATATAGCCAAGGAAGAATTCCGGGCTTGAGATCGAGGTCAGCGTCAGCACGTTCGCCACCCGGTCAAAGATCGAGTTGCGCAGAAGCGCGACAATGACACCAAGGGTGATGGCGAATGGCACGGCGATGACGGCCGCATAGGTCGCAAGGAAGAGAGTGTTGCGGAAACGCTCGCCGATCACGCTCATCACCGTTTCCTGAGTCACGATGGACCGACCGAAGTCAAGCATCACTGCCCCTTTCAGCCATTCGAAATACCGAAACACGGCTGGATCGTTCAGGCCCATCTGCTCGCGCAGGTTCCTGACGTTTTCCTCGGTCGCTCCCTGGCCCAGAACCGCCTCGGCGATGTCGCCCGGCAGCAGTTCGACCATGAAGAAGATGATGACTGAAATCACGAGTAGTATGAGCAGTCCCAGACCGAGCCGTTTTGCAACGAGCCCAAGTATGTCTCCCATTTATCCCTCCTGCGGTTTTTTCGTTCTGTCACCGCTAACACGGCGAGACACAAATTAACAGTAATTCGCCATGCTTGTTAAGGTGCCCTATGGGCGCATAACATTGATTTTGGCCTAAAATTCCGCGGTGTGGCGCGGTATGGGGATGATGGCCCGGCGCAACCAAGCGCCGGGCCGGGTGCGATATCGTTTAGCTTTCGAACCACCAGCGGCTGGCGGCGCGATAGCCGTCCATATGCCAGCTGGCCGCATATTCGCCGGTTGTGCCGACGTTCTTGCGGATGCCGTAGACGAAGTTCGGGAAGAACGGGATGATTGTGCCACCGTCGTCCTTGGCCAGAACCGCCATGTCGCGATACATCTCTGCGCGCAGGGTATCGTCGAGTTCGGCCTTGGCTTGCAGCAGCAGCTTGTTGAACTCTTCGTTCTGCCAATGCGATTCATTCCAGGCCGCGTCGTCCTTGTAAGCCAGCGAATACATGACGTCCGGCGTAGGACGCGCGCCCCAAGCGACCATGCACCATGGCTTCTTCAGCCAGACGTCCGAATAATAGCCATCGTTCGGCTCACGCACGACGTTGATGTTGATGCCCGCCGCCTTGGCATGCTCGGCATAGAGGATGGCCAGATCGACCCCTCCCGAGGTAATCGAATCCGCCGTGCTAAAGCTGACGGACAGACCTTCCGCCCCCGCCTTTTTCAGCAGCGCCTTGGCCTGATCTGGATCATAGGCCGTCTGCTCGATGTCATCAGGCCAATAGGGCATGGCCGGCGAGTGGTGGAAGTCATTGCCGACCGTTGCCGCGCCGAACGCAATCTTTTCGACTATCGCATCGCGTTTCATCGACAACTTGAGCGCCTTGCGCACGTCGACATTGTCGAAAGGTGCCTGATCGCAGAACATCGGCATCGTGATTGCCTGCGCTGACGGGATATTGATGACCGTGACGTCGGGCTGACGCTCGAGCAGACCCATGGTCTTGTTCTCCAGCAGGCTGGTCGCGTCGGCATCACCGGTCACCAGTGCGGTCTGGCGCGCATTGGGATCGTTGATAAAGGTCACCTGAATCGCGTCGAAATACGCGCCTTCGCCGTGCCAGTCCTCGAACCGGGTCAGCGATGCGTTTACGCCCGGGTCCCAGCTGTCCAGCACATAGGGGCCACAACCGTCGCCCGACTGCCAGTTGGCGGTGCCGTCCTCGTTCCGGGGGAGAATGACCAAGTGATAGTCAGTCATCAGCCACGGCAGGTCGGCGTTGCCGGCGTCCATTTTGAACGTCACGGTATGTTCATCATCGGCCACGATGTCCGTGACCGAACCCAGCAGCGCCTTGGCTGCCGAGGTCGACTTTTCACCGCGGTGGAAATTCATCGACGCGACGACATCCTCTGCCGTCACCTTGCCGCCCGAGTGGAACGTCGCCTCGGGGTTCAGCTTGAACGTCCATTCGGACGCGTCGGGCGTGGCGCTCCATTCGGTCGCAACATCTCCGCCCAGCGTGCCGTCGGTGTTGATTTGCGTCAGGAACGCACGGAATGTGTGCGCCAGCAGGATCTCGGCATTGGATTCGTAGAGACCCGGATCGTGGCTGTCGCCCGAGTTGCCGTCATGCTGCGCGATGCGGAACGTGCCGCCACGCTTGGGCTCTGCCTTGGCGGCGGTGCCCCAAAGGCCTGTTGCGGCGCTGGCGGTCACGCCTGCAGCCATGGAATAATTCATAAAGGATCTGCGCGAAACGCGCCCGTCGCGGGCGGCGTCAGCTAGACGGTCCAGCATCTGCTGGTTTTTCGGATTGGTCATTTTAGCTCCCTGAGGGTCGTTTTCATTTATTATTATCAGCCGGTAATTTGGCTCCGGCGCTTGGTCATTGTCGGCGCATCGCCGGGGCGTCGTGGGTAAGAAAACGACGCATCTATAGCAGAACACGAAAGACGGATTGCATCCAGCCCTTTAGTTGAAGCTAATGATATTTATGGATATTTTACCCTCATGAAAGAATTTTGCATGCGGCGGGCGATTCCGGCAAAAAAGCGTTGCGGATTTCCCGGAACGTTTTCGATGCTCAAATGGCGGTCCAGCGCATCAGAACGCTGGACCGCTTGATCCAATCTTTAGCTTGCGAACCACCAACGGCTGGGGCCGCGTGCGCCGTCCAGTTCCCAGCTGGCGGCCAGCTTTTCGCCGGTCATGACCTTGTCGGAAGTCGCATAGACAAAGTTGTTAAAGAACGGGATGATCGTGCCCCCATCATCCTTTGCCAGAATCGCCATATCGGCATACATCTGCGAACGGCGTTCGTCGTCCAGCTCTGACTTGGCCTGAATGAGCAGCTTGTTAAATTCCTCATTCTGCCAGTGCGACTCGTTCCATGCCGCGTCGGCGCCATAGGCGAGGCTGTACATAACATCGGGCGTCGGGCGCGCGCCCCAGCTGACGGCACAGAACGGCTTTTTCAACCAGACATCCGAATAATAACCATCATTCGCCTCGCGCACGACGTTCACCTTGATGCCGGCTTTCTTGGCCTGCTCAGCATAGAGAACACACATGTCCACGGCACCCGAGAACACCGAATCCGCGGTGCTGATACTCACTTCGATGTTTTCAGCACCTGCCTTCTTCAGCAGTGATTTGGCCTGATCGGGATCGTATTCCCGCTGCTCGATCCCTTCGGGGTAATAAGGCATCGCCGGGCTGTGATGAAAATCGTTGCCTTTGGTCGCCTCGCCAAAGGCGATCTTTTGGATGACCTCGTCGCGATCCATGCACAGCTTTAGCGCGTTGCGCACGTTCACGTCGTTGAACGGCTCGACGTCGCAAAACATCGGCATGGTAATCGCTGCCGCCGAGGGCACGCTGAGGATATTGACCGACTTGTCACGCTCGAGCAGCGCCTTAGTCTTGAGGTCGACCAGCGAAATGGCATCAACTGCGCCCGTCACAAGCGCGGTCTGGCGCGCGTTCGGATCGTTCAGCACCAGCATCACCAGCTTGTCGAACCAAGCGCCGTCCAGATGCCAACCTTCGTGGCGCGACAGGTAAAACTGAACGCCCCAGTCGGCACTGTCAATCTTGTAGGGGCCCGAGCCGTCGCCGGATTTCCAGTCGATACCACCCTCGCCATCGCTGGGGCAGATGGCAAAGTGGTAGTCGGTCATCAGCCAAGGCACGTCGGCATTGCCGCCGCTCAGGGAAATGACGACGGTATGATCGCCGTCTGCCGTGATGTCGTCGACCGACGAAAGCAGAGCCTTGGCCGCAGATGTCGATTTTTCGCCGCGGTGGAAATTCAGCGAATTGACGACATCCTCGGACGTCACCGGCTTGCCGCTATGAAAGGTGGCATCCGGTGTGATTTCAAAGGTCCAGACCGATGCGTCGTCATTCGGAGTCCACCCGGTGGCCAGATCGTTGCCCAGCGTGCCGTCGGAATTGATCATCGTCAGATAGCTGCGATATTGGTGCGCCAGATAGATCTGCTGGCGGCTGACATATGTACCCGGATCGTGGTTGTCCGACGAGTTGCCGTCGTGGATGCCAAAGCGGAACGTGCCGCCCTTTTGCGGGGCCGCATTCGCCTTGGACGTCCAGAGGCCGGTCGCTGTGGTGGCACCGACGCCTGCGGCCATCGAGTAATTCATGAACGAGCGGCGCGAGATGCTGCCGCTTTTGGCGGCAACGCCAAGTCGGGTCATCATTTCAGTATCATTCGTCTTGGTCATAAAAAGACCTCCAGTAATTTTTCAGTGGGCAGTTGGGATGCAATCAGGCGCCGGAATGGGCGCACTCTGTCCCTGCTGGCCGGTGCGCGCGCAGTGCGACGCAAGGGTTGGCGGGATCGTCTGCAAAGGAGTTGCTTGATCGCGACATTTGCAGATCAAAACACGGATCGCGCCGTGCCGCCAGAGCGAATCCAAAAAATCCTTTGTTTTTAAGGGTTGACGCATGTGAACTGCGCTCTGTCGCCCTAAAACTTGCACCCATTGTCCGCAAATTACGTCACGTCAGCCGATCCTCCGAGTCCAGCCAATGTCGCAAGCAAACCTTTTCGACTCGTCCCTCACGGCATCTTCAGGCTTCTATCCGCGCTTCATCCGCAGCTTGGCAAAGTAGTCGAGTCGCTTTTTCAGCTCGCGTTCGAACCCGCGCTCGACTGGCAGATAGAGGACGGGGCGCTTCATCGTCTCGGGGAAATAGTTCTGCCCGGAAAACCCGTCCTCCGCGTCGTGGTCATAGGCATAGCCCACACCATATCCTTCGTCCTTCATCAGCTTGGTCGGTGCGTTCAGGATATGTTTTGGCGGCGGTTCGGAGCCGGTCTTTTTCGCCTCGCGCATCGCGGCCTTGAAGGCGGCGTAGACCGCGTTCGATTTCGGCGCGAGCGCCAGATACGTCACCGCCTGCCCCAGCGCCAATTCCCCCTCGGGCGAGCCGAGCCGTTCGTATGTCTCCCACGCGTCTAGGCAGACGCGGTGCGCGTGCGTATCGGCCAGCCCGATATCCTCGACCGCCATGCGCGTGATGCGCCGGGCCAGATAGCGCGGATCCTCGCCCCCGGTCAGCATCCGCGCCAGCCAGTAGAGCGCGGCGTCGGGGTCAGAGCCACGCACCGATTTATGCAGGGCCGAGATCAGGTTGAAATGCTCGTCGCCCGATTTGTCGTATTTCGCGGCGCGGCGCATCAGCCGGGTGGACAGGCCATCTACACCCAGCTTCTTGCCCTCCACCTTCCACGCGGCGATCTGCTCAATCAGGTTCAGCAGCGCGCGCCCGTCGCCATCGGCCATCTCCAGCAACGCCTCACGCGCGGGGCCATCCAGCGGCAAGGCGCGGTCCATCTCACGCTCTGCCCGCTGGGCAAGGCGCTCAAGATCCGACAGCGCCAACCGCGTCAGCACCAGCACTTGGCTGCGGCTGAGCAAAGCGGCGTTCAGCTCAAAGCTGGGGTTCTC
>RCMY010005501.1_pt1 | contig 10749 bp, 8 predicted proteins | sample 2041341 | NCBI WGS metagenome assembly RCMY01 (sample SAMN09708234, study PRJNA481090) | Marine sediment metagenome, whole genome shotgun sequencing project.
GATCAAAACCTTGATAGACAGCTTTCAGGTATGACATTTGATCGTGAGTACGTTGAAAAAGTATCGGGCAAAGATATGAACCGCCCAGAACTTCAAGCATTGTTATCAAATCTAAGAAAAGGTGATGAAGTTGATGTCCATGATATGTCGAGACTGGGGCGTAATACTAAAGATCTTCTAGAGATCGTTGAGGAAATTGTTAATAAAGGTGCTTCAATTAAATTCCATAAAGAAAATTTAGAATTCAAAGATGGTGAAGATAATCCCTTCCATTCTTTGATGCTTAATCTATTCTCAGCATTGGCACAATTTGAACGTGATTTACTTCTTCAGAGACAGCGAGAAGGTATAGCCATTGCAAAAGCTAAAGGAAAATATAAAGGTCGAAAATCTAAATTCTCTGATAGTGATATTGCTACTATCAAAACTGAATTTAAAGCCACTGCAAATAAAGCTAAGTTAGCTAGAAAGTGGAATATCTCCAGGCAGCATCTGTATAAATTGGCTGCTGCTTAAAACATAAAGACAAATCCATAAATCGCAGATTTATTTCGAAACTTACTTGAGATTCATCAAATAACGATAAATATTGAGGTTCTTACTATGAGTATTTCAACTCTACCAAATCCAAAAAATCAAAGTGCTAATGATGCTGTAATAGAAAACGCACTTAGCATCCTAAATTTTGTTTTTTAGAAATAACTGTTTGAGATTGCCACCATACCGTTTAAAAAAACAGTAGCAATGTACTTTAAGTTCACTCCGACCATAATTCTTCAGTCAAAATAATCAAGTATAGGTGCTAAGACAAAACCAAGACCCGCCCCATGGTGAAATGTTTTTTCATATTTACCATTGAGTATTGTGATTAATCCATTGCTCCCACCAATCGCAATACGATTACCTGATCCAATAGCAAGTGCCCGGGAAGACCCAGTTATAGTTAGCAATGTTTCTTTAATCCTACGTGAATCAATATCCCTGGATTGAAACTTCTGAGTATCTGTTTCAAAGGTGTTAACTTTTTTACCATTGTGGCTTAACCCTACATAATCCGCACCTTCATATGCATCATCAATTGAATCTTCAAAAAGAGTATCCATATTGATTCTTTGATAAACCATGATTTTTTTATCGGTCCAATCGAAACCATTTTTGTTAGCGGTGGTACCTTCGATAGTAGCTATTTTTTGGCAGCTGCTATCGAATGAGGCAGAAGTAACAAGCCGATTAGGTATGTTTTTAAATTCACCTAGCTTCTCACCTTTTTGAATATCCCATATACTGACACCCAAGCGGTTTGTAACGCTATATAGAGTACTTCCATCCGGATCAATACAGAGAGCTATTGTTACATCAGCTCCCGTAGATAGGCTGGCGATTTGTTCCAGGCTTTCGGAGTTAAATAATTTTATTTCATTACCAATGGGAATGCCATGAATTCTGGAAAGTGCAATTAACTGGTATTTACTATCCCATGTCAGAGCCTGTGTAACGGCATACCCAGATGGGATTTTTTTACGATTGATACTCTTGCCCTGTTCAATATCCCAAATCTCCAAATGGCCGTCAATTCCTACCGATACTAGTTTATTGTTATCTAGAGTAGAGAATGATACTGCAGTTACAGATGGTTGAAGTTCTCCTCCTGTTTGGAATAGTACAAATCCAATGTAGCTTGTAATTGATAAAATCGTTATCAGGGGAATATAAAACCAAGGTTTAAATTTAGATTTTTTATTTATTTGCTCTAAAGGGATGCTAGATTCAGAAGACTGTTGTTGATCTTTTACAGCAGCTCCACATTCACTACAGAAGCGTGAACCTTCTTCAAGAGCAGCACCGCATTCACTACAAAATTTTGCTTTTGAATTCATATAAGTCCCCTATCTATCCATTTTTATATGGTCGCTCTAGGCTTTAGTGCCACACTTGGTACAGAATTTTGTGTCGAGTTTGAGTTCTGCACCACAGTTAGCACACACTTTAACTTGGGGAGTATCATCTTGCATAAGTTCAAGTTTTTCAGGAAGCTGGTTGCCGCAAGTTGTACAAAATTTTTGGCCGTTATTTATCATGGCACCACACGATGGACATTTATAGGCAGGTTTTGACTTAGGTACTTGCTTCTTGTCAGCTTTTGGAGGTGTAATTCTTCCCATAAGCAATAACCAATATGAACTAGGATCTAGTATTTGAAAATCAATACCAAAGCTATTTTCATTAGCTTTATTAAAATCGATTAAACAAATTGGACCATTGCCACGCAGTATTAAACTACTAATAATCTCTTGATGTTCATCTGGATTAATAACAGTAACCTCATGATAAACAACAGGAAGTGGTAGAATCCAGTTAGAAGTGAGGTCGAGGAATTTAGAAGTAGGACTCCATTGATTTTCTTCCTCATTGATAACTAGACCTAAATCAACAAGTTCGTTAAAGCCCTTTTTAGTGAGTTCTATATTTGATAATGGAGAATCATGGGGAGTAAAAATACGTACAAGTGTCATTAGCCATCGTGCATCAAAACTCTTATCCTCCAAACTTAACTGCAACATTAAGTCAAGATGATCTATTGGTAGACGAAAATCAGATATAAATTTACGTGAAATAATTGAACCGAGCATTATTGTTCTTAGAGAATCAACAGCTGCAGCAAAGCTCACTAAGCCATCAAAGGTAAATTGCATTTTATCGACTTCGGCATACGGTGCACTATTAATATCAATAGCTGTAAAATTATCTGCCAGTATCTCATTGGGTTCCCAGGGGTATGAGAGATATATACGTTCATCTTTAGTCAAACAGGCAATAATTGTATCTATCTTGCTTCTGTTTGAGCAGTAATTCATGCTTACTACTCTATCCGGGTAAACTATTGTACTGCTTACTTTAAAGTCGGGGTTACATAGGGCGGAAACCACAGAATGCCAATCTGATTCCTTTTTTAGCATTTTACTTCCTATTGTGTCTATAGAACTACTGACTGGCTCACTATCTAACAGTTGATAGAGCAGTGAATCTTTAGAAATTACAAGATCATGTTTTTCTATAACATATTTTAACTCTGTATATGACAGATCAATAGTTTGTCTGGATATTTTTTTTGTGGATTTAGTATTTTTGTTCTTCATTGTTTTCCTTCAAACAGATAGTTAATCATTACAAAAGTCAGCTAGGTTTTAGTACCGGAATAGCCTCTTGAAGTGAGTTTAGAATACTACTGAGCTCTTCTAGCGACTTGCCGCCAGTCAATGCCTTGACCTGAAAATTTCCTTTTCCAGGCGACATTTCTCCATTACCAACTTCTTTTAAAATATCGATAACTGATTTATTTGTGCTGGGGTCAATTTTATTAAATATTTCAGGAATTTTTACATTTGAATCTGCATTAGCCATTTTTAAAGTAATACGCTCAAAGTCTTTTACTGCACCACGACACTTTTCAGATAAGCTATTTGCCGAATTGAAACCATGGACTCCATCGGCATCACCAGCTTTTGAATCGGAAACATTTTTTGCTGTTACACCTTCATTTTTATTCCATTTTCCTGCATCATCAATAAATTCCTTAGGTGTTTTGTTTCCAACAGGATAGGCCTCTGGGTGATACTTCGACATAACATTAGTCTCTGTAGAATTTGGATCTATACCTAAATCTCGTGTTACTTTGTTTACAGTCTTTCTGAGATCATCTGGTTGGATTGATTTGTTTGTTTTACTATCAATAATGTCATTTTTTGCATACATATCAAAGTCAACACCAGGCCCTTTTCCTGGAGTACCGCTTCCCGTGGCAAAATCATCAGCTTTTACAGAACGTTTTGCCCCATTTTCAACTACATAGTATCTATTATTAGAGTTGAGTTCCTTTGTTGTTCCCTCAAAGACTGGTTTTGTTCTAAACTCCTGGGTAGCTTCTGCGAATGTATTTTTTGTATTTACTGAAATACCCTCACCTTTCATGGCAAGTTTTGAACCACGATTTTCCAAGACCTCGATAGTTGCTTTACGAATCGAATTTCGATCACCACTTTCGATAACATCTTCAAATTTGTTTAAAATATGCTTAGTTTCTATCTTGTTTTGTCGATATTCCATATCTAGTCGTATATCATTTGATGTTCTTCCTTCAAATAAATTTACGGGATCATTCGATGCTTTTGGTATTTTGACAACATTACCTGAGTCAGCCCCCCAAAAAGAGCCAGTCCCCAATATATTATTCAAACTCTCAAATAAGCCACCAAAAAGAGTTCCTGTACCAAAAGCGTTTTTAATATCATCAGTACTTCCACCTTTCAAGGCCACCTCAAGAGCAGAAGTCGTCCCACCAACACCTGCATTCCAGGCTATATTGCCTTTCTTAAGAGAGCCAAGTTTATTGTCTATCCAACTGGAAGCTGCGGATATAGAGGCATGTTCCAGAGCTTCGCTGTAACTTTTGTCACTGTTTTCTGCAAAGCCATAAACAAATTCTGTTAAGGATCCTCTACTATGTGGAGAAAATTTTGCCTCAAGCAAGTGAGCTGACATCCTGCCAGTCCATTTTAAAGCTCCTGCTACTTTCTCTCCTTGTTTTATAAGAGGATTATTTAATACATCGTTTGTAAATTCTGCATCTGCATACTCTGTCTGGCTTGCTCCCGCACGAATATTATTCATTGCATTATTAAGTTTTTGTATATCTTCAAGGTCTTGTTTACTAACTTCTCCTGGGTTTTCTTCATGTCGATTCTTGATTTTATTAAGGATTTTTTCAGCACTTTCTATCTGTTCACTGGTCATCCCTTCACTATTGTTTTCCAGATTTTTTACTATTGAATCTTCTACATAGTCAATTCGATCATAAAATTCCTCTAGATCCGTATGGGGTTTAGTGTCTGGAATGTGGTTTGGATCTTTAATCCATGCCTGCTGATCCTCATCAAAAATATTGTGTTCATCCTGAAGACGCTGATCACGGTCAGCCATCTTTTGTTCCCATTCTTGATCATTTTGTTTTTGAAAATCGTCTAGATATTTTTCATTCTCTCTATTGTCACGATCAATCTCTTGCTGGCGAATACCTATCTGTTGGGCTGCCTCATCCTTGTCCATCCATTGCCCTTCATACCAAACTTGTCCAGGCTTACCACCTTCGTAGGAACCATCATGAATAATCAATGGGTCCCCAAAATCCGGATCTAACAATACAGGCCCATCAGGGTCTCGCTCTGATGAGGAATTATCAAGCCCCGCCGTCATAACAGAGTTTGCCGTTTCCTGCGCTGCAATAATTGCGGCATTTAGACCTAAACCTCCAAGGAGCATGATAAAGGCTACGGCAGCTCCTGCGGCAGCAGCATCCGGATCTGAAAACCCAAAGTCATGAAGGAGTTGCTCAATAGCATTTAAGAATTCTTCAAAATTGGTGATTGGGTTAGGGGTTGGCTGATGAGGAGGTTGTGGTTGATAATTCTTTGAGTTGATAGAAAGTAATTTACTAATAACAACATTAAATGTGGATTTGGAGATCGCTCTTTGTTGTTGACGGACTTGTTCATTATTGCTCCAATCAAATGTACTTTCATGTCTTACAATCCAACGGTCGTCACTCCAAGCTAATTTTATACTTTGTTTAACAGGACCATAATATTCATAGCACATATGTCCTTTTCCAGAGCTGGTAGAAATTTTCTGATAAAAGGCATCAATAGAGAAGTTGCAACCATTCGATTGAAATTGTTGAAACTTATTTACCAGTACATCTAAGGATGCAACCCCTCGCAAACCGCCTTGTAACAAGCTTTTATCTATTAGACTAAATTCAAAAGTATCAGGAATTAGTATGTTTCGTATTGCTGCGTTACCAGCCCGCGATCCATTATGAGATACTCCATCAGGGCCCACGACATTGCCCAATAGCTGCACTTCATAGTGACCTGGACCATATGAAATTCTGTCAACAGAATAGTCAATCATCTTTGACTTGAATTGAGAAAACAGTGCATCCGTAAAAACATAATTTCCTATTTCGTGTGTTAACTCAGACTCGTTATTTGCAGAGAAATCAGTTGCTTTTAGTTGTTTCAATGGCACGATAATTAAGAATATTGTTAAGGCTAGGAAGAAGCTAGCAATACTGAGATTCCTGTTTGGTGTATCATTTTTCGAATGTGTACTTTTTATAAAAAGGATCAATGATAGTACTACCATCAAAGCCATAGAAAACCCGTTCAATAAAAAGCCAAAATCGGTGATTTCGCGGAATCCAATGAGAGTTGTGCCCTGAGTGAACAGTGTCGACAAGACCCAGATAAAAATGTATAAAAAAGTGCGTTTGGCATAGACAACACCATTTTTTTTATACACTTTATGTCCGCGAGCCATTAACCAACCAGGAATGATCCCTAAGCCCACGCCTATAAGCGGCATAACCTCCTCACGAACGCTGATCAACCCTAACATTATGAAAAAAGTCGCAAGTGACATGATGCCGGGCAGCAAAGCTGTAAACTTATTAAGTGGCATCTCCTTACGTGAACTTTTAATTATCATCCAGCTGGAATAAAGCATCATTAGTATAATGCCGGCAGCTTGATTGACCGTCATGATGGAAATAGAGATAGCTATGACTATGCTCGCAACTATTAATTTTTTTGCGATATTTTTAATAATTTTCCATACAATCATTTTGCACCTACTTTAATAAGTTTTTCATAAATTTAACTTTTATTTCATCCTCCAGAACCAAGGTCATGGCAAGCTTATCGTGCAGTGCTTGTTTACGTTTTGTAAATACGACCATGAAGTAACCTGCACCATATAAAAATAGATTTATTAGTTTGCCTACAAATCGTATGGAAGTACGTATCAGAGTGCATCGAGCCCCTTTGTCATCTGTTACCTTTAGACCAAACAGATACTTTCCAACAGTTGTTTGTAATTTACTGGCTTCCATAGCCGCATTATAAAACCATGCAAACAGAATTATTGGTGGTATCAAGAAAGTAAATAAAATTTCATCTGTGAGATACATGTACTCATCCACTATGAGCAACGATAAAAAACTTAAAGAGCCAACAATCGACCAATCAATAAGCATAGCTCCCATTCGATAAGAGAAGCGTGCTGTCTCTTGAAAATTTGGTGATAACTCATCTGTTTTATTAAAAGATTTTATATTGGGTTTAATATTTGCCCTTATTTTATTTCTTGATGGTGATGGTCTGGGTGTTTTTTTTGTCTGTGGCTCATTTGTTTGTTGATCTTTCAAGCCTGCAACTTTTACACCACACTCCCCACAAAATTGTGAACCATCTTCTAAACGAGCACCACACTCTGCACAAAATTTTACTTCTGTACTCATTTAGATGCCTTTTTTGGTGGTGGGGGCTTTTTACTGTGGCTACTACTCATATCAGTAACAGCCGTACCGCACTTACTACAAAAAAGAGTATTTTCATCTATTAGAGTTCCACATTCTCCGCAAAATTTTGTTGCAGTATTTCTTTGCCTGCGATTATTTTTATGGTCAGTTATTTTTACTTTGTCTGTTTCGTGATTTTTTTTACTTTTCAACCAAAATAAAAAAGCTATCACCCCCACAATGATAAATAATAAATAAAGATTCATGTTGTCTCCTTAATCCAAAATTTTATAAAAAATATAAAATTTATTACCAGTTGAGTTTTATGTCTTTTTAAGTATCTCATTTACCTTTATAGCTTCCTTGTGAGCTTGTTTTTTTGTTATTTCTACTAGAATTAACCATAACTTCTGAAATATTTTTCAAAGTTACTTATTTCATGCTTTTGATCATTTCAATCTCGTGAAGCATCTCTAAAATCCGAGGGTGTTGACTACTGTCATAGAACGCTTTTGTTTTATTGTAAGCTTCCTGTGCATATTTCAAGGCAAGATTAGGATCATTTTGATTTAGATACATTCTAGAAAGCTCACTGAGCAACTTGATATAACTACTACCTTTTTTATCATTTGAAATAGCCAACGCCTTTTTGAGGTATCTAATGGCATCTGAATACTTTTGTTTTATTGAGTAATACATCCCAATATCTACATATGCATCATAAAGAGAAAACGCTTTGTTTGGTGGAGAGCTGTTTCGTACCGCTATAGAATAAAGAAGCAACTTTTCAGCCTGATTGCTTTTATCTCCATGGTAATAGAGGCTCATGGCAAGCTTGTAATAGTTTTTTGTGATTCGTGGGTCAGTTTTTCCGTAAAGATTTTCTCTAATGGTTTTTGCTGTTTCATAATGCTTAATGGCACGCTTGAAACTTGCCATTGAAAAACGATAGTAGTCTCCCAACTCATCATGTGCTTGAGCAACTTCGGAACTCTCCTGGGAATGTATATTTTCTTTAATCATCAAAACTGACTGCAGATATTTTTCTGCCATAGGGGGATGACATTGTTCATAGAGTGAAGCGATATTATTCAGGGTTTTGGCAACCTTATCGTGAAACGGTGTTTTGTAATATTGTGTTTTGATGAATTCAACTTCTGCATAATCAAGTATAAAATTACACGTGTAATCGGTATCTATTTCTTCGATATAGCCCATCTCCATTAGCAGTTTGTTTTTATGAAGTATCAGATCGGCAGTGTCATCGTAGAGAGACATGTACTGAGTTGTATCTGATTTCTTAGTCATACTAAGTATCTTCAGATTTTTCTTAATTTTGCTATCTATATGACTAATAGTATTTTGATGTTCGTTTTTCTCTAAAAGAGAATTGGAATTTCGAGGCATATCAATTGAATCTTTGGAAACTGTTTCACTGTATGTGATGCCGGATAGAGGAAGTATTAAAACCAATAGCGTTGAAAGTCTTTTTATTGGGTAAAACATTTCTCACTCCTTATAGAAAAGCTGACATTTTGCACGGTTACGCGCGAAAAAACATTGGTAGACCCAAGATGAAATAAAAATTCTCTGATCCGTTTCTCCACTTTTATCCTTAGAGCATATGTTCTATGTTCTATGTGATATATGCCATCTCACTCATAAGCATACTTATAATAGAGGCAGTAAGACCGCTAATACCCCACCACAGAGCAACAAGTTTCTTTGCTTTTTGCTTACAGAAAAATCATGTTTGCGATGTAACAATTCAATGGCCAGACACATCCTCAATTAGTAATCATTCATGTCCAGGAAATACATACTAAAAACAAAAATAATTAACAATAAGACAACAATCAGTAAACCAGCCAAGCTAATTGACGCCAACCGGACAAGTTAGTTGACGTCTCATAGCATTAATCCTATTTCCCATAGAAAATGACCCATCTTAGTGGCTGTAATGGAGGCTAAAAAACCACTAACACCCCACCATAGAGCGACACGCATCCTTTGTTGGTTTGTTACTGAGAAATCTAGTTTTCGATGGAGAAGTTCTATAGCCAAATGTGATACCAGCATGGCAAAAATTGGGGCAAAAATATAAATCATATATTGAAAAGGAATAAAAGGAATAAAACGAAAAATCCAGAATACTCCCCATATTGCAGCCCAGGCTAAGACAGGAATGAGACCCAAAATACCAATGGATAATTGACTGCGCCCTAGAGTCTTATAAATCAGAAACCCAGCCAGAAAACCACCAAAAAAAACGCCCACTGAAAAAGAAGTTAGCCTATATACATCCTGCCAAACATACCATATACCACCTAACGGTAACCAGCCTATTAGCCAAATCATGGCCCATTGAAAAGCTGAGGAAAGGGCGCTTTTAAATTTGAATTCGCCTAATGTGGGCTCGCTAATTAGTTGCGTTGGATCATCTTCAGTGCCTTTCTCAATAGCTATGTTCTCTTGAGCGTTTTCACCACTTCTGTTGACTAAAGCACCGCATTGAGTGCAAAAAAGATCTTTTTCTTTTAATGGTGCTCCGCATTGAATACAAAACGACATAATTTTCCCCTACGCTAATCCACTGACTTACCACAACTTCCGCAAAACTTGGCTTTTTCCCCAATAGGCTGGTGGCAATGAGGGCAAACGCGTTCCAGCTTAGGAGGTGGCTCTGATGTTTCCACTAAATCAATCGCAACTGGCTTGCCACAAGTGCCACAGAATTTAGCATTTGGAGGAAGTTCAGCTCCGCATACAGGACATTTTCCAACATCAGAAGTTTTTTTAGGCTTGATATGAATTGGAGAAATTGATGCCTTAGATGCATCTGCCCTCTTTTCAGGTTGAGCCCGCCTAGTAGGTTTCGAGTCAGCCAGTGGTTCATTCTGTCCCCTCAAAGCATCTTCTATCCCCTGCTCATTCATCAATTTTTTTTCCGTCAAATCTTTTTCAAGGTTCTCAAAATCTCCAGCAAGTAGATCATCTATAAGAAACTCTTTCACATCATCGATACTCACAGATGAGAGATAGACTCTTCTATCTCCTGTTGGCACAAGCATCATAACCAATCCATCACTTCCATAGAGCCACAGACGATTAACGAGTATCAACTCATCCATTCGAGTCATACTGATACGCTCCCACTGTAGCCCTGACAATATTCCTCGCAAGGCACTGACAAAAGGCAGTAGTTTTGGAGCCAACTCATAATAGCCCTCTCGTGGCTCCTCTACTATTTGCATCTCAATCAACACAGAGAGTGAAGCCTCTACCTCTACCTGAGTGGGAGGAGTGGTATCGTAACCCAGTGCTAGTATGTAGGTTAAGAGGTTTTCAAAATTACTCAAACCCCATCTCCCTTGGATATAACCATTGATATCAGC
>RCMY010005503.1_pt1 | contig 10746 bp, 10 predicted proteins | sample 2041341 | NCBI WGS metagenome assembly RCMY01 (sample SAMN09708234, study PRJNA481090) | Marine sediment metagenome, whole genome shotgun sequencing project.
CAGTAGACATGCGGCCAGCTGACATGGCGCCGCAGGCCCGCGCCCGCCAGCAAAGCTGACCAAAGAGGCGAAGCGTCACGCGTTGTGCAGCGCAGCGTGAGCCGCCAACCAAGACTTAATGCAGCGCCGGAGGCGACAGTCATCATGCTGCCAGCTGACCATCGCGCCGCGGGCCACCGGTTGTGTCAGCAGCGGTGCGCAAAGTTCGCTAGTTTGGCGGATCTATGGGGACACCACCGACCGTTGAACACACAGCTGGCGGGGCCATCCTCATGGATGGCAACCGGGTTCGGGATGAACTGATCGCCAAGCTGGCCGAGCGGGTAGCCGCCGATGGCTCTCCGGAGGTCACCCTGGCCACGGTGCTAGTGGGAGATGACAGGCCCTCACGGGTGTACGTCGGCTCGAAGCGGAAAAAGGCCGTGGAAGCCGGGCTGCAGAGTCGCCACGTGGAATTGGGCAACGATGCCACCCAGGGCGAGGTCGAGGCGGCCGTATCCGAACTCGTGGCTGACCCGTCGATCCACGGGATCCTTGTGCAATTGCCGCTGCCGGAAGGTCTGAATGCCGAAGCTGTCCTCAACCTGATCCCACCGGAAAAGGACGTGGATGGTCTGACCGAGCGGTCGATGGGGCGCCTCGTCCGCGACAATCCCGGTCACGCTCCATGCACCCCGCTGGGCGTTATGCGCCTGCTGGAGCGATACGAAATCCCCACGAAGGGCGCCAAGGCTGTTGTAGTGGGCCGTTCGACGCTGGTCGGGCTGCCCCAGGTTCTGCTCCTGGGCCGCAAAGGAGTCGACGCCACTGTCACGTTGGCCCACAGTCGCACCGCTGACCTTGTTGCGGTCTGCAAGGACGCTGACATCATCGTTGCGGCCGCCGGGATCGCCCGCCTCATCACGGCCGAGCACGTGAAGCCCGGCGCCGCAGTCTTGGATGTTGGGATCAGCAGGACCGAGGCAGGAATCGTTGGCGATGTCGACTTCGAATCAGTGCAGGAAATCGCTGGAGCAATCACGCCGATGCCGGGCGGGACCGGACCCATGACCATCGCGTGCTTGATGGAAAACACCTATGCCGCCTACCAGATGCTGAAGGACCAACGACGACGATGAAAACAGATGCCCGCGTGGTGGTCATCGGCGGCGGGGTCGTCGGCTGTTCGATCCTCTATCACCTCACCAAAGCCGGTTGGACCGACGTCGTCCTCTTGGAGCGCGCCGAACTAACCAGCGGATCGACCTGGCATTCCGCTGGCGGTATGCACACGCTCAACGGCGATCCCAATGTCGCCAAGCTTCAGCAGTACACGATCAAGCTCTACGAGGAGATCGAGAAGGTCTCGGGGCAGGATTGCGGTATCCACGTCACGGGCGGGGTGATGCTGGCCGATACTCCCGAACGTATGGATTGGCTACGGATGAGCCACGCCCGTGGTCGGTATCTGGGGATGGAGACCGAACTGATCAGCGTGGCCGAGGCTAAGGAACTGCTGCCGATCTTCGAGGAGCGGCACTTCGTCGGCGCGATGTATGACGCTCACGAGGGCCATGTGGATCCCAGCGGTGTCACTAACGCCTACGCCAAGGCGGCCCGTCAGGCCGGGGCGGAGATATATCGCTATTCCTGGGCGCACGACATCACCCGCGCTACCGATGGCGGCTGGAATGTTCACGTCGGGAAAACTGAAATGGGCAACCCGTCGGTCATCACCGAGGACCTCGGTGTGATCCACTGCGAGCATGTTGTCAACGCTGGCGGGTTATGGGCCCGAGAAGTCGGCCGGATGGTCGGGCTCGAACTTCCGGTGCTGGCCATGGAGCACATGTACCTCCTCACCGAGGACATCCCGGCAGTGGCCGAACACAACGCCGCAAGGGGCGAGATGTTGCACGCCATCGACTTTGGGGGCGAGATCTACATGCGCCAGGAGGGCGGCGGTCTCCTGTTGGGTACCTATGAACGCAACGGTAAGCCGTGGGCTCCCCGCCAGACGCCCTGGGATTTCGGGATGCGCCTCCTGGACCCGGACTTGGATCGGATTGCCGAATCGCTCGATGTCGGCTTCAAGCATTTTCCGATCTTCGCCGAGGCGGGGATCAAACAGGTCATCAACGGTCCGTTCACGTTCTCGCCCGATGGGAATCCACTTCTCGGCCCCATCAAAGACCTGCCCGGATTTTGGAGCGCCTGCGCGGTAATGGCCGGGCTCAGCCAGGGCGGGGGCGTGGGGCTGGCTCTGGCGAATTGGATGACCGACGGCGACCCCGGCTTCGATATATGGGGCATGGATGTTGCCCGATTCGGCGACTATGCCTCGCTTTCCTACACGAATGAGAAGGTGCGCGAGAACTACGGTCGCCGCTTCCGGATCACCTTTCCGAACGAGCATTTGCCCGGAGCGCGGCCCCTGATCACTTCACCGATATACGACAGGTTGAATGAGCACAATGCGGTTTGGGGGTCGTCGTTCGGCCTGGAAACAGCGCTCTGGTTTGCGCCTGAGGGAGCAGAGCCTGAAGAGGAGATCACGTTCAAACGGTCCAATGCATGGGAGTCCGTTGCTGCCGAGGTCGCTGCAGTTCGCAGCGGCGTGGGCCTCTACGAGTCGACTGGCTTCGCCAAGTATCGGGTCACTGGCGACGGCGCCCGCGCCTGGCTGGACCATGTCCTGGCAAATCGTATGCCCCCGGAGGGCCGCATGGTCCTGGCCCCGATGCTGAGCGCAGCCGGCAAGTTGATCGGTGATTTCACGGTCTCCTGCCTCCCGGTGGCGGCTGGCCAAGAGGAGTTCCTCGTTTTCGGATCCGGCGTGGCCGAGCGCTACCACGAACGCTGGTTCGCGCAGAACCTGCCCAAGGATGGCACGGTGAAGTGCGAAACGATCGGGGTCAAGTGGGCGGGTCTCTCGTTGGCGGGGCCCAGCAGTCGGGCGCTCCTCACCGAATTGGTGGAGGAGGATGTGCGTGCGGAGGCGTTCCGCTTCATGGCGGTGCGGCGAATGGACATCGCCAATGTCTCATGCGTAGTTGGGCGGGTCACCTTCACCGGCGATCTTGGTTATGAGGTCTGGATGCCCGCGCAGTACCAACGCGTTCTGTTCGACCGCATCATGGCAGCGGGACAACCCCACCGCATCCGGTTGTTCGGCGGGCATGCGCTGAACAGCCTTCGGCTGGATAAGAACTTCGGCACCTGGGCTCGGGAGTTCCGCCCCATCTATGGACCCTACGAAGCGGGGCTTGGACCGTTCATCAAACTCGATAAGGCGTTCATCGGTCGCGATGCCGCAGCAGAGGAAAGGGACGTGGGCCCGGAGCGCCGCCTGCTGTCGTTCGTGCTCGAGGCCGAGGATGCCGACGTGATCGGCGACGAGCCGATCTGGTTCGATGGAGAAGTGGTGGGTTGGGTCACCAGCGGGGGCTATGCCCATCACTCCAAGGCATCGGTGGCCATGGGCTATGTGCCGGCGCGCTGCGAAACCGCCGATGGGCAGTTCGAGATCGAGGTGCTCGGCGTTCGACGCAGGGCCAGTCGACTGGTCGAGCCGCTCTTTGATCCCAGCGGCGCCCGGATGCGTAGCTAGCCGCACCGGGTCTGCGTCGCACCACCTGTAGGTGGGTGGTTCGCAACGCAGTCTGCCGACGGCTGCCTATCGTGGAGTGATGAGCGAGCGTCCTACCCGGCTGACGCAATTCAGTCACGGCGCGGGTTGAAGCTGCAAACTCGCTCCCGGCGAGTTGGCCCACGTTGTGCGCCACCTGACCCCGACGCCCCATCCCAACCTCCTTGTCGGACCCCAAACCGGAGATGATGCGGCGGTCTGGAAGCTCACCGACGAGCGCGCCCTGGTGTCCACCGCTGACTTCATCACACCAGTTGTTGACGACGCCCGAACCTGGGGCCGCGTTGCTGCGGCCAATGCGGTCAGCGACATTTACGCCATGGGTGCAACGCCACTATTTGCTCTGAACCTCGTCGGTTGGAACGTGGATGAACTCCCTACCGAGTTGTTAGGCGAGGTGCTGGCCGGTGGCACCGATATTGCGCTCGAAGCCGGATTCGTGATTGCGGGTGGCCACACGATCGACGACCCCGAACCTAAATACGGCATGGCCGTCACCGGAGAGGTCGATCCCCGCAGGATGCTGACCAACGCCGGCCTCACGCCGGGCCAGGATCTCCTCCTCACCAAGCCACTCGGGATCGGCATCATCACGACTGCAATCAAAGCCGATCGGGCACCGCTCGAAGTAGCGGACGCAGCGATCCTGTCGATGATCCGCCTCAACGCAGCGGCCTCCCAGGCCGCGCTTGGCGCCCGAGCAACCGGTTGCACTGATGTCACGGGGTTCGGACTACTGGGACATCTCGGCCGCATGGCCAAGGAGTCCAAGGTTGATGTCGCCATGAGCGTTGAAGCCGTCCCGTTCATCTCCGGAGCGCGGGAACTGGCCCAAGAGGGATTGATCCCGGGGGGCACGCGGCGCAACTGGGAATGGGTCCGGGACCAGATAGACACGGGCTCACTTGATGAAACCACGATCCTCATGCTCGCTGACGCCCAGACCTCGGGTGGGCTCGTCTTTGGTGTCGATCCCGCCGAGACCCCTGGAGTGCAAGCCCGTCTGGCGGAGAGTGGCAACGATGCTGCCCTGATCGGCCGAACCTCGGAAGGATCAGGCCGGATCTCGCTGAAGTGATCGGCGATTTGTCGTGACCGTGCTGCACCGCGACCGGAAAAGTGCGGCAGACTTCTGCTTCGAGTGTTTGGCCGTCCGGCGCGCTCCACTGTTGAACAGGAAATCCCGTGCCCAAGTCTCGCCTGGCGACGCGCCGAGCAATTTCACCGACGGGCGCTGAAGCAATTTCGCGTGAAGCTAAGGGCCATGGCACCTCCGGTCGTGGCTCACTGATCGGCGCTACCTGGGCACTCTTCTGCGGACTCGGATTCCTGATGATGGGGAACGGTCTGCAGAGTTCCCTCGTGGGGCTTCGAGCGGAGTCAGAGGGCTTCAGCACAACGGTCACTGGCATTGTGATGTCCTTTTACTTTGTCGGCTTCCTCTTTGGGACGCGGGTGGCTAACAAGGCGTTGCAGAACGTTGGGCATATCCGGGTATTTTCCGCTCTCGCCAGCATCGCCTCCAGTTCGGTTCTCATCTATGCGCTTGCGGTCCATCCGGTGACGTGGGCGCTGATGCGCTTTGCTACGGGAGTCTGCTTCGCCGGCCTCTACGTCGTGGTCGAGGGTTGGCTCAACAACATGGCGACCAATGAGAACCGGGGCAAGATCATGGCTACCTACATGGTGGTCTCCATCGGCGGTGTCGGAGCGGGTCAGCTGTTCTTGGGAACCGGAGCGTCGGCGGGCCCGAATTTGTTCATCGTCTCCAGTGTGTTGGTTTCCCTCGCGCTGGTCCCGGTGGCGCTCAGCAATACCAGCGCTCCGCCCCAGTTCACCCCACGACCTATGCCGCTTCGTGAAATCTGGAAGATCGTCCCCACTGGTCTGACGACATCTTTTCTCTGCGGGATCGGCAATGGTGCGCTCTTCGGGATGGGCGCTGCCTATGCCACCCGAGCTGGTCTGTCGCCGGGTCGCGTTGGATTGTTCGTGCTGATGCCGATGATCGGGGCGGTGCTCTTCCAGTTTCCGGTCGGTGCCATCTCGGACAGGATCTCTCGTCGCACGGTGATTTTCTTTGTTGCCCTTGCCGCAACAATCATCCCGATCGCCCTCCAGGCCACCGAGCCCAACACCATTGGTCAGTTCGCCCTGATGCTGCTCCTGGGCGGGGCAGTCTTCCCCCTTTACTCGCTCGGGATCGCCTACACGAACGACTGGCTACCTTCAGACAAGATCGTCGGTGCTGCGGGCCAATTGGTCCTGACCAACGGCCTCGGCGCGGTGCTGGGTCCGTTCCTCGCCTCGGCGCTGATTAGTGCCTTCAACAACCAAGCATTCTTCGCCACTATGGCCCTCACCCACGGGGCGCTGGCGCTCTATGTGGCGTACCGGATCGCAGTGAGGGACGCCATGCCCGTGGGGGATCAGGAGCCGTTCGTGCCGTATCCGAACCGGGCATCGGGAATGGCGGCAATGCTCTTAACACCGCGGCTGTCGCCTCGGTTGAGTCAGCGGCGACGGCGGCGTTAAACGAAAGGTGTTACGAATTCAGGATGTGATTCGGAGGTCGAGACTCCGCACCGACAGGTGGGGAATCTCGTCCGGGGAATAGTGCGTCAGCAGCGAAGGTGAGGGGTTGATGTCCCAATGGTCGGGCCATTCAGCAATGACTGCTTTTATCGCCTTCCGCGGAAGGACGAAATCCTCGCCCGGACCGAGCGGGACCCCGGGTGATCGGAGCTCCAGGGCGAGCTCGGCCCATTGCTCGTCGAGCACGATCGTAAAGCGAGCCGTGGAGCGCACGACGAGGACAAAGCAGACCCGGCTGCCGATCTCGGCGGAGAGGAATTTCTGGATAAGCGCGCTGCCGAGGCCCTGGACCATCTCCGAAACCGTCTGGAAATACGAGTTTTCTACCGTCGCCTCAATGGTCACTTAGCCGAGTATTGCCGGTGCTTGTAACCAATGTGTAACCGAATCATCAAATGCGGTGATCTTGGAGAGACTTTAGGAGAGATCCTCAACACTGGCCTGGGCCCACTTCCGGGTGTTCTCGACCTGGTTGAACGTGAAGCAGTGAAGGCCCTCGATGCCTAGTCGCTGAAGATCGCCTTCCATGGGTGTTAACAACTGGTTCGGGTCATAGCCACCCGGTGCCAGCATGCGGGAAACACTGGACTTGTTCTTTCGGAGATAACGCAAAGATGCACCAATTCCCAATCGCACGCCCATTGTCAGCAACTTGGCCTGGTTGATCACACCGGGAATGCCAAGCATTACGGGGAGGGTGAACCCATCGGCTCGTTCGGCTTCGAGCCAGCGGACGATCGTCGCCGGATCGAAGCACATCTGTGTGCTGGCATAGCCCTGTACGCCGGCCTCGGCGAGAAGCGCCTGCTTGCGATGCAGAGCATCCTTCAGGACATCGGAATCGATCAAGGAGTGTCCGTCGGGATAGCTGCCGATACCAACGGTGGCCAGACCGGTTCCTTCCTCCAGCAGATCTCGGAGGAACGTAAAGGCCTCGTCGTAGGGGCCAGCCGGATCTGAGGCGTCGCCGCCGATCAGGTAGATGGTCGTGAGGCCCTCGGCCTCGAGCCACTTCGCTATCAGCTTTGTGTGCTCGGGCGACTCCACCAGGCGGGCCGCAATGTGGGGGACGGGGAAGTGACCGAGGTTGCGGATCTGCTCAGTCAGTTGCATCGTTGCATCGATGCCCTTCACTGGGCTGCAGGTCACCGAGACCTTTGATCCCGGAGGAAGATCGACCATTGCCTTCTCGACGCTCTTCATGGGAACTAGCTCATAGGTCATGTCCTCAATCAGATGGCGGCGGAACTGCTGGGGTGTTGTCATGGTTCGCGTGTTCTTTCACGTTGTCGACGGTGTAGGACACCGTCCAACGACTTAGGAGAGGTTGATGATTTCGCCGTTGTCGTCGATATCGATTTTCTGGGCGGCCGGGGTTTTGCCCAGTCCCGGCATCGTGCGCATGTCGCCACACAAGGGGTAGATGAAGCCTGCCCCCACTGATGCTCTCACTTCGCGGACGGGTAGTGTCCAACCGGTCGGCGCCCCTTTTTTGGTGGGATCCGATGAGATCGACAGGTGCGTCTTGGCGATACAAACGGGCAGGTTGTCAAACCCGGCAGCGGTGTAAGAAGCCAACTGCTTGTCCGCCAGAGCGCTGTATTCAACACCGTCAGCCCCGTAGACCTTCGTGGCCACCGCATGGATTTTGTCCTTGAGCGAGGCCTCGGATGGGTAAAGGAGTTTGAAGTCCGACGGTTCGTTCGCAGCTTCGCGCACGGCCTCGGCCAGTTCGGTGGCACCCCGACCACCGTCGGAGAAGTGGGTCGCTACTGCTACGCGGGCGCCGTACTCGGCAGCGATCTCCTTGATGGCCTTGATATCCGCGTCGTGATCGCCGGGGAAGACGTTGATGGCCACAACGGGGGACACGCCGTGCACCTGCATGTTCTCCAGCTGCTTCCGGAGATTGTCACCACCTTGGTGCACTTCGTCAGGGTTCTCCGCCAACAGGGCTTCGGGGAGAGGCTTGCCGGCCACGATCTTGTGGTTGCCGGAGTGAGCCTTCAGCCCGCGAACCGTTGCCACCAGCACCGCGGCGTCGGGGGCGAGACCGGAGTAGCGGCATTTGATGTTGAAGAAACGCTCTGCGCCCATGTCGGCACCAAAGCCGGCTTCGGTCAGAAGGAATTCGTTCATGTGGATGCCGATCTGATCGGCGACGATGGATGAATTCCCGGTAGCGATGTTACCGAACGGACCGGTGTGAACCAGGGCGGCAGTGTTCTCAAGGGTTTGCATCAGGTTCGGTTTGATGGCCTCGGTCAGGATGACAGTCATGGATCCAGCCGCGCCGATGTCCTCGGCGGTGACAGGTGTGCCCTCCTTGGTGTAGCCCACCACGACCCGGCCAAGTCGTTGCCGAAGGTCCTGTAAGCCGGTACACAGTGCGAGCGCCGCCATTACCTCGGAGGCGGCGGTGATGTCGAAGCCGGTCTCACGGGGGATGCCTTCCATCGGGCCACCCAGACCCACCACGATGTTTCGCAGCGCCCGGTCATTGACGTCCAGCACGCGACGCCATGTGATGTTGTGGATATCCAGGCCGGTTTCGTTGCCATGGAAGATGTGGGCGTCGACCATCGCAGAGCAGAGGTTATGAGCCGCGGTAACGGCATGCATGTCGCCGGTGAGGTGGAGGTTGAACAGTTCCATTGGAACCACCTGCGCATAGCCGCCACCGGCGGCGCCGCCCTTGATGCCAAAGGTGGGGCCCATGGAGGGCTGACGGATGGCGATGGTGGCCGAGGAACCGATGTACTGGAACGCCTGACCCAGTCCGACGGTCGTGGTGGTTTTACCTTCGCCCAGTGGCGTCGGCGTGATAGCGGAAACAACGACGTACTTGGCCCTGGGGCGGTCGGCCATCGCCTCAATAGCATCGAGCTTGATCTTGGCAGCACCCGAACCATAGGGCTCCAGGTACTCGGTGGGGATTCCGGAAGCCTCCGCAATATCGGTCAATGATTTGAGTTTTGCGCCTTTGGCAATCTCGAGATCGGAGGGGAAGGCCACGGGGGCTCGCTTTCGTACGGTGATGTGAAATATTGGTAAGCACGCGACCGGGCCGCATTGCCACAATGTGGAAACCTCCCGCTCTGCGGAAAGTGCACCCCGGAGCTTAAACGGTATAAGACGCCCGTCAAGGCGAACTGCCGGTTTTCCCGCAGTCGGGGTTGCTTCGATCACCTCCTCTCCAGCCACGGCCAGGACTGCGCTATCAAGGTTGAGGTCCATCCTGCCGACAACCTCGGCAATCGACCCGTCTATGCGTCAGGCAAGCGAATGATGACAAACGTTGAATATCTTGAAGCGGCTCAAGACGTAGTGAGCCCAGAAGTCGATCCTGCAGCGGCGGAACGGCGGGGCCGAAGGTGGCTCCTCTGGTCATTCATCCTTTGTCCGTGCCACTTGCCCATCTCGATGGCGGTTCTTGCGGCCATCTTCGGCGGCAGTGCCTTCGGAGCACTCATCGGCCGCAACACATTGGGAGTCGGAATAGTCTTCGGGCTGCTCTACGCCGCCGGTGTGGGAATCGGCTTCCGCCATCTGCGAGCGGCGGCGAAAGGCAAGGACTGCAGCGACAACAGCTGCACAATCTGAACACGTGCGTTAGGCAGTCAACGGGGAAGCGAGGCGGGCGGTGACGGCCTGGCGGATCTGCTCGTCGAAGGCGCGGACGTGGGCGTCCATCAGTTTAGCGGAGCGTTCGCTGTCGCCTGACCGCAACGCATCCAAGACTTCACGATGCTCGTCGACGGCGTCGTTCATATCTGCAACGTCCGCAAGGTAAAGGTGCCAGAGGCGATCGCTCTGGGCATAGAGCACGTCAAGGGTGTCTAGGAGGAAGCGGTTGCCGGCGGCGTCCCACATCAGCTCATGGCAGCGATGGTCGATCTGCATCAGGGTGTTGTTGTCGGCCCCTGCTGCCATATCGATTGCCGCAGACATCTCGGCCCACTGGACGCCTGTTCCGCGGGCGGCGGCCAACCGGGCTGCGTAGGGTTCCAGCACGGTTCGGGTTTCGAACAGGAGGGCCAATTCCGACACGTCGATCCCGGCGACAATCATTCCGCGCCGGGGGATGATGTTGACGAAGTGCTCTCGGGCTAAGCGCTGCAGGGCTTCTCGGATCGGCGTTCGGCCGATGCCGAATTGCGCCTGGAGGGCGTCCTCCCGCAACACGTGACCGGGGGCGAACGCGAGGCGGACGATCTCGGAGCGAATCTTCTGATAGGCCTCTTCAGCCAGTGATTTGGGGGAAGCGATGTTGGGGGTCATGAATTTGGTTCAGCGGTGGTTGCGTCGGTGTGACGCCCGGCCTACTCTACACCAATACGAGGTTGATATATCAGTCTGATATCGCAGCCACCTCTCCAGCACAAAGGTTCTGTACAAATGAGCGAGTTTCCTTCTGCGGCCAAGGTCGTCGTCATCGGTGCCGGCATCGTCGGCAACTGCCTCGTTGGGCACCTGTCGGATCTCGGCTGGACAGACATGGTGCAGATCGACAAGGGCCCGCT
>RCMY010005505.1_pt1 | contig 10746 bp, 11 predicted proteins | sample 2041341 | NCBI WGS metagenome assembly RCMY01 (sample SAMN09708234, study PRJNA481090) | Marine sediment metagenome, whole genome shotgun sequencing project.
AGCTCGCACTCCACATAAGCCGAGCCCAGAATATGCCCCGCCCGCTGCAACCGGATGCGGCACCGCCCCTGCGGCCCATCCGCCACCGTCTGCCAAGTGCGCCACGGCAAAGACCGAATGCGCGATTCCACCAATTGCAGATAGCGCTCCACCACCTGCCGGTCGCGACTCACCGACAGCGCGAACGCATCTGCCAGCACCACTGGCAGCAGCTTGGCCGAAGGCTCGCTGCAATAAATCGGACCCTTGAAGCCTGCCGCCAGCAACCACAGAATACGCCCCACGTGATCGATATGCACATGCGTCGCCACCAGCGCCTGCACCGCACTCACATCAAACCCGATCTCCAGCGCATCGGCCCCATCCTGCCCATTAGGCGACGTCTCCGCCCCCTGAAACAGCCCACAATCGATCAACAAACTGCGCGCGTCGTCGATGAAAAGCTGATGACAGGAACCGGTCACGCCATGGAAGGCGCCGTGGTGAGTGATGTTCACAGGCATGTCATTAGCTTATCTGTCGGCAAGTCCGCAGGATAACGCATGCATTTGGGGCCTGATCGGGCGGTCTCCGAACACAAGGTGGCGCGATTTCGGGGTGTTGTCGTGCGGAACTTCAGATTAGCGGCGACGCTCAGCCGCGTACCGGGACGTCCCATTGCCCTCTCTCCGGGTTCCGTTGCGCGTCACAGTTGAACAACTCGCCACACACTCGCAGCACCAATCGAAAAGACGTAGTTTCCCCTGAAATCGAAAGGCCGCCTGATGCCGTAACGCCAGTACAAATGCGCACAGCGTTCTCGCCGCAACAGAAAAAAAATTCTTCGTGTTGATGATACCCATCATCGCTGGATGAAATCGCGTAGGGCGCCGATAATTCCATCTGGTGCAACCGCGGTCATACGTGCGCTCCCCGCATCGGCCAGAACGGCCCCGAGTGCCTCTTCGAGTTGCGACGTATCCATCGCCACGCGCACCCTGCCTTGCATCGACAACCATCGCGCGGTGGCAACCTGATGATCGTTTCTCGTCTCGCGAAGTGCACCTCGTCGAGGCATCACGAGGATAGGTTTGCCAAATTCCGCGGCGGTGATAATCGATCCCATTCCGGCGTGGGCAACAATCACCGAAGCCTTTCGACACACCGATTTGTATTCGGTCGGCGTCAGAGATGCTACCCACTCCATGCTTTGCGGTACATAGTCGCTCTGGCCGGTCTGCGCGAAAACTTCCGGACGCCCGGAGACCGAGGCCCATGCATCCATCGCCTTGACGAGCCGATCAAAGGGCATCTGGGAACCCACCGTCACGAAAATCAAAGCACCGCCCCCACGTAGTGCGGACCGTCATCCTTCGCCAGATGTGGCCATTGCGTCAGCCATAGGTCCGCGTGGGGTCCAATTCGCTGACCGGACAAGGACATAGACTCGACATTCGCAATACTGTCGATCCACACCGTGCGCGCACCGAGCCACTTTCCGAAGCGCAAAGCGAGAAACCCCGGCGCTGCTCCGGTCGAGACAATCACATCCGGGCGCTCCCGCAGTAACAGCCAGGCGATCTGCCACGCAAGGACCAGCAGACCCCAGCGATCCCAGCGCGTCGCATCCCGAACGACATGGAAACCGGCCTCATCCGGCACGTCGGCAACGTAATCGGCATGCACTGTGGCAAACACCTGCTTCGTACCCTCAAAGGCCGGAAGCAATCGCCGCAGCTGAACCCAGTGCCCTCCACCTGAAGCGACAGCAAGTACCTTGTTCATTAAGCCGCTCGTTGCAGTACTGTACGTAGCGAGCCGTCCGACCATTTGCGCCGCCGCCGTTCAGTAAAGGACCGGGCGCGCTGTGCAAATACTTCAATATCGGCCAACATCGTGCGCAGCCCCGCCACGATAGCGTCGGGCCGATGGCTATCTACAACACATGCGTCAGCGCCAAAAAGATCTCGCAACACGGCCTTATCAGACACCACCAATGGTTTGCGGAAGCCTAACGCTTCATTGCACACGCCCAGTTGGATGCCTTCGAATCGCGTCAAACCGATGACAACGTCAGAATGGTGAAGAACGCTGTCGAATTCGGCATGGCTGCTGCCCCCCGCACCCATGAAAACGTCCGGCGGTGGGATGCCAAGCTCCTCAAAGATAACGTCGTTCATATCGCGGTCGAAATGCTGACGGGTATGAATAATCTTGAACGTCATCGCGCTTTGCACCTGCATCGCTCGCACAATGGGGGCGATCTTCATGAAGTTGGAGCGCGCCCCAGCAACAAGATAAATGCATGGTTTTGTCAAAACGCTTCCCTAACAGTCAAATACGGGCGTTCATTGTCCTGGCACGATAGAGAGCCGAGCCATTGCGATCGATCGGGATCCGCTCATCGCGGCTCACGGCTCTCGCGCACCGCGACGGCGCGGCCATCGCGCGCAAAATTCGCGTAAATCTCGAGCAATTGCCGCGCCACGGCGCCTTGTTCGAAGCGCGCCTTCACCCTCTGCTTTGCCGCCTCGCGTAGGCGCATCTTCAACGCGGAATCCTTTAGCAGCAAGATCAGCGCATTGGCCAGCGCATCCACCGATCCGACCTCGACAAGCAAGCCGGTCTGGCCATCCACGATCAAATCGGGGATGCCGCCGACGCGAGAGGCGACCACCGCGGCGTCCGCCGCCATGGCTTCGAGAATGCACACCGGCAAGCCCTCGAAATGCGAAGGCAAGACGAAGACGTCCGCCTGCGCGAGAAGTTCGCTCTTTTCTGTGCCCTCGACCCAACCCGGCAGGGTCAGCGCATGCGCAACGCCTAGTTCCCGTGCGAGCGCTTCGACAGCCGCGATATCACCGTCCCCGGCAAGAACGAAGCGCACATCAACGACTTGGGCGACCACCGTTGGCATCGCACGCACCAGATCGAACACACCTTTTTTTTCACGTAGGCGACCGAGAAACAAGACTTGATGCGCAATCTTGTGCTCAAGCGCCGATGCCAATACGGCAACCGGATTGCCAAGAACCACGATCCTGGCCAGTGGCTCAATCCGCAGCAGGGCGTCCTTCCAGTGCGTGCTCAGAGCAATGACCGTGGACGCCCGACGCAAGGTCCATCGCACCCAGGCGCGTGCGAACGGCCCACATTCATTCTTGTAGAAGTCGGGAAACTCACCGCTGTGGATATGAAAAACGTAGGGCACCCGAAACCAGGAACCCAGGGCGCAGAACACCGATTTACGCCAGAAACTTCCGCGTGAAGCGCTGTGTGCATGAACAAGTCTCACTCGCCCGGCAAACAACTGCGGGAGCACATTGCGCAGTGCCCGCAAAACGACAACAAGCTGAGTCCTGAGACCAGGCGCTTCGTAGGTGGACACATATCGGATGCCCGCTTGATCAAAAAATCCGGCAGCTTCGTAACTGCGCGCGACCGCGGTAATTCCGCCGCGTGCTTCCAGACCCGTGCCCAACATCAAGACGACCGACTCACCCATTCAATCTATTCCGTAGCGAAGAAACCAATGAGACGGGCGTCGACATAGACGGCCATGGATCAACGAAGCTCCCGGTCGGGTTCAGTCGCGCCTTCCGCCGAATGGCGCATCGCGATGCCGAAAAACATCATTGCCAAGGCGACGAAATTCGGATCGCTATAGAGCGGCGATGTTGTCGACACCGTCACCGAGAGGAACTGACTGACGAATGCCATCGTCCACAACTGCTTGACCCATCCGGGCCGGGCCTGCCAAGCTCGTACAAGCGCATAGAACATCAGGCCCAGAACCGCCAACAACAAAGCAGTCGCACCCAGCCAGCCGACCTCCGCAATGAAATTCGGCCAGTAGGTATCGACAAGATACAGGTTCAAGCGATACCACCAATAGCGGCCGTAGCCCAGTTGCTCATACTGGCTATGGTCGTATTGTTGCGCGCCAACGCCGCCATAGGTTCCCAGCCCCGAGCCAAGCGGAAAATGATCATTGGCAATTGCGATGGAATCACGATAAAACACTGTGCGAGCCGCCTTTATCGGCGTGTACGAATCACCCATGCCCCACTGCGACGACAGCGTTTCAATCTGCTCCTCACCGAGGACCACCAGCACGGTAAACAATGCAACCATGGCGACCGCTACACTTGCCAAGATAGCCCTGGATGAAAACCGGACGCGCACGACAAAAAAGACGATGACGGCGCAGACCAGCCAGGCGGCCGCTTCCTGACGCTGGCCCGACAATACCAATAGCCCTAAATAGGCCGCGCCGGCAAGCCACGTCCGCCACGAGCAAAGTTGAGGTTGCGTCAAAATACGGACCACCATCAAGAGAGCAAAAAGCGCTGCGAAATAGGCGAGCACACCGGAGTGCTGAAATGGCCCGGTCACGCGGTCGAGTACACCGCGCAAGAGCGGGTTGGGTGTCACTGAATGCGAACCGCCTTCGGTCAGCCCGAGCGCCAGCGAGTGATAGAGGCTTGGCGCGGCGAGTTCGAGAATCACGAAGGCAGACAAGGGCGCCCAGAACCATGTCAGCACCCGCCAGAAGCGTCGATCGGTTTCCACCGACCAGCCAATGCGGAATCCGAGCAGCAGCATCAACGGAAATTTGAGGTTGTACAGAAACTGATAAAGCGCCGCGAAGGGTTTCGAATAGCCGAACACACTGCTCAGGATCGAAAACACCACGAAGACACCGAACAGCACAAAAAACCAACGGGCGAAAATCGATTGCCGCAGCCACCAGGGCAGCATGGGCAAGGCCAGCGCGGCGACACCGAGCAGCCAGATTTCCATGATGCCGGTCAGCCGTACTGGCGAGAAAAGGGTGGCAAGTGCAGTGATAAAGGTCAGAACAAAGGCCCACCAGAAGAGGCCAGCCCGCCCCGGCGCGTAGCTGCGCCAACCCACTTGCGTCCACACGAGCATCCCTACGGTCGCCAGCACTCCACCCACGGCGTAGGCTCCGAGTCCGAAGCCGATCGCCATGCCGGCAAACAGCGCAAAGGCGAACACGGCGAGCACGATTGGCAGCCCTTCGAAACGGGGGCTTTGGCCACGAGAAATGTTCTGGCTGGCGATTTTCATAACTTGGATCACTGCCTTGTTATCATTTGGGCATGTTCAAATTCAATCGACAGGTTGGCGCGTGCCTGCCTCCTGCGTCTTCGCGAGCCGTTTTGGACATAACGTGACCCGCTGAATGCGTCGAAACAGTGCCTAGATGGCGCATGGGGTCAACGCGACCATCTCATCGAAGGTACTCGCCTCATCCCCGATCCAGATGAAATCGGCGTAGCTATAGCGGTATCCGACCCCCATCGCACCCGGCGCATAGAGGCCGACCTTGGGATAGTTGCCAAGCCAGGTGGAATAGGAATTGGCCGCGTTGCGTGCGGAATACACCCGCTCACGGTTATGCCACACGTCAAGCTCGCCATGCCCCTCGGTCCACGACCAATCCGCTCGGACCACAAAGCAATGCCAGCGGCCGCGTTCAAGCCCTCCGAGCCCGAGCACCTTCGTATCGGCGGTCTGCTTGGTCACTGCGTAGGGCCCGACGACAGGCGCCGAACTACTGCGCAACTCTAGTTTGAGTCGTTCGCCTTCGACCACCACCGACACGGGGGGCGGCAGGACCGCTTTTTTCTGGCTGGTGTGCAGTTGCGCCAAAACAATCGGATAGGAATGGGCAATCCAGTCGTTCGGCAGCAAGAAGCTGATCGCATACCAGCGCAAACCCTGACGGACATACTCGCGCGAAGCGACAATCTCTGTACGGTGGCCACTGAAAACCTTTCGATCGTTAGCTCTGAGTTGCAGCTTGAACACGCTTCGACCCTGATTGACCGGGTCGGGCACAATTTGCAGGTTGGATGCGGACGCTGACTGCAACACATATCGCTGACTGAAAGCCTGAAGCGAAACGCCGCCCCCCTTCGTCACGACCGCGGCAATCGCCGTTACGCTGTAGGCGCCGATCCAAAGCGACAGAATGATTCGGCACCTCATCATGCACATAAACCCTCCGGCACGAACAATTTCATATGTGGCGTCCAGAGGGCGAAAAACGCCCAAGCAGGCGCCCCGCACGTAAAGGCAGAACGCCGGACTCCACACTCGAGAGCGGCGAAACCAGCAGCAACAACGTGAGGAACAGGCTCCACGCGGCGGGTAAGGTCACGATCAGCCGCCATTCGCTGCCAACAAGCGTATTCAGCCACACACCCGCAACCGCGGCAACACATGCCGCCAAGCCAATGCGCACCGCACCGGACCAATCGACCAGCGAATCATCCGCATCGGCGATGCGACGTAAAATCATGCGTGAATAGAGGTACTCGCACGCCCCAACAACAACTAGCGCCGCCACGGGATTCCGACTCACGTCCAGCATCAGATAAATCACGATTGGCGCCAAGATCAAGCGCGCGCTCGTGTTTTGCACCGTTACCGACCGCCCGAGCGCATGTGCAAGGAGGTCAGTAAAGCGCCTCTGGCACCAAGGCGCGAGGGTGATGAGCCAACACAAAATCAGTATGTGTCCTTCCGCATAGCGTCCGTTGCTCAACATTTCGACGATGCGTTCACCGCCCACCGCAAAGGCAATCGCAACGCCTGCGAGTGCTGTCAGGTTCAGCTTGAACAGCAAGCCACAGCGCCCGGCCAGCCGGCGCAGGTCGCCTTCGGCCACGTAGCGGGCCACCAGCACCGGTCGAATGACGCCAAACAGCAACTCCGCCGGAAGGTAACGGCGAATCTGTTCCATCAGATTGCGTGCAAAACCGACCACCGCTCCGACTTCGGCGCCCAACAGTCGCGCGCATAACAAAACGATCAATTGCGGCCCCCAAGCCAGACTGGCGAGGTTGGCGATCCATGCCGCACGTCCCATTTTTATGAGCTGGCCGACATCGGGCAGGGTCCATGCAGGATCAGCGGCAACCCGACGGCGACTCACCCACAAACCACGCACCAAGAAAGCCAATCCGAGCAGCAAACTCCCGCTCGAAGCAATAATTTCGAACCACGCCACCGTAACGGCGTCAATCGCCCCGATCTGAAGTTCAAGGCTCACCAAAGTCAGCAAAATGCCGTTGCGCCCAAGCTGCGCAAGCTGAGAGGCGCCTTGAAACAGGAGGCAGGGCAGAACCTGGTCACGGACCACTCGGCTCACGCCTTCCAAGAAAACAACCGCGCCATAAAGCCGGAAGACGTTCCCCGCGTATTCGATCCCCGTCCATTGGCCAATTTGGGCGGAGAAAATGAACATCAGCAGACCGAACGCCGCTGCGGCAACACCTTGTACCCCCACCACGATCACGATGAATCGCGCCAGCACCGCCCCGGACGCCTTGATCCGGATCTGAGGGATATAGATTGCCGTGACCCACTCGAGTCCGAAGCTCGACACCAGCATCGCGATTTCAACCAGCGCGACCGCTGACACATAGGCGGCATACTCAGAGGCTTCCATGCCGCGCGCGAGCGACACCAGCGTGGCAAATGCCAGCACCGCGTTGCCGCCGCGGCCGCCGAGATACTTCAGGACGCTACGACGAAATTTTTCGGGAGAGTAGGCGTCGTCACGCGGGCCGTGATCGCCGAGATCGGATTCTTCGGATTTCAATGACACAGTGGCAACTTACAATTGCATTCGGCCAATCAATTTTCTACGCGCGTCGTCCGACAGTGCCGCATTGATGTCGGAGATGAATTGGTCGTGGTGCCGATAGGCAACGTCGAGATCTCGCTCGATAGACGAAACCCTGAAAATCACACCGTCCGGCACTTCGCCTGAGAGGCCGTAGCGAAGCTGTACCAGGCGCTGCTCGATGTTGCCGGAAACGTTTGTATCGCCCACCCGGATCCAGTAGGTAATTGGCTCGATCCGACCGCCAGCGTTCGCTAAAAGGCGCTTTGCCGGTACGCCAGAATTCACTGCCAATACCTCTTCACGGATTTTTTTGACCGAAAAGCCCTGCGCCGAATAACACGATTCCGGCCGATGTACGCGAAGGCGGCCGGTCTGGTCACTGCCATAGGCAATCGACAGCATGACCCTCACGCCGGAGGCGTTGACGTATGTTCGTGACAGTGTCGCCTCATAAATCGTGTCGATCTTGGCAAGCACATCGGGACTCACCTGCACGGGCACCACGGACGGATCGATGCTCCATCCGCTGAAAGCCGATGGCACGAGTTTTTCAAGGTCGACGCGCTCACTTTCACCCCCGATTGCGCGCTCGGGTTGAAGGACGTTCGCCAGCACCGTCGCACTAACCATGACAAGCAAGACTGCAAGGGCACGCTGGAGGCTGCTCACGATGCCAGCCCCTCAATCGTGGCGCCGTTCGAACGCTTTGACGCACCAAAGCGTAGAACGGTGTCCGCGCTTATGATCAGCAGCAACGCCGATACAAATAGCACCATCCCGGAAAATCCGTGGAGGAAGCCCTGCCCGGCTGCATCGCCGAAATGATAGGTGACGAGGCACAACACCATGACGCGCACCACGTTGGCGGAAAACGAGATCGGCACGATGAGGATGGCGAGCATGATATTTCTGAACGCCGAGGCATGGCGGACGACATTCAGGTACAACAAACCCAAGGCTTCGAGCGTGAACAACGTCGCCAACCCGGCGCATGCGTCGGCGACCAGCAATTGATACTGCCCAATCTGCAAGATCACGCCAGAGCGCGCGACTGGATAGCCAAGCGCAAACAGAATGTTCTCAGCCGCCCACGAGACCGCCATTTTCATGGGCTGAGTGAGCGTCTCGACTACGAATCCGGGAAGCGGAATCATGAACAACATGAAGAACAGCGCAAACCACAGCACTCTCAGCGCCCGCGTCCCACACTGCAGGAGAACGACGCCGGAGACGATCCAGACCAGGGAGCCTATTTCTGCCAGATAAATTTGTTGTGAACGCCCCAGCGCAAATAGCAACCCGCCGAAAACCAATACGGGCCACCCCAACCAAGAGGTTTCGCCCTTGTCATGAAAGGCCGCGACTTCGTCGCGTTTGCGGTACAGCAACCAGATCGACAGAGCCAAAACGATCGGGCCGTGCGCTTGCTCGTCTGTGCTCCAAATCGTCCGAAACAAGTCAACGAAACTTGGCACGTACATGATTGCCAGCCCGACAAGAATAATGAGCCAAGGCGCAAGGTTGCTACGATGGGCTGCAGATTTCGATTGAGCAATAGGGATCATGATTTTGGCATTTTATCGCTTGGCAAACGTCATGCTCAACGATCGCTGAGCACCGACCCCACCACCACCGCACCCGCCTGCTTGAGCATGTCGGCATAGCTGCGCAGCAGGCCGAGGCGGGTGACGTTGCGTTGGGCGACGATGAGTGCGGCGCCAGCGCGTACGGCGATGGTCTGGCCGTCGGCGTACTGGCTGCCGGCGGGGGTGTCGATGAGGATAATGTCGAAATCCGCGGTGAGGTGGCGCAGCAGGTCGGCAAATGCCGGCCGTGCGAGCAGTTCCTGCGGATTGGGCGGCATGGCGCCGGCGGGCAGCACGGAAAGGTCGCGCAGCGCGGGCACGCGCTGGATGAGTTCCGGGTTGCCGCGGCCGGAGAGCGCGGCCGACAGGCCGGCGCGGTTGTCGATGCCGAACAGGGTGTGCTGACGCGGGTTGCGCAGGTCGGCGTCGATCACCAGGGTGCGCTCTCCGAGCTGCGAAAAGACCACGCCGAGGTTGGCGGTGAGCCAGGAACGTGCTTCGCCGCGGCCGGGGCTGGTGACGGCGAGCGACTTGCGGCCGGCGTCGGCATCGAACCAGCGCAAGATAAGCTGGCTTCGCAACGCACGCAGCGCCTCGACCTGCGGGGCAAAGGGCTTGTAGGCGGCGACGACTTCTTCGGCGACATGGCTGTCGCCGCGCGCAAGATAGGGGTAGTCGAACTGACGTGAGAGCGCCTGTTCGATGTCGGCATCGTTGATCAAACCGAGTTGTTTGGCGGCGTCGCCGAAGCGCATGCCCTTGTCGCGCTGCAGGCGCAGTACGCGTTCGGCATCTGCGGGCTTGAGTTTGCCGGCGTCGATAAGGATGGCGCCGATCGAGCGCTCGGCACCGGCCACAGGCAGATGTTCGATGATGGGGCGAGGGTTGTTCATGTGGCTGAACCTCCGGGTGCTGTCTGGGATGGCCGAGACCGCGCACGGTTGTCGATGTGCGCTTCGCTCATGGGGCTGCGAGGCGCGCCATGCCCCCTTTGTGCGTGCCGGGGATGACTCCAAGCACCGGCAGCCCGGCAATCTGTCCGAGGTCTTCTTCGCCGCGCACCCGCTGATCCATCAATTCGAGCAGCAGGGCGGTGCCAACACCGAGCAACATACCGAGGAAAAGGGCAAGCGCAGTGTTGAGCAGCACTTTCGGGCTGGAGGGCTCTAGCGGCGCCACGGCGCGAGTGAGCACGGCGATATTGGTCTGCTGCGTCTGGCTTTCGAGGTTGCTCTGCGCGAGGCGTTGTGTGATGAGGTCGTAAGCCGCCTGGGCGTTTCCGACGTCGCGCTGCAGCACCGCGATCTGGTCGCGTTCTGCCTTGAGTTCGAGCAAGCGCTTCTTTTGCGCGTCGACCGCGGCCTGCAGTTCGGCGACCCGTTTGACGTCGACCCGCGAGGTCGTCGTGAGTGAGCTCACCACGCGACGGGTTTCACTGGCAATGCGTTGTTTGAGGCTGGCAACGTCTGCATCGACCCGCGCCAGCTCCGGATGATTGGCGCCATAACGGCCCGCCAG
>RCMY010005506.1_pt1 | contig 10745 bp, 11 predicted proteins | sample 2041341 | NCBI WGS metagenome assembly RCMY01 (sample SAMN09708234, study PRJNA481090) | Marine sediment metagenome, whole genome shotgun sequencing project.
GTTGATCCATCTGTATATATTTTATGGTCTAGAGGTTCCATTTTCTTAGAATCAAAGAAGACTATTGCACGAATTCTCATTTTGTATATAATATATTAATTTTATAATATTATCACCTGATATTTTTAAAATAAATTAAATGTAAATTATGAGTTTTAAGTAAATAATGATAACGTATTTACACCAATTATTTTAATTATATTTATAGTAACTCTAAAACTCAAAAGTAATTTTAAAAGAAAGATGGAATAAAATTTTGAGTGAAAAAAATAGATTCAAATACAAATGTCGGATCTCGCAATGTCATCGAAACCAATCTCCAGCTTGGCCAAAGAATACATGAATCAACCCGCTACTAATCATCACTCTGCTGCTCGCTCTTGCGGACATCAAAAGGACTGGTGGTTTTTCCTATTCTGGTTCCTGGTTATCGGAATCATCGTTTGGTTCCTTCTGTTCGCTCTCAAGCCTGACTTTGTGCAGGAGGAGGACGAGAATGAGAACCCTACTGGTGAAGTCGACCAAGGTAAGGTCCTCCTGTGGGCGGTCATCATCTCCTTGATTGCCATCTTCCTTGGCTGGATCTTCCAGTGGGGAATGAACCGTTAAGTATAAAATTTTTGTTCAAAAAATTAATTAATATATCATACAATTTAATGATATATTTCGTTTTTCAGGTGTAATTCCACGTATCTTTATATTTGAATCTTTAGGTCTGGTTAGTAAAATAATAATAAATAGAAAGATCGGAAAGATAGAAAAAAATATCGAGAAAATTTTTCCGGGGAAATATAAATGTCAGACTTGTCAATGCACGCTCACAACGCTCACCGAAACGGAAACTACCTAGGTAAGAACTACGCTGGATCTGGTCTCTTTGGACTTGCCATTGTAGCATTGATCGTATTCATGGTTCTCTTCTTCTTCAAGCCTGATTGGGTCTTGAGAAAGCGCGACTGCGAATTCACTGATGAAGTTGATTGCATGAAGGCTCTCCTGTATGCTATCCTCATCACTATCGCTATTGCCTTTGTCCTTGGACTCTTGGCTTATGCCACCGCTTGTTAATTAGTTAAAAACTATTAAACAGTTTTAACCAAAACAAAAATATAATAACAATATTGTTATTATATTTTATTATTGTGTTTTATTATCTCGTAATAACCTTCTAGGTAGGATATTTCCACCAATCAGTCCTGGTGTATGCGAAACCATTAACCCTCATATTAGGAGATAAACCTATGGCTTCACTGACCATTAACATTTCTGGAGTAACATGTTCTACCATTTTACCCTCAATATAGGCTGGACCCAAATCTAGTAGATAAAAGTTATTCATAACCCATTCAGGGGATTCCAGAAAGGGTACATTTAATATTACTTCCCTCTCGTCAGGACTTAATTCTCTGTAACTACTTTCTTCTGGTCCTGCTGGTGCCCATGAGATATGTTTCAGGAACTTATCAGGGTCATTGCTAAATCTATCCAAATCAATGATAGTTTTCAGGTAATTATCCTTCCAGCTCCTATCCGCGGGTTTATATTTGGTTCCTTTCTCTCCAAATTTCTGAACATACCGATTGTACCAGAAAGGTTGGTTATTACATAGGTTGACATATGCCTTATTGACTAGGCACATATTCAGTAGGGTCCTATCATCGAGGCTTTCCAACACTAACAGATCAGCATCTTTCTGACCCAACATAGTTTTTATCAAGGTGAAAAATCAAAGAGAAATAACTTTGTAAACTTTCTTGGGTTGGTCAAAAATCTCTGAATCAACAGGTTTTGGTTGGGGTTTAACCTTGACTCCCCGTAGGTTATATAAGTTATCATCGGTATTATCGGTATTTTTAGTTTCAAAACTTGTACCAACAGAATTAATATCTAATCCCAAACTGTAGTTTATGATATTATCGACCGACACCGGACCTGTATATTGATCTACTGGTTTTCCATCTTGGTAGGATATAATTTTAGGTTGTTGGAATGATGAATTACTAATACCGAAGACCGGTCCCACCGTTTCTTGAGCAGCTTGGGTCCATGTCTTTATTAGTTCCTTAAATACATCCAATGAAGTGTTACAAAATAGTACCAAAACACAATCTTTATGTTTCAAACAGGTGTGATCCTTGTTAAAATCCTTGTCAGACAGTTCTGCTACCGCGTTCTGAGCAAATAACTGTTCACGAAGATTCATACTTTTATTTAAGATTAAGAATTATTATCTTTTAAAACTTTCCAAGGTACTTACCTTGAAACGACTTATTTCAAGTTTTGAAGGGAATTTTTAATAACAACTTGTTATTAAAAATTATGCTATATTTATCTTTTTCGGGATATTTGGTCTTTTTTCTTTTTTATTTTTCATTCATTAAAATAAAAGATAATATAAATATGTTACCTTTTGGACCACCATTACCAGGAGGAGGAATACCAGCAGTAGTAATACCACTAGGAGGATTACCAGTATTAGTACCAGTACCACCATTACCACCATTACTACCACTAGGAGGAGGAGGAGGAATACCAGAACCTCCCTTATTTCAAGCCATACAAGCTAATGACATGGAGAGAGTTAACCAATTACTAGATGAAGGAGCCAATATTAATAAGATCTTTAAAAACAAAACACCTTTGTTTCATGCAAGACGAAATCTCAAAATGTTTAAGTTATTACTTGATCGTGGTGCGAATCCAAATCATTCAATAGTTTTGAATGGTAATTATGTTAGTATGGTAATGGTTGCATTGGATAAGCCTGTGGACGCTTCTCCATTGTTATCATTACTATTAGAACATGGAGCCAATCCAAATGGCAATGACGGAGATTATAGAACTCCTCTTGCGTTTGCGGCTGGAACCAATAACCCTGATTTGGTTTTGAAGCTTCTAGATGCTGGGGCTGATGTTGATCATATTGACACAGAAGGGAACACCGTACTCGTTTATGTCTTGAATAACGGAGACTTAGATATGGCTGAATTACTCCTTGAGAACGGAGCAAGTCCTTTTATAAATGATACCTGTAGAACGGAACCATGTCAACACTTGTTAGCAAAATACCAATGGGCACAGATCCAGAGAAATATCAAATCCCTATCCAGACAATATTCACGAAGTGGTGACCTCCAATTACCCAGGGAGGTATGGTCATTAATCTTATTACGCCAACGACAAAAACTATACTGTCAAACATTGTCTAGACATGAATATACCCACCTACTCCAACAATTTGCTTCGTATTTAGACATCCCCGTAACCGATCTAACCAGAAAATCCCAACTGTGTGATTTAATATCCAAACAACTATCCTATGGTGGTGGTTATAGTGAAAATTCGGTTAGATATTTCAAAATCAGAGAGAACCGAGAGAAAGTCTTGAAAGTCGCCGCCTCGTTTGGTATTGATATATCTCAAACGTTTGAAAATGTTCTGGATGATATTGCCCATCAATTACGTATATAATTAATATTGTTTTTTCAACATTAATCATCACTCCAATTGCGCCTTGTATTCTTCGATTCTTCTGTCGTATATATCTTGGTAACGTTCATCTCTAGATTTAATTGTTTCCAAATGCTCTATCATCATATTCCATATATTTTCACCCTTCAAATATTCATAACTTCTAGGCAATATTTCATCAAATAGTATATACCAATATGCAAAAGTGTATGGGCCATTTCCACCATTCAAGTTTTCTAGTATATCAAGAGTTTGACTTATCAAACCCTCAGCAATTTGTTTGGATTTTATAGCACCTTTTTTCAAAAGGAAAAGAAACGATCGAAGATTTTTGTAGTTGTATAAAGATGTCAAGATGGGCACTTTATTTTCATACGGGACTGTTGAATCTGCCCCCAAAAATAATGCCATTTCCATAATCTCTTCATTGTTCTCTGCTATTCCAAAAACTAAACCTTTTTGAGGTGATTCTAGATGTGTATAAAACAAGTCAATGAGCAGATAGAGATTTTTGAGCATGTTTTGTATGATTTCATCATAACCACGGTCACGGTAATACCTCTTGATATCATCCATAGATATACCAAAATCTCTCTTTAATTTTTGAATCCAGAAATTGTTATTATCACATACCAAATGATTGGCTCGTTTAGACGTACGGCAATAAGATACTAAATCCTCCATGTCATATGACAACGCCATGTAAACAATAAGATCATCAGGTAATGTGTTCATTTAATTTATTATATGGTTCATATTAAAAAACAAATAATAATTTTTTCAATTATTATTGTGTGTTTTTACGTAGACGTAAAACTTAGTTCTTAGCGGCCTTGGCGGCAGCTTTCTTGCGCTCACGGTAGACGGAGAGAACACCGGAAACGAGAGCTTGCTCCTGAGCAAGGCGCTGCTTGGTGGCATCGTCATCAAGAACAGCTTGCTGGGCAGGCTGAAGTTGATCCTTCTTGACAGTGTTGTCAGCAACAATGGACTGGATGCTGGCGTAACGAAAGCGTCTGGAGTCGAACTTAGGAATAGGCTTGGTCTCACCGTTCTTGTCAGGCTTAGTGTACTTCTGAGGGCGAGCCGCCAGACGAGCGTAGGTCTGTTGGAACTTGGCGTCCATTTGAGGGGTAGCGGTCAAAAACTGCTTGTTGTTAGGATCTTTCTGCATAGCGTTGACGTGAGCGTAGATGTTGAACAGAGGAGTCATGATGGCACGAGTGGTGACACCGTTTTGTCCGACAGCCAAGACTGTGTTAAGAGGAGCTGAGCCTGCGGCGTTAGGATCAGAAGGACCGAGGTTGGCGGTCGTGAAGAACTCGCGCATGTTGTCGGTGACCAAGATAGGGTTCTTGAATCCAGCAGATCCACCCTCCTTGCGTTTGCGCTTGCGCTTCTTACCGTGGGCAGTGTAGTTCTTGCGAAGAGCCTTGACCTCCTTTCCGTACTGAGAGCTGAGACTGCGGAGTTCCTTTCGGCCGACTGTCTTTCCGTCAGGGTACTGAAGACGCTGAGTCTTACCGAGGGCGTAAACCTTAGCGGCAAGTTTCAGAATGTTGTTGTGATGCTTGACGAGTTGGTCCAGCTTCTTACCAAAGTCCTTGGTTGATAGGTTGTTGGGATCTTGTTCCTGTGCTTGAGTAGCCATTATTTGGATAGATATGCCATTTGTTTAGGGTTTGTTTCAATTTTGCTCATTAGGTAATTTTGATGCAAATAGTTTTCATTTTCCGAACATTTTTGTTTAAATATAACAATTAATAGTTAAATTAAATTAATATGTGACATTTTCAAGTTCAATATGATAAAACATGGTGAAATATTTTATTATTATATTAATTAGGTTTTAATATAACACATTTGATTCAAAAGATGAATCAAATTTATCTCGATCCTATTTAGATATCTAATTATAATTATTATTACTTTATACCCTCTGCGCAGGTTTAGGTTGGATTCGTTCTGAATCCCATTTGAACTCTCGATCTGAAAGAACTTAAAAGATTAGTTCATCGTTTTAAAGATGAGTGAAAGAAATGTGCTTAAATTAGACATCGACGGTTTAACTTCTTTCCAGAAAGAACTACATTATCCAGATCCCAACAAAGATCCGGCTGATCCACTTAACCAAGTAAACTCTAGATTTTCATGTGATATCGAAAAGAATGCATGGAGTACTCATACCAAAGTAAAAATGACCCATAGTGCAGAGGAAGGTGAAGTTGTCTACACTGCCAGTAAAAAATTCGATGTGTTGTTTGGATCTGAAATTCACATTAATTTAATTCCTATCAAGGTAAAAGAGAAATATCGGAAACGAATCCAAATCTGCTACCCCCACAACCCTGGTCACAATATCTGTTATGAAGGAGAGTTGAAGGTTGACGATGACCATCAACAAACTATTGATTCGTATTGGATGGATATACATTCTCAATATTTCATGGAAGGTGGTGCAGGGAAAAGAGAACTATATAACCGTAAAGTAGGTAATATCCCGTGTTTGGAAGGATGGGGATGGGAGTTGCCCGGGATCAAGTTGATTGTCCCACAACCCTATTACTATGCTCGTAACACTCGAGTCGGACTTCGTACTCTGAAAAGTTCTATAAATACGGTTACTCATCATTATAAGATCAGGAACAAGATCCAAGACTTCTTGAGAATGAGAGTCATGAAAGAAAACGGTGAATGGGTTCCAATGACATCATGCAAATTACAGTATTTGGAAATCCCCGGAAATGTTAAGGAGATACCTATTCCTGAACTATGGGGCCGATATGCTTTGATGACGGATGCTGAAAGAGACTGGCATAAGTCTATTGATCCTAAGACGGGAGAACCCATCAAACATGTAATTTATACCGAAGATATTACTATTGAAACCAGTAACAATCCTACCGCGATGGGATCCACTGATGTTATCCCGCTTCAAGGTATAGCTCCGTGTAAGAGATTGTTTTGGCTGGCACAAGATACAAAAGCTATTGAGAATCGTAACTTTTCCAACTACACCACTAATAGTGAGGACTTGACTCTAGGATGGAATCCGTGTGCTTTTGTTGATATCAAATATGGAGGTGCTTATCGTGTTGAGAAATTATCACACGAACATTTTGAATTGGCAGAAGCTGATTTCTTTCCGTCTGCTCCTTGCGAGACTGGTTACAATGCTCACTCTTTTAATTATGAACAAAACACTCTCAACGCTGATACTGCCATAGTACTCCAACCCCTCCAAGCTAGTATTCATATAACTTTGAAAGACACTGATCCATTTAAAACTATTGATGAACCAGAAGAGGAGTATGAGAATGATGGTGAGATTATTCCAATTGAAGCTCTGGAAGAACAAATTTCTGAGTCAGAAAAGAGTCGTTACATTATTCATGTTAGGGCTTTGGTCTACAAGAAGTTGACCATGAGTTGGAATGAGAAGGGTAAATGCTTGAAATATGAGATGCACGATGATGCTACCAAAGATTCAGCACCGATGATTCGTTAAATATTATTTGTTATTAAAGATTATTATTTGTTATTATTTGTTATTAACAAATAATAAAGTGAGATATGACGCAGGTTTCACAACTATTATCACAATCCCGCGCTGTAAACGCATGCCCTTCCAGAACATTCCTTTTGAGAACATGACACCCATTTGGTAACATCACGTCCACTCCCAAGGCCCGGGATGGACATATACGGACCATAAGATATTTTGATCTTTCCATGTTTTTCTTGCTCTGTGACGTACTCATCATCAACCATGGTTGAACAAACACCACACTTATGATCAGGAAAGGAACTCATTCGTAATTCAATATATTTATTTCAATGTTTAATTTAAGTTATAAATTTTCAATTTTTAAGTATGAATCTCAACGAGGAAATTACTTATTGAACTGTTTGACCACACTTCCCACAAGAATCTTCGCAAGTTAAATGAATATTACATTCTCGATTATGACACGTCCATACTTCAGAAGTAGGCGAGTCTCTAGTAATTGGATGAAACACTCCATCAGAGGTTACAATAGCTCTCTTTTTAGTTATAAAAATAAAGGACATTATGTTTGTTATTTTTTAATCAACGTGATTTTTAATTCAATTTTTAAATTTCAAGGTATTAGTTATATTCAGTGTTGATAGATTAATTAATATAAAAATAATTTAATAATAGCGTAATATATAATAACACAGTGTTATTAAATTATTTTTATATTATAAAAGATAAAAATCAATGTATATTATCAATAAAAGTATGAAATTCTAATAGTTAGCGTGAGAAGTTAGCAGGCTTTTACTTCTCAGACTACAAACTTCTCACTTAAAGATTATAAGACTTAATTAAAAACAACTACTATGTTCGGGCAAGTTGGATCCAAAAAATTCAATGCTGCCATATACACGCGGGTTTCCACCCAGATGCAAGTTGAGAAAGGTTACGGTTTAGACGCTCAATTGGATCAGTGTCGAAGAATATGTGAACTCAAGAGGTATGATGTAGTTGGGGAATATTCTGACGAAGGAATAAGTGGAACTACCGAAGTTGAAGCTAGACCGGCTTTCTCTAAATTACTCAGTGAGATTAAAGAAAAGGATATAAATATAGTCGTTATTTATTGTTTCGATCGTTTAGCTAGAAATGCTAGAATTTTATTAACACTAGTTAATAATCTGGACAAAATATATGGGGTTAATATTTTATCATGTAAAGAAGATGTAGACACTACAACTCCAAATGGTAAATTCTTTTTAACTGTATTTGCTGGAGTCAGTGAGTTAGAACTTAATACAATTACAACTAGAATGATGATGGGAAAACAACAGAAGAAAATGGAAAGCGGATATGTTGGAGGACCTTTACCTTTTGGATATGTAATGTCTGTTAATAAAAATATAGAAATAGATCAACCCAAAGGTGAAATAGTCAGGAGAATATTTAACTGGAAAGATACTGGAGTTAGCATGAGAGGTATCGCTAAATTGTTAAACCATGCTAATATTCCATCTCCCCGAGGTAAACAGTGGAGTGGTAAGGGTATTAAGTGTATAATGGACAATAAAAATAAATATCAAGGAGGCATCATCAATGATAATAAAAATAACATTCGATGGCCTAAAATATTCTAAAAATGATAGGGTTATTGTTTCTATCAGTATTATTAATAATTTACAATATGACTACATATGGAAGTTTTGAGGTTCTGAATAGAGATCTTCGATTATATATAGTTCAGATGTTGGACGTTCGAAGTATGCTCAATCTGGTATCATGTAGTACTAGATTTTATTTTTGTGACACCAACCAATTTTTAACCGTTAAACAGGGGAAAGCCATCTGGAGACAGAAAATTTTTGAGGATTTCCCGTACGTTCAGTCACTTCCACGTGACATGGTGATGACAAAAACAGTAGAACTATATGAACAACTCTATAGGAATCCTCTAGAAAATATCACAAATGAGTATCTACCTAAAACTACATTATTAGATTTTGAGGGTATTTTTGAGTTTGAAGCAGTGAAACATATTCTAACTGATGTAGATAAGAGAATACATATGATACATTATGATTCAGAGGAGAACGACACAAGATTAATAAAGTGGTTGAGTGATCTTTATGACCCCGACATGTATTTTATACCGGGTGAATCAATGAGAATAAATAAAAGGATATTTGATAATTTCAAGGATGAGGGTAGTATAGATGAACCCCCATATCTGAGGATGGATCCACATAAATTTCCTAATTACAATACAAGAAATGCTAGAGCTTATGGTATTGTCGATGTATCTAGTTATGATGATATATTTCCACTGTTTTTGAAAAAATTATCGGGGGGTGACAAGTGGCACGATGGTGTAACAAATACCATTCGTCGTTCATTCCGCTCCATGAAAGTGTTTGTCTTTTGTGATTTCAAACATGATGGAGGTTCACCGTTTTATGAGGATGCAGGAGTGAGACACAGAGTTACTGTCATAGATTGTATCAATGAAGTTATTGGTCCGCTTTAAATATATAATAACTTTTGATTATTTGTTTTGATAACAAATAACCTTATTACTCCCGAAGATATTGTACAAATTCTTCATCACCGGTAGAATCCAATACTAAATTCTCAGCGACACCTAACCAGAAATCATAGTTATTTTTGATTTTAGATAGTATCATCTTAGTCATAACCTTATCCTTAACATATAATACAGCGAATTCTAAGGGAAACTCCCAACTAATAACATCAGTATCACCCCAATCTAAACCCAATAAATAATAAATAATGTCAATAGTTCTTTGACGACCGGTTATAGTTGTATCATATTGTCTCATTGCCATATATATTCCACGAAAATAATTTACGACACCTCTCTTTTCAAAATATTTGACCGCTTCTAAATCTTCATTGGTAATTGCCAATATTAAATTAGAGTCAAGAGGTTGAGTAACATCATATTGTGATAATTTTTCGTACAATCGTTTTGGGTTAGGAGACTCTGTATCAAAATCCTTGGCTAATCTCTCCCTCCAATAACCAACATTCTCGCATATTTCTCTATTGAACCGTTTCGAGGTTCGACATAACGACAATAACTCAGGAAGATCCATCACTAACGCCATATATCTAATTATGTCAGATGGTACCTTTTCAAATTGATCCATATGACTTTATTTTATAGGTTTAATAAAATATAACCATATGAAAATGTTTGCCAATTGGAATCCATTTCGATATGATTTAGAAGAGGATGAACCCGATATACAGAATGACCAAGAAGAGGCACAGCTATTACAATTTGATAACTATGATAACTATGATAACTATGATAACTATGATAACAATAATAACAATCAAGTATTAATTGATGGAATAACCTTGGTCGATGATGGACATGATATTGATCACAGAATTGCATTAGAGCGTCATAACTCTATTATTGAGTTGGAACAAAGTATTGAGGATATAGGTTATATACAAAGAGAATTGGCGAAGTTCGTCGTTGAACAGGGGGAGGAATTGGATCAGGTGGCGGAATCTATAGAGGTAGCGGAAAGAGAAACCACCATTGGTGTAACTCAACTTGAGAAAGCCGCTGAGTATATGAAAGATAGATTTATTATTATTCGAGACATTAGTATTGTCACCGCCGGAGGAGTCTTAGGAGCGGCCGGGTTATTAGCCGGACCTTTGATTGGGGCTGCTACCATCGTGGGCGGAATCACCACTGGAGGAGCTGCCGTGGCTGGGATTCATAAGGCAGCAGCACTCA
>RCMY010007066.1_pt1 | contig 10743 bp, 9 predicted proteins | sample 2041341 | NCBI WGS metagenome assembly RCMY01 (sample SAMN09708234, study PRJNA481090) | Marine sediment metagenome, whole genome shotgun sequencing project.
TTCGAGCAACACGGCGTCGGTCTCTCCGACGGCCGCGCCTTTGGGGCCCCGCCGGGATTCGTACGTCTCAACTTCGGCTGCCCGCGCAGTGTGCTCGATGCGGGCCTGGAACGCATGCGAAAGGCACTCGCCGCGAGGGCGTGAAACAAAAAACCCGGACAAACGCGCGGCCTATCCGGGTTCTTTACGACGTTTGGTCGTCTCTAGAACGGAATATCGTCTTCGAAATCGCCAAAACCGCCACCTGAATCGCCACTCGCCGGTGCAGGCTTGTCCCCGCCTTGCTGCGGGCGCGATTGTGGCGCCGGACGATTGCCTGCGTCGCGCGCCTGATTGCCGCCGCCGTAATCGTCCCCCATCGGCACGTCACCGCCACCTTCGCCACGGCCGCCGAGCATCTGCATTTCATTGCCGCGGATTTCGGTGGTGTAACGATCCTGCCCATTCTGGTCCTGCCATTTGCGCGTCTGCAGGCGACCTTCGACATAAATCGCACGGCCCTTTTTCAGATACTGCCCGGCAATCTCCGCCAGACGGCCGAAGAACACCACGCGGTGCCACTCGGTCGATTCGCGCTTTTCGCCAGACTGTTTGTCCTTCCAGGTGTCAGTGGTAGCGATGCTGATGTTGCAGATCGCGTCGCCCGAGGGCGCGTAGCGGATTTCCGGGTCGCGCCCCAGATTGCCGACCAGAATCACTTTATTGACGGATGCCATTCAGACTTCTCCTCCTATCAGTTGGCGCAGGCGGGCTTCGTCCCACCGGTCCAGATTGACTTTGAGATGGGCGATGCGCCCTTCCTGTTCGATGATCGCCTCACGCACACCGGGCAGGTCGATGATTTTTGCCCGCAACTCATTCAGATCGACCGCGGGGCCAATCGGATAGCTGCGCGCCGTCACTTTGGGCGGCGGCCGCATGCTCAGTGCTAGCACCAGCCACAGCAGCGCCAGCACCGCCGTCATGACGAACACCGCACTGCCACCGAGGTGCTGGCTCAGCCAGCCGCCGAGAGTACCGCCGACGAACAGACCGAGCGCCTGACTGGTGTTATACACGCCCAGCGCGGCGCCCTTGGCGGCCGGCGGCGCGACACGCGAAACCAGCGACGGCAGCGTGGCTTCGAGAATGTTGAAGGCGACGAAAAACAGCACCAGCAGGATCGCGATCGGCCACATCGCCTCGCCACCCACCAGAAATCCGAGTTGTGTGAGCATCAACAGGCCGACCGCCATGAGAAAGATCGGTTTGAGGCGGTTCTTGCGCTCGGCAATGATGATTGCCGGAATCATCAGCGCGAAACTGACCAGCACCGCCGGGAGGTAGATTTTCCAGTGCTCGGCCACCGGCAGGCCGCCATGCGCCACCAATGCCGCCGGTACGACCACGAACATCGCCATCTGCACCAGATGCAGCGTGAAGATGCCGAGGTTGAGGCGCAACAACTGCGTGTCGTGCAGCACAACGGAAAAGCGCGCCGTTTTGGCCTCGACATGTGGCGGATCGGGCACCACACGGCGTAGCACCACCACCGCCAGCAAGGCCAGCGCGGCGGTGAGCCAGAAGATGCCGTCCATGCCGATGCGGGCATAGAGCAAGGGTGCGGCGACCAACGAGATCGCGAACACCAGGCCGATGCTCGAGCCGATCATCGCCATCACTTTGGTGCGGTGCTGCTCGCGCGTCAGATCGGCGGCGAGCGCCGTGACCGCCGCCGAAATCGCGCCCGCGCCCTGTAGCGCACGCCCGAAAATCACGCCTTGCACGCTGTCCGACATTGCCGCCATCGCCGAGCCGGCGGCGAACAGCAACAGCCCGAAAATGATCACCGGCTTGCGGCCGATGCGGTCGGAGGCGATACCGAATGGAATCTGCAGACAGGCCTGGGTGAGGCCGTAAATGCCCAGCGCGAGGCCGACCAGGGTGAGGTTGTCGCCCCCCGGCAGGCCGCGCGCGTGCACCGCAAACACCGGCAGGATGAGGAACAGGCCGAGCATGCGCAGCCCGAAGATGCCCGCCAGTGACGCGCCGGTGCGGCGTTCTGCGGATGTCATCTTGTCGGTTTCGGCCATAGGAACGGAGCTTGGTCAGCGCAAAAATAATTGCGTATATTAGCAGGTTGCGCCGCGCCAACGCAGTGTGTCGCAAGCGCTTCAACGCTCTCGCCGCGCACACTCGCGGCCCACTCAGACACCGCCCCGCCAAGGGGCCAAACCGAGCTGCATGGACGACATTCGCATCCGGGGTGCCCGCACCCACAATCTGAAAAATATCAGCCTTGATCTGCCACGTAACCGGCTCACCGTGATCACCGGCCTGTCGGGATCTGGCAAGTCCTCGCTGGCCTTCGACACGCTCTACGCCGAGGGCCAGCGGCGTTATGTCGAGTCGCTGTCAGCTTACGCGCGGCAATTCCTGCAGCTCATGGAAAAACCCGATGTCGACCTCATCGAAGGGCTCAGCCCGGCGATTGCGATCCAACAGAAGGCGACCAGCCACAATCCACGTTCGACGGTCGGTACAGTGACCGAAATTCACGACTATCTGCGCCTGCTGTTCGCGCGCGCCGGTGTGCCGCATTGCCCCGAACACCCCACGCATGCGCTCGAATCGCAGAGCGTGAGCGAGATGGTCGATCATGTGCTGGCGCTGCCGGAGGAGACTCGGCTGATGATCCTCGCGCCGGTGGTCAGCGGGCGCAAGGGCGAACAACTCGATCTGCTCGGCGAGTTGCGCGCGCAGGGCTTCGTTCGCGTGCGTGTCGATGGCGAGGTCTTTGAACTCGATGCCGCGCCGCCACTGGACAAGAACAAGCGCCACAGCATCGATGTCGTCGTCGATCGTCTCAAGGTGCGTCCGGATCTGCGCCAACGCCTCGCCGAATCCTTCGAGACCGCGCTCGTGCATGCCGAAGGCCGCGCGATTGCGCTTGAGATGGACAGCGGCACCGAGCATCTCTTCTCGTCGAAATTCGCCTGTCCGGTGTGCAGTTTCGCGCTCGCTGAACTCGAACCGCGCCTGTTCTCGTTCAACAATCCGGTGGGCGCCTGCCCGACCTGCGACGGCCTTGGCCTGATGGATTTTTTCGATCCGGCACGCGTCGTCGCGCACCCCGAACTGTCGCTCGCCGGCGGCGCCATTCGCGGCTGGGACCGGCGCAACCAGTTTTATTTCCAGATGCTGACATCGCTCGCCAAGCACTACGAGTTCGACATCGACACGCCCTTCGAGGCGCTGCCTGAAACCGTGCGCGAGATGGTGCTGAACGGCAGCGGCAAGACCCGCATCGCCTTCAGCTATGTGTCTGACAGCGGCCGCGCGGTGCTCAAGGAGCATGCCTTCGAGGGCATCATTCCCAATCTCGAACGGCGCTACCGCGAGACCGATTCGCTCACCGTGCGCGACGAACTGGCCAAGTTGCGCACCGAGCGCGCCTGTATCGCCTGTGATGGCACGCGCTTGCGCGCCGACGCACGACACGTGCTGATCGGCGATCGAAATCTGCCGCAGGTCAGCGCCCTGCCGCTGGCCGAATGCAATCACTTCTTCGAAACGCTCACGCTGAGCGGCCAGCGCGCGCAGGTGGCCGACAAGATCGTGCGCGAGATCAGCAACCGCCTGCAGTTCCTCATCAACGTCGGCCTCGAATACCTCACCCTGCACCGCTCGGCCGACACCTTGTCGGGCGGTGAGGCGCAGCGCATCCGCCTGGCCAGCCAGATCGGCTCCGGCCTCACCGGCGTGATGTATGTGCTAGACGAGCCCTCGATCGGACTGCATCAACGCGACAACGACCGCTTGCTGGGCACGCTCAAACGCCTGCGCGACATGGGCAATACGGTGATTGTGGTGGAGCATGACGAGGACGCCATCCGCGCGGCTGATCACGTGATCGACATGGGGCCTGGGGCCGGCGAACATGGCGGCAAGGTGATCGCCGAGGGGCTGCCGGACGTCATCGCGCGACATCCCGACTCGCTCACCGGCGCCTATCTTTCAGGTCGCCGCACGATTCCGCTGCCGGCACGGCGCGTATTACCGCGCGACGATCGCCAGCTGGTGCTGCGCGGCTGCACGGGCAACAACCTCAAAGGGGTCGACCTGCATCTGCCGGTGGGCCTGTTTACCTGCGTGACCGGCGTCTCCGGCTCGGGCAAGTCGACTCTCATCAACGACACCCTGTACGCGCTCGCCTCGCGCCATCTGTACGGCAGCAACACCGACCCGGCGCCACACCAGGAGATCGAAGGACTGGACTTCTTCGACAAGGTGATCAACGTCGACCAGTCGCCGATCGGGCGTACGCCGCGCTCCAATCCGGCCACCTATACCGGCCTGCTCACGCCGATTCGCGACCTTTTCTCGGGCGTGCCCGAGGCGCGGGCGCGCGGTTATGGCCCGGGACGCTTCTCCTTCAACGTCAAGGGCGGTCGCTGCGAAGCCTGTCAGGGTGACGGCCTGATCAAGGTCGAGATGCACTTCCTGCCCGACATGTATGTGCCCTGCGACGTCTGCCACGGCAAGCGCTACAACCGCGAGACGCTGGAAATCCGCTACAAGGGTTGCAACATTCACGAGGTGCTGGAGATGACCGTCGAGCAGGCACACGCGCTGTTAAACCCAGTGCCGGTCGTGGCACGCAAGCTGCAGACGCTGATCGACGTCGGATTGGGGTATATCCGCCTCGGGCAGAGCGCAACGACACTCTCGGGCGGCGAGGCACAGCGCGTCAAGCTGGCGCTGGAACTCTCCAAACGTGACACCGGCCGCACCCTTTACATTCTCGACGAGCCAACCACCGGCCTGCATTTCGCCGACATCGAAATGCTGCTCGCGGTACTCCACCGGCTGCGCGACCACGGCAACACGGTGGTCGTCATCGAACACAATCTCGATGTCATCAAGACCGCGGACTGGGTGATCGATCTGGGCCCCGAGGGTGGCGACCGCGGCGGCATGTTGATTGCCTGCGGCACGCCGGAGACGATCGCGCAGACCTCGGGCAGCCATACCGGCAGTTACCTCGCGCCGATGCTGGCGCGCCAAAACTGACAGCCAGGCCATCGCCGAACCGCGTTAATCCACGCGCCCGGGACGCGCGACTCTACGTCGTCGCGCCAGCATAGCCGTGCGGATTCGCCGCCTGCCAGCGCCACGCGTCCTCGCACATGTCGGCAAGGCTCCGCTCAACACGCCATCCGAGTTCCTGTGCGGCAAGTGTCGGGTCGGCAAAGCATTGTGCGATGTCGCCGGGGCGCCGGTCGACGATCGAGGTCGGCACCGGCCGGCCCGACGCCGCTTCGAACGCGCGCACCACTTCGAGCACGCTGTATCCCTGCCCGGTGCCGAGGTTCAACGTGAGCACGCCACTCCCATGCATCAAGCGTTCGACCGCGCGCACATGGCCGACCGCCAGATCGACCACATGAATATAGTCACGCACGCCCGTGCCATCGACTGTCGGGTAATCGCCGCCGAATACGCGCAACTCGGGCAAACGACCGATCGCCACCTGGGTGACATAGGGCATGAGATTGTTGGGAATGCCATTCGGATCTTCTCCGATGCGCCCCGAGCGGTGCGCGCCAACCGGATTGAAGTAGCGCAAAAGCGCCACGTCCCACGCCGGATCGGCTGCGGCAACGTCGTGCAGCACATGTTCGAGCATCCACTTGGTACGACCGTACGGGTTGGTCGGTGCGGTCGGGAAATCCTCGCGGATGGGCACTGTTGCCGGATCGCCATACACCGTGGCCGACGAGCTGAAAACAATGCGTTTCGCGTTGTGTTCGGTCATCACTTCGATCAGGACCACCGTACCGGAGACATTGTTGTCGTAGTAGGCGAGCGGCCGCTCAACCGATTCACCCACGGCTTTCAGACCGGCGAAGTGAATAACCGCATCGACCCGATGCGCGTTGAACACACGACGCAGACCAACCCGATCGCGAATATCGACGGTGTACTCGGCGGTCAGTCCGCGACCGGCAATTTCCACCACCCGTTCGAGCGCCAGCGGATTGCTGTTGCAGAAGTTGTCAACCACCACCACATCATGGCCAGCATTGAGCAGCTCGACGCAGGTGTGCGAGCCGATATACCCAGCACCGCCGGTGACAAGAACACAGGCCATGACGGAATGCCTATTCCTCGAATAATGCATGCATGATAGCGCGAGGGGCGTTTGCGCGACGGTGACGGAACGTAAAAAAGCCGCTTGCTGGCGGCCCGCTATCGGTTACAGCACGGGGAGCCTCAAGCCCGACAGGCTCTTGGCGCCGTGCTCAGTGCATGCCTTTCTTCATGTCGCCGTGGTCCATGGTGTGCGCACCATCCGGCGTGGCGTTGAGCGGCCGCACCGGCGCACTCACCTGCGTTTCAAGGGTACTGCCGTCGGCGCGTTCAAAGGTGAACGTGAGGGCAACGCTTTCCCCTTCGGCAAGTGCCTGTTTGAGCCCCATCAACATGATGTGGTGGCCTTGCGGCTGGAACTCGACCGTCGTGCCCGCCGGGATGTCGAGCGACTCGATGCGGCGCATCTTCATTACGTCGTTTTCCACGGCCATTTCGTGCACTTCGGTGACTTCGGCCACTGGACTGCTCGCGCCAATCAAGCGGACATCTTCCGCGGCGGTGATGCGCATATAGGCTCCCGACGCCTTTTGCGCCGCGACCGTGCCCCGCACCCACGCATCCTGAATATCGACCGCGTCGGCGAGCGCATATTGAGAAACGCTCCAAAGCATCAGGGCTGCGATACATCCTCGCATTGCTTTCATTTCACTAATTCCGAAAATTTGACCAGTAAAGGCTAACCGCATCTGCCGGATCATGGGGTGCGACGGAATGTCGCACGCAGCGCAGGCCGCGGCCCATCAGCGATAATTGCAACGTGGACAACGCCGCACCCGCCCCGCCCTCCGACGCAACTCACGCCAAGCCACGCACGGGTCACGCCTTTCGCCTCGTTTCGCTGCGCTGGCTATCGATCGGCGTGATGCTGACACTTGCCGTCGTTGCCGCGCCGCTGCTCAAGATTCGCGTTCCATCCACCTCCATATTCCTCGTGGCGGCGGCGCTCACCGTGTGGAACGTTGTTTCGATCCGGCGCCTCGGCGTGCGGAACGACGGCGCAGCATGGCCTTTGTTTCTCGAATTCACCGTCGATCTGGGCGCGTGGGCCGCGTTCCTTTATCTCACGGGCGGCGCAACCAATCCGTTGATTTCACTTCTGTTGCCGCTTATCGCGGTCGGCGCTGCCGTGCTTCCAGCCCGACACGCCTGGGGTTTGGCGCTGCTTTCCATCGGCGTCTACTCCTGGCTGTGGACGCACCACCTCCCACTGGATTTGCTGGATTCATCACGTGCCGTGCATTGGCATCTCGCAGGCATGTGGGGCACATTCGCACTGTCGGCGTTGGTGATCGTGTTGTATGTCTCACGCATGACGTCGGCAGTCAGGGCGCGCGATCGTGCTCTTGCGGCCGAACGCGAGGTTCGATTGCGCAATGAGCGCATCGTTGCCATTGCCAACATGGCAGCCGCGGCAGCGCATGAACTCGGTACGCCGCTGGCGACAATGAAGCTGCTGGTCAGCGCCATGGAGGATCGATCGTGCGACGCAGAGGAAACCGAAGATATCGCGCTTATGCATCAGCAGATCGACTATTGCAAAACCATCCTGCTACGCTTCACCGAAGTCGCTGGCCGCCCACGCGCCGATTCAAGTCATGCACAACCCGCGGCGCAATGGTTGACGGGTTTGCTCGACATCCTGCAATCGCAACGCCTCGACCTTGTGATCAATCGGAATTTCGGAAATCTGACGGCCGGCATCGTGGCCGACACCTCACTCGATCACGCCTTGAACAATCTCATCAACAACGCCGCCAGAGCAGCGCCCGACAACGTCGTGGACGTCAGCGTGCAACAACGAGACCAACTGCTTGAGCTAAACATAGCGGATCGTGGCAAGGGCATACCCGCGGAGGTGCTCGAAACACTCAGTACGCCAGCCACCCAGCGGCGCCTGCCAACCGAAGGCCTCGGCATCGGCCTCATGCTGACGATCGCCTCAATTGAACAACACGGCGGGTCACTGGAATACATGAACCGGGCAGGCGGCGGTACCATCGCCAGAGTCACGCTACCCGTTCAGTTCCCATGACCGCATTACCGCCCACGACCGCGCTTGTAATTGACGACGATCCCGCGTTCAACCGGATTCTCTGCCGAACCTTGATGAACCATGGGATCGACGCCCAAGGCGCGCTCGACAGTGCGAGCGCGATCGAGTTGATGCGACAACATCGCCCCGACGCCGTCGTGCTTGATTTTAATCTGAGCGGCGCGTCCGGGCTGAAGCTCATCGCGCCCCTACGCGCCCTGCGCGCAGACACACGACTATTGGTGCTCACCGGCTATGCGAGCATCGCCACCGCCGTCGACGCAATCAAACTGGGTGCGGATCAATACCTCGCCAAACCAGCCGAAGCCCAGGCAATTCTGCGCGCACTGGGCGCCGATACACCGCTGAATCGTGAACTTGCGCCCCCGGAACCCATGTCCGTTGAACGGCTGGAGTGGGAGCACATTCAACGCGTACTTGCTGACAATGACGGCAACATATCCGCCACCGCCCGGGCGCTAAAAATGCACCGACGTACCCTGCAACGCAAGCTGAATAAGCGTCCGGTGCGCGCCTGATGACGGATACCGTATCGCAGCCCCGAGTCAGAATCGACAAATGGCTCTGGGCCGTGCGCTTTTTCAAGACGCGAAGCCTGGCGCAGCGCGCCATTGAGGCCGGACATGTCCGCCTGAACGAGAAGCGTATGAAGCCGTCTCATTACGTCCAAATCGCCGACCTCATAGACATCCGGCTGGGCCGTCGGCATCTGACATTGGTCGTTGGCAGCGTCACAAGCGTTCGAGGATCAGCCACAATCGCGCAGACGCACTATTCCGAAACCGTCGAAAGTCAGCAACGGAATATAGAAGAAAAAGTATCAATGGTCGCCACGCGGGTCGGCGGGCGGCCCACAAAACAGGACCGCCGGCGCATTGACCGCCTACGTGACGCGCTGTAGCGCGCCACGACCCGGCACGAAAACGCTCAGAACACTGCGGATTCAAATTCCGGACACACGCGATTGATATCACTTGAATCGAGGAATATTTTCGAAAATCGGGATAGGGGCGGCCAGACTTTCCTGACCGACCCCTCCCACACCACCCGGCATGCGGGTCCGCACCGGGCGGTTCGAGTAGTTGACATGAGAGCCGGGGTACGCCGAGTCGGTCGAAGTAGGCGATGGGCATGAGCCTGTTCAACTCAAGCCGGCTGTTGTGCCACCAGCGACGCGCGTTGCACGCCACCCGTGCCGCTTGATCTGAACTGGCACCCAACGCCCGCAATTCCCGATAGATCGTCGTTCCCCGTCGCCAGTGCTTGAGCTGCAAAGCACGCAGGCGGTGTCGCAGCCATGCGTCCAAGCCACGAAATACCCCTGGCGTCTGCGCCAGTTGGAAATAGGCTTTCCAACCGGGCATGTAACGCCGCAGTTCTTGCGCGACTTCGTCGAGGCTGCGTCCGCACGTCCGGCGAGTGATTTGCCGAATGCGCTGCTTGAAGGTGTCGATGGCTTTGGCCGCCACTGAACGCTTGACCTCACCCCCTGCGGCGCGCCACAGCGCATAGCCGAGGAACTTGCGGCCGGTCGCGCGAGCAACGGCAGTCTTGGCTTCATTCACCTTCAGGTGAAGTCGGTCGTAGAGTTTTCGCAGTCCGTCCAGCACTCGTTCGCCCGCTTTCCGACTGCGCACATAGACATTGCAGTCGTCCGCATAGCGCACGAACCGGTGGCCGCGTCGCTCCAGTTCCCGATCCACTTCGTCCAGCAACACGTTGGCCAGAAGCGGCGACAGCGGTCCGCCTTGCGCGGTGCCCTCGTAGCGCTCCGTGACCACGCCGCCGTCCATGATGCCGGCCGCAAGGTATCGCCGAATCAGCCGAAGCACGGCTTTGTCGTCGATCCGCTTGGCTAGCCGATCCATGAGTACGTCGTGATTGACCCGATCAAAGAACTTCTCCAAATCAACATCCACCACCACCTTCCAGCCTGCTTGCACATGACTCTGCGCTTGCCGCACCGCATCATGCGCACGTCGGCCCGTTCGGAAGCCGTAGCTGTGTTCGGAGAACGTCGGATCAATCAGAGGTTGCAGGACTTGCAGCAGGGCCTGCTGGATAAGCCGATCAATCACGGTGGGTATCCCCAGTTCCCGCATCCCGCCTCCAGATTTGGGGATCTGCACCCGGCGTACCGGCCGCGGCCGGTAGCGTCCCGTTTGCAAGTCTTCCCGTATCCGGGGCCAGTGGGTCTTGAGATACTCAGACGTGGCTTCGATCGTCAGTCCATCCACCCCAGCACTGCCGCGATTGGCCTTGACGCGTTTCCACGCCATGACCATATTCGCTCTCGCGAGCGCCTGCCTCAGCAAGTCGGCCCGCCCCAAGCCTTCACTCCCCTGTCGCGCCAGCCGTGCTTCATCGCGTCCGATACCCGGCAAGGCTTCACCCCGCCCTCTTTCGGTTCGCCCCGGTTGCCCAGGCTTCTGATGCGCTGCACCTCCAAGCGACATGGTTGTCGGCTTTCCTTCTCGTTCGGCCCTTCGCTCCATACAGGCAGCTACTATGGCCTCTGCTGACTCCTCGCTCCGCGTTTCCGCCTCGACCTTTCA
>RCMY010005507.1_pt1 | contig 10742 bp, 9 predicted proteins | sample 2041341 | NCBI WGS metagenome assembly RCMY01 (sample SAMN09708234, study PRJNA481090) | Marine sediment metagenome, whole genome shotgun sequencing project.
GTCGGGAATTTCCGTGCCACTGCAGTCAAGGATTTCGGGATCCTGACCTTGGGTGCGAATATGGAGAATATCGGCGGTGCCTGATACGCCACCGAGATCGCTTTCACCCGCAACGATAGCTTCCTGCGCAAATACCGCATCAGCCGGATATTCCGGCCCGCGCCAGTGTGTGCTAAATAGCGACACGTTAATAATGTTCGACTTGTAACCCGCCATCCGCAAGTTTTTTGCCAAAAACTCAAAGCCGAAACGCGCGTTCTCCTGCATATGCATTTGCGCCTGCAAGAGAGTTGCCGAACGTTGGCTGCCGAGAAAAACCTGCACCACCGCCGCCATCAAAAACAGGCCTAGTGCCATGGCGACCAACAATTCAATCAGAGTCATACCTCGCTCGGCATGGAAAGGTGTACTATCGGTTGACTTGCGATACATCATCAGCATCCACATTAACGATTAAACAGGCCATGTCCGCGCTGTCGGCCGAATTGCAATTTCTACCGACTGAGCCATCGCGGCGTTCGTCCCACAGTACGGTGATTTGAAAATACGGCGCTGCCGCGGGCCCGGCCGCAATCATGAAATCGCCCGAGGGTAGTGCGGCGCGCTGCATCCAGGCGAAAGCTTCACTTAGATCAGCCGCTGCCATCGTCGATGCATCGCAATTGGCACCTGCGCCACAGCTGACTGATGCTGGTGTACCGCCGGCCCAAACGTAGTCGTTGGCCCGTGCCCCAAGGGGGTTTGAGCGCATTCTGTCAGCGAGATCGCGCGCCAGCAGGTCAGCCTGAGTTCGAAAGTAGGTATTTTGAGTTTGTTTGACGCCGACACTCTGCAACGACGCTGAACCCAAAAAGCCGACCGCCAAAACCAACAACGCGATCAGTATTTCTATTAGCGAAAAACCTCGTTGCTGCTGTAAGTTGATGGTCTCGATATCTGTTCGATGCCCAGATAAACTTGTCTTAACAACCTGCATTGGCCTGTCCCTGTCTGCTAATCGTGCCCGTTGCGCTAATTCTTAGCGCTTTTCCGTTGTTAGCGTCGTTGGGATCACACACGCCGATAATCTGGTTTTCGCCACGATCCGGCCGCCCGGATGGAGTGAAGCTGACGCGCGAATCACCGACACTGCCGGTGACTAAATCACTATAGGAATACTGCACTTGCAACCTTTCGCCTGACTCTATTGAGTTGTTACCGTTGTCATCGGCAAAAATTACCCAACCCTGGTGCCAGTCGGTCCCCCCATTGCAGCCGGTGTGATTGGCGCTGGCACAGACAATGACATTGACCTTGCGCTTAATCCCTTCGCTGCGGGCGTATTGCAGTGCATTCGCGAGATTTTCGCGCATCGAATTCACCTTGTTTCTGGCAATCATGCTGTTATAACTGGGCGCTGCAATACCCGCCAGAATTGCAATGATCGCCATTGTGATTAACAGTTCCAATATGGTGAAACCGCTGTAGCGCGATTGATGCTGACTAATTTGCTGAATAGAAATTGGCTTGTTCATGCAAATAACTGTAGTGAGCTATGGCATGAATTGTTAGCGATCGATGACAAGAGGCTGAAAACGCGGATAGAAGGCGGTAGACGGTAGCAAACGCAGTCGACAGTGAAGTCGACCATTGTTGATTAGCCTCATCTGACCGATGTTGTTGAGTTTTAACTTTATTTGGGCTTTTGCGGTTTGTGCACCAGGCTTGCGCATGCATGGGTTTTGCATGGGGAGGATTGTCCGAGTCGGTCCCTCACCGCTGGCCATTCGCGGCAGCTAGTATGTTTTACCCTGGGTCGCGATCGAATACTTACGCTCTCAAAATAGACTTCCTTGTCGTTGAGCTCAGCTAACTCCGTGTTGGCAGATGACAAGGCCACTATATGTGAGGCACATCAATTGTTATGTAATACATTGACCATAGTGCATGTGAGAAGAGACCTGATTACTTGCGCGCGCTATTTCAAATCAAGCTTCTTCAATCGATAGCGCAAGGCGCGAAAAGAAATACCCAGCTGCTCGGCGGCGGCGGTCTTGTTCCAACGGCAGGCTTCAAGAGCGCGCGTTATAACCTCCTTCTCAATATCCTCCAAAAACTCTTCCAACGAGTGTACTGGTTGTTCTGTATCTACTTCGGGATAGAGCGTATTGCTGGCAGCAGCTTGAAGCGGTTTCGGTTCCTGCAGATTATTTCGTGCGACGGCAGGGGCAAGCTGTAGGTCGGTCGCGGTGATGCGATTACCTTCGCACAGTGTGCCAGCGCGTTCCAAAATATTTTCTAGTTGGCGCACGTTGCCTGGGAAGGTGTAATCCTGCAATGCTTGCAAGGCGTCGTTAGCGAGTTCGAGTTTGTCGTTCGCGTTTTCCTCGGCAAGTTTATTGAGGATGAAATTAGCGAGTATCGGAATATCCGCTTTGCGCTCGCGCAAGCTCGGCACTTTCAGTTCGATGACATTGATGCGATAGAAGAGATCATTGCGAAAGCGTTCATTCGCGACTTCCTTTCCCAAATCTTTGTGAGTTGCACTGAGTATGCGCACGTCGATAGGATGCTCGGCATTTTCGCCCACCGCACGCACCGCTTTCTCTTGAATCGCGCGCAGCAGTTTTACCTGCATGGCAAGCGGTAAGTCGGCAACTTCGTCGAGGAAAAGGGTGCCCCCTTCAGCGGCGCGGAACAGGCCGATTTTGTCTTCTACCGCGCCGGTGAAACTGCCTTTCTTATGACCAAAGAATTCGCTTTCCATCAGCTCGGCGGGAATAGCACCGCAGTTTACCGGCACAAACGGGGCGCTGGCGCGCGGCCCGTTGGAGTGAATCAGACGGGCGACCAACTCCTTGCCTGCGCCAGACTCGCCGCTGATATACACCGGTGCCTGGCTACGCGCCAGCTTGGTGATTTGACCGCGTAGCTGTTTAGCTGCAGGCGTTTCCCCCAGCAACTGCACTTCGTTATCGGCACCAATCACAGCGGCCTTGGTAGCGATTTTTAACGCGGTCGCAACCAGGCTGCGCAATCGCTCCAGGTCGATGGGTTTGCTGACGAAATCAAACGCGCCCACCTTCAATGCTTCAATGGCCGTATCGACGCTACCAAAAGCGGTAATCATGGCGACTGGTAAATCCGGATACTTCTTTTGAATATGTTCAACCAACTGCATGCCGTTGCCGTCGGGCAGGTGCATGTCGGTAAGACAAAGATCGAACTTGTCGGCCGTTAGGTTGGCGTAGGCGCTGTGTAAATCGGCAGCGCTGGCAGTATGTAAACCCATGCGGCCTAACGTAATCTCAAGCAGCTCACGAATATCGGGTTCGTCGTCAACAATCAGTACGCTCTGTTTATTCATTGCTGCACACTTACTCTGTTATTGTTCTACTGCCCGCAGCTTCCGTTCCGGGTGGGCAAAGCTTACTCGGAAACAGCTCTTTCCTTGCTCTGTTCGTAAATAGTCTAGCCGCGCCTGGTTCGATTCGCACAATTCTTTCGCAACAAACAGGCCTAATCCGGTGCCGCTTTGCTCGCTGGTATAAAAGGGCTCAAACAGCTGGTCGATGTGTTTATCGCTCACGCCGGGGCCGTCGTCGATTATGTCCAACACAGTCAGCCTGGACTCGGCGTGAAATAGGGTGGATAGCAACAGCGATTCCTGCCCCGTGACCTGTTTACTGTAGCGCAAGCCATTTGTGCAAATAGCGGTCAACACCTGGTCGAGCTGACTGGGGTCAAACGGTACGATGGCGCCGGGGTCATTGCTGTCGCACTGAATTTCACCCTGCGGGTTTTGCTCGCTTAGGTTTTGCACGAATTTGTGTAAAAACTGCTGCAGATTGATCCGCTTTGCCTCGGTCGACTTGCGTCGCGACAACTGCAGCACGTTCTCAATAATTTTGTTCATGCGCTTGGCATGATTTTGAATGATTTCGCTAAGTCTAACATCGGCTGCCTGTAAGTCGCTGGACTCCTGCAGCAACTGCGCCGCATGGCTGATGGCACCCAACGGGTTGCGTATTTCGTGTGCGATGCTGGCAGTTAGGCGCCCAAGTGACGCCAGTTTCAGTTGCTGTGCCTGCTGGCGAGTGCGGCTGGTGTCCTCCAGAAAAATCAAAATGCCGCTGTCGACCTGGCTGGTTAGCTGCATAAATTCGGCCTGAATTTGCGGTCCAGAAATGGTAGCGCGAAACGGTAGAAAGCCGACGTTTTCGCTATTCGACCATTGCTGAATACGGGCCATTAGCGTTGCTGGCAGCCTGGTTGCGCTGTTATCGATACCTAACATAATACCTGCGGCGCGATTGATGGTTGTGACCTTGGTGTCACCGTCAACCACCAGTATGCCGGTTTGCATGCGCTGCACAATCAGCTTGTTTAAAAACTCCGAGTGTTCGAGTTCTTTAGTCTTTGTTGCAGCGAAACGCTGGGTTTGTTCGATGCGCGCCGCTAACGTTTGGATGATGACGGCAACCGCGAAAAACAGCGTGCCCAGCAGACCGGCTGAGATCATGTCGGCTTCACTGGCAATATCTTCGCGCAGCAAAAGATATGTGTTAGCCAATACCGCAATGGTGGCGCTAGCCGCAACCAGCAGCGCCCAGCGACCGCGATAAAGAATACTGGCGGCGGCTACGGTATTAGCCAGCATAACGCTTAAGCCTATGCTCAACCCACCGTTAGCGTGAGCAATCAGTGTTAGCGCGACAATGTCTACGCTAAAAAAAGCGGCGAATAAGGTGCGCCGCCGCAGCCTGAACCCATGCTGGCTCGCATAGAAATGCGTGGCCAGGCTCGCCATGAAGTAAGTGCTGGTCGCAATAAGAAAAAATGTTTGATTCTGGCCCGCTTCAAGTTTGCCGAAGCGCTGGCCCAGGAAAATCGCCAGCAGCAGCGCCGACAGCATAATGCGATACAGGCTGTAAACGCGCAGTGTGCGTTGCGTCTCGGCGAATGCCGACCCACCTGGGTGCTTAGTCAACGGGATTATTCGTCAGCGTTTGATTGCTCGTATTCAAGTTGATGATCCACCGAGCAGAACCAGCGGCCGGCTCCATCTGCAATGGCATCATCGCGCGGCAGGTGGGTTTCACACTGCAGGCATTGCACCATGGCTGGATCGTTAGATTTGCTCGCATCGTGCGGTAGCTGTTTTGGTTTGCGGTAGAAGATGAAGCGGTAAATCAACCACAGCGCGAGAATGAAGACCAGTACGCGAACCAAACCGATGAAGCCCATAACGATTCCTGTAGTTGCGGCCGGAGTTTCTGCAATTTTACCGTAGGGCGCGCTGTGCGCACGAGAACCATGTAACAGTTAGAGGTTCTCGAATACTGTTTGGTGCGCACGGCGCACCCTACGGCTCGTAATAATTTTACGGTCTGTAATCGAAGGTTAACGGCTCATTGCGATCAAACAAGCCAAAGCTCAGCCTGTTTACCCACGATCGGTCCAATCTTTCGGGATTGAAATCGGTTTTGAAGCTGCCGTCTTTGTTCAGTGCTGGGTGTTTGGGGTAATTGCTGGCCAGCACCTCGCGGCTGTCTTCGGCCAAATCATCTAGTCCCAGCAGCTGATACGCCTGGCACATAACGGCTAGTGCATCGGGGACGGCGGTCGATTGCTGGAAGTTCTCAACCACATAGCGGCCCCGGTTCGCGGCGGCCAGATAAGCACCGCGCTTAAAGTAGTAATTGGCAACGTGAATTTCATAGCGCGCCAGCTGATTGCGCAAATTCACCATGCGCGCTCTGGAGTCTGGCACGTATTCGCTGTCAGGAAAGCGAGCCAGCAATTGTGCAAAGTCATTGAACGATTGGCGCGCCGCTCCCGGGTCGCGGCGGGTCATATCGGTGGGTAAGAAACGTTCAAATAAGCCTTTGCCCTGACTGTAAGACGCCAGCCCCTTTAAATAATAGGCATAGTCAATGTTAGGGTGCTGCGGATGCAGGCGAATAAATCGCTCTGCCGCGGCGATAGCAGCCTCAGTTTCGTAGCTGCGATAGTAAGCATAGATGATCTCCAGCTGGGCCTGTTCTGCATAAGCGCCAAACGGGTAGCGTGACTCCAGTAATTGCAGATTGGTGACGGCAGACGTGTAGTTGCTTGACGATAGCTGTTTCTGGGCAACATCATACAGCTGCTTTTCCGAGGCTTCGGCCTCGTCTTTTTCGTCGTTCGAAGAGCAGGCGACGAGGGCTGTCAGCATAAGCGCGATGGCGGCAGCAGTAATAGATTTGTTGAGCATTAATTGGACCAATTGCGATTCGTGACGTTGGCACGTATTGTACCGGGTTTGATAAGCGCGCAACACATGATTGAAATAATCCAGCAGCAGCACAGTGTGCCCGAAGAGTGCGACGGGCTACGTTTTGATCGAATCGCAGTGCAATTGTTCCCGGATTTCTCTCGAGCGCGCCTGCAAACCTGGATAAAATCCGGCGCTCTGCAGGTTGACAGCAAGCGCCGCAAGCCTAGCGATACGCTGGCGTCCGGCATGCTGCTGCGTTTGCATGCCGAGCTGGAGCAGCACAACGAATGGCAGGCCGAAGCCATCGCGCTGGAAATAGTACACGAAGATGCGGCCATTATTGTTGTCAATAAGCCGGCTGGCCTGGTAGTGCATCCGGGTGCGGGCCAGCCATCCGGCACGCTGGCCAACGCGTTGTTGCATCATTGCGACGAATTAGCGGCTGTACCGAGAGCCGGCATTGTGCATAGGCTCGACAAAGACACTTCTGGTCTTCTTGTGATTGCCAAAACCTTGAGCGCGCATCAGCAACTGGTGCAGCAGCTGCAGCAACGCAGCGTAAAACGTGAATATGTCGCCATTGTGCACGGCAGCCCGCCAGCCAAGGGCAGTGTGGATGCCGCACTGGGGCGGCATCCGGTACAGCGCACAAAAATGGCTGTGCAAAAGTCTGGCGGCAAACCCGCTATTACCCACTTTAATACGCTGCGGCGCTTTGCTGCCGTGAGCCACGTTGGTCTCAAGTTGGAAACCGGGCGCACTCACCAGATTCGCGTACATATGGCTTCGATTGGTCACGCATTAATCGGCGACCCGGTTTACGGAGCCAAGCTGCGAGGGGGCGCAAATATAGATGCGGAATTGCGCAGCCTGCTGACCAACTTCCCTCGTCAGGCCTTGCATGCACGGCGACTAGGCCTAGTTCATCCGCTGAGTGGCAAGCTGTGTCAGTGGCAAGCGCCGTTGCCAGCAGACATTGCAGGTCTGTTAAGCGCGTTAGAAGGTTACGAAGCGCATGACTGATTTAATTGTCGCCGACTGGCCAGCGCCATCGCATGTGCGCGCTTTCGTCACCACCCGCTGCGGTGGCGTTAGCCATGCACCTTTTGACCAAAATAACCTGGCGTTACATGTTGGTGACGACTCACAGATTGTGCGGCGCAATAGGGAATTGCTCGCCCAGTCTATGCCAGGCTGTACCGCAACGCAGTGGTTAAATCAGGTGCATGGAACAGATGTCCATCGCATAGAAAATGCTCGCGAGCCGCTGCGTGGTGATGGTTTGTACACGCGACAGAAAGGACTGGCATGTGCCGTCTTAACCGCCGATTGCTTACCCGTATTTCTCACCAACAACGCCGGCAGCGAAGTTGCGGTGGTGCATGCCGGTTGGCGCGGTCTAGCGGCAGGGATTGTCGAGCGCGCCGTGCAAAAGTTTGGCGCGCCGGCCGACGAGCTGCTTGCCTGGTTAGGGCCGTCGATCAGTCAGCCAAATTTTGAAGTGGGCGAGGAAGTCGTGCAGCAATTGCAGGCCAGCATCAAGGCAGCGCAATCTGCAACAGCGCCGTTTGCTATACCGAGCCAGGACGAGGAGGGTAAGGCGCTGGTTGATTTGTACCAGGTCGCGCGCCGCCAGCTGCACAACCTCAATGTTGGTGCAGTGTTTGGCGGTAACTTCTGTACCTATGCCGACAACGAACGCTTTTATTCGTATCGCCGTGACGAGATTACCGGGCGCATGGCTAACGTAATTTATATGCTGTAGCTGCGCTTGAAAATACCGCGCATGCCCCCATTTTTCACAGCAGACTAGCAAGAGTTTCAAGAGGTGATTAATGCGCGCTGACAAATTTACCACACAGCTACAAACTGCCCTGGCCGACGCTCAGTCGTTGGCGGTGGGCAAGGACCACAACCAAATCGCACCCCCCCATTTGCTGGCGGTATTGTTGGCGCAAGCGGGTGGCACGGTCGCGCCACTGCTGCGTAAAGCGGGTGGTGATATCAGCCGCATCAAAGCAGCCATCGAGCAACAGGTTGAGCAACTGCCAACGTTGAAGAGCCCTACGGGAGAGGTACAGGTTTCGCCCGAGCTTGGTCGTCTGTTAAATCTGGCCGATAAAAACGCACAGCAAAAAGGTGATAGTTTTATCTCCAGCGAGATGGTATTGCTCGCCACCATGCAGGCCGATGCCGCAGTCGCCAATATTTTCAAAGAAGCAGGCGTTACCGAGAAGGCGCTGGCGCAAGCGGTTGAAGACGTGCGCGGTGGCGCAGCAGTTGACAACCCTGACGCTGAAAGCACGCGTCAGGCGCTGGAAAAATACACAATCGATATGACCGCACGTGCCGAGAAGGGCGAACTCGACCCAGTAATCGGTCGTGACGATGAGATTCGGCGCACGATTCAGGTATTGCAGCGTCGCACCAAGAATAACCCGGTACTCATTGGTGAACCCGGCGTGGGTAAAACCGCCATAGTGGAGGGCCTGGCGCAGCGCGTAATTAACGGCGAAGTGCCCGAAGGACTAAAGAATAAACGTATTCTCTCGCTTGACCTTGGCTCGCTGTTGGCCGGTGCCAAGTTTCGCGGCGACTTCGAAGAACGCTTGAAATCCGTGCTCAACGAGCTGGCCAAGGAAGAGGGCCGCGTTATTCTGTTTATCGACGAGCTGCATACCATGGTTGGCGCCGGCAAGGCCGAAGGGTCTATGGATATGGGCAATATGCTCAAGCCGGCATTGGCGCGCGGCGAGCTGCACTGCGTGGGCGCAACGACGCTGGATGAATATCGTCAGCACGTTGAAAAAGACGCTGCTCTGGAGCGCCGCTTTCAAAAAGTGTTAGTGGGCGAACCCAACGAAGAAGACACGATTGCCATACTGCGCGGTTTGAAGGAACGCTACGAGGTACACCATGGGGTCGACATACGCGACTCGGCGATTATCGCTGCCGCAAAGCTTTCGCAACGTTATATCACCGACCGACAGTTGCCCGACAAAGCTATCGACCTGATAGACGAAGCCGCCAGCCGTATTCGCATGGAAATTGACTCCAAGCCGGAGGCACTGGACCGACTGGAGCGGCGCCTGATCCAGCTTAAAATTCAGCGCGAAGCGATCAAGAAAGAAGAAGACGAAGCGGCACGAAAACAGTTGGCTATACTCAACGCCGATATCGCCGTGGTGGAAAAAGAATACGCCGACCTGGACGAGATCTGGAAGGGTGAAAAAGCAGCCGTGCAGGGCTCGCAGCAAATCAAAAGTGACCTCGAGCATGCGCGCCTAGAATTTGAGACCGCGCAGCGAGCGCACGATTTGGCGCGCATGTCTGAACTGCAATACGGTGTGATACCCGAGTTGGAAAAGCGCCTCGCGAGTGCTGATTCGGATGCCAGCGAAGATAAAGAAATGACCCTGTTGCGCAACAAGGTCACGGAGGAAGAGATTGCCGAGGTGGTGTCGAAATGGACCGGCATTCCCATCTCTAAAATGTTAGAGGGTGACCGCGAGAAACTACTGCGCATGGAGTCGGAACTGCACGCACGCGTCGTCGGCCAGGATGAGGCGATTGTCGCCGTATCGAATGCCGTGCGCCGGTCGCGTGCCGGGCTTTCCGACCCGAACCGGCCGAACGGATCGTTCCTCTTCCTCGGTCCTACCGGCGTGGGTAAAACCGAATTGTGTAAAGCCCTGGCGGAGTTTCTGTTCGATAGCGAACATGCCATGGTGCGCCTCGACATGTCGGAATTTATGGAGAAACATTCCGTGGCGCGGCTGATTGGCGCACCGCCGGGCTATGTAGGCTATGAAGAGGGAGGCTACCTCACCGAAGCCGTCAGGCGCCGTCCGTATGCGTTGCTGTTGCTGGATGAGGTAGAAAAAGCACACCCTGATGTGTTCAATATCTTATTGCAAGTACTGGAAGATGGTCGCCTCACCGATAGCCACGGTCGTACCGTAGACTTCCGTAATACCGTGATTGTGATGACTTCCAACCTAGGGTCTGACGTGATCCAGGAGCTGGCGCAGGACAAGTCCTACGACACGATTAACCTCGACGGCAACACAGATGATGCAGTGGTAGATGAAAACCGCTACGCGGCCATGAAAGCTGCGGTGATGAACATTGTTGGTCAGCATTTTCGGCCTGAATTCATCAACCGTATCGATGAAACGGTGGTATTCCACCCACTGGCGCGCGCGCAGATCCGTGGCATTGCGACCATTCAGCTGGCCTTATTGCAGCAGCGCCTGCAGGAGCGCGAACTGCGGATGAACGTATCGGATGCGGTGTTGGATCAAATCATCGAAGCCGGCTTCGACCCGGTATACGGTGCCCGGCCATTGAAGCGTGCAATCCAGCAAATGCTGGAAAACCCGCTGGCTCAGGAACTATTAGCTGGTAAGTTTGCACCCGGCGCGGTGATTCAGGCCGAGTTGGATGGTGATCGCGTGCGTTTTACTGCTGACTAACTCAGGTCATTGCTACGTGTAGGGTGCGC